>ENA-OROL01002962-OROL01002962.1-human-gut-metagenome-genome-assembly--contig:-NODE-2962-length-11278-cov-2.750780_pt1 | contig 11278 bp, 9 predicted proteins | sample MGYA00242128_ERZ509048 | MGnify/ENA primary metagenome ERZ509048 (study PRJEB26280, sample SAMEA2338750) | human gut metagenome | biome: human gut; feature: human-associated habitat; material: faeces...
ATTTGTAAACCGAAATGATAAAAAATTAGGGAGTTCTGTCATGAGATACCTGCGTTTTTTGTGCTGGCGTCGCTCGTCTTCCAAAACCAAGGTTTGCAGATTTTTTAGGTAGTCTACCTCCGCACGCAGCTGCTGGACTTCTGCCAGCAGATATTATTCTACGCCCTTTGGCAGCTGTTTTGGCGGATGGCCCTTGCTGCCGCGGCCACGCCGCTCAACTGCAAGACCTTCTGGACCTTCTTCCAGATAGATCCCTTCCCAAGCGGCAACACGCTTGTCACTGCTGATTTCGAACTGTCTTGCTGCTTTACGGTAGCTCAGCTTTTCCTTCGGCATGGTTTCCACGACCAGCTTCTCAAACTCCGGTGTGTATCGTTTGTTTGGTATTCCCTTTGGCATTAAAAGCACCCCATTTGTTAGACATTATATCATACTGTCTAACAAATGGGGTGCTGTTCATTGTTCTGCGTCTTATTTTTTGCCGTTAGTGTTCCGGCTCTCTTGCGTCCTTTGCATCAGTCAGTGCTTGCATGTATGTGAGCGTCAACTGCTTTTCCAGTGGATCCAGCTGCCCCCAGTGGGAAAGGCAATCCTTTTCATCCTTTTTTAGCCTCGCGTATTCGTCTTCAGCAGAGAAGAATTGTGCAAGCGTGATGCCAAATCCAGTGCAGAGCCTTTCGATGGAAGCGATAGACGGTGCGACTGTTTTATATAGGATCGTGCTGAGCGATGAATACGGCATGCCCGCCTCTTTGGCGAGACGGTAAAGACTCCAAGAGCGAGCCTTGCAAAGATCCTGAACACGGGCTGCTACGTTGAAGTCATCCATGCTGCACCTCCGGAAATTGATAGTAATATTTTACCCAGAAGTGTGCATTTGCGTTAGACCACTAATCGCGATATATTTATGCTTGATTTTATATCGCAAATACGCTATATTGGGGCTATAGCAAATACTTCATATTTTGATGGAGGGAGGTTTGACCATGTTTCAGGTAACTTCGGAAATGATTGAAAAACTAAAGGACGCCTTGAGATTGCAACCTGTTCCTGCCGTTAACGGTCCGCAGATTTATTATGCTTGCTCCGCATGTATGGGCACTTGCAAAAATAGTTGTAGCGGGACATGTAGGGGGAGCTGCCAGGGTGGCTGTACACGTTCCTGCAAAGGTCACAGCAGGTGAAAAACAAAGAGCGGCTCTTGCGCAAGAGCCGCTCTTATTTCTATGGGGAGAGCGAAATGGAAGAAAGAAAAATAAAAACGGTAACTTTGACACTTACGCAGGCATGCAACCTTTCGTGTACGTATTGCTATGAACACCACAAAAGCAACCGCAGGATGAGTGTTGAGACTGCTAAAAGCATCGTGGATTACGAGCTTAAAAACTTTGCAGATTTTGAGGGAATCGAATTTGACTTATTCGGAGGAGAGCCTTTTCTCGCATTTGATTTAGTACGAGAAATTACGGATTACATTTGTTCGAAAAAGGGAGATATCCCTTGCACTGTATTCGCAACTACTAACGGTACATTAGTCCATGGTGAGGTTCAAGACTGGCTGCGTGAACATGTGGGATGTTTTATTTGTGGACTGAGCCTTGACGGAACGCGGGATATGCACAATGTCAATCGTTCAAATTCTTACGACGATATTGATCTTGACTTTTTCCTTGAAATGTACCCTGAACAGGATGTGAAAATGACCGTTTCGAGAGAAACTCTGCCGCATCTGGCGGAAGGAGTGATTGAGCTTCATCAAAAAGGATTTGCAGTGTCTTGTAATCTGGCGTATGAGATTGACTGGTCGGATCCTGAAAACTTGAGTGTGCTTACACGAGAACTGGAAGCTCTGATTTCATTTTACCTTGCGCACCCCGAAGTTGAGCCGTGCTCCATGCTGAATATGGGCATTTATAATGTTGGCTTGGAGCAGGATGAAGCATTTCGCTACTGTGGTGCTGGTTATTCCATGCGGTCTTATGACGTAGATGGCCGCGTATACCCTTGTCAGTTTTTTATGCCGTTGTCTGTTGGGGAGGACAAAGCTCAGAAGGCAAACGAGATAGTGTTCCCAAGTGAGGAGATTCCAAAAGAACTTTTGGATGATAAATGCCGTTCCTGCATCGTCCGTGCAGCATGTCCTAATTGCTTTGGCGCTAACTATGCTGCAACCGGAAGCATTTATCAGCGCGATGACAATATGTGCCGCCTGACAAAAATCATTATGAAAGCGCGCTCTTATTTCCGTGCGAAGCAGTGGGAATTTGGACAACTGCACGAAACCGAAGATGATCTCCAAACATTGCTTCGAGCAATTATCCATATTCAAGAGGAATTAGAGGTGTAGGATGGCAATTCTAAAACAAGAAGCAGCGATCACTGAGTATATGTGCTCGTGGTGTGGGAAGACCGTTAAGCAAACACGAGGCGAGGGCCGCCCGCTGCCAGGGTATTGCCCGCGTAGACCCAAGGACAAAGATGGTCGTATGAAACCGCATGTATGGAGAGTCAATCGAAAATTCCTGTAAACTCGTGCCATAGGCGTAATGATTTGTTTTAGACTTCTTTTCCATCAAACAAACGAGGTGACCATTTTGCTGCATATAATTCTGATCGGCATTGTTGCCATTGTAGGGGGGAGTATTTACTTTGTGCTCCCGCTCGCAGTTCAGCTTATTTTGTTTGCAATCAACGCGATCGTTCCAGATCCTATTCCATATTTGGATGAAATCATTATGGTTGGGGGTATTTTGTCTAAGTTGAAAAAACTGGACGATATTGAAGATTTCATTTCAGAGCATAAAGTGCTGTTCTGCATCATTGCTGTTGGGATAGTGATTTTACTGGTTCAGTTTCTGAGATGGATTTTCTGACAAGGAGGGAATCACAGATATGCCGCCGAACACTTTTGAAGCCGAGATTTTTTCATTTCCTCACACTTACACCAAACTTACGTTCGGTACGGCGGGAATCAAAAAACTTGATAAGGTTATTTCAACTTACAAGATTCCTGACGGCGAACAGATCGTCGCCTATATGAAAGGGACAATCCCACTTTTTGGCCTGACAACCGAGGGGACGATCATCACCGACTGCGCTCTCTACATTCACCCCTGTCACGATGACTGGGCAGCAACAAATCGTTTTCCATTCAGCGAAATTTGCCGCTACGCTGTTTATATGAAGGACCCAAAGTCCGACGTTTACCTTGCGCGAGCGGAGCAGGTGAATACGATTTTAGGATGTACCCTTTTCGGTAAGAGCGTCGGCGGAATGGAGCTAACGCAATTCATCCGCAGCTTACAAGCGGTACTGCTCGAAAAGTATGACTGGGCACGAGAGCAGAAAAGACGCAGCATTCAGCAGCTATTCGCCGCCGTCCAGACTTCAATGAAGCACGGTCGCATCAGTGACGACCAGCTAATGATGCTTGACAATTTCGGACTGGCGGGGGATGATGCTTTTTCTGCCAAGCTACTCCGCGCAGAAGATCTGTATCGCTCCTGCAATTCTGAGAGCTACGACAGCTTTGTGAATGCGCTTCCCTATGAAGAACAGAGAAAGATCAAAGTAAAGCAAGAAGAGTTTTCGAAAGACTTGCGGCGGGACCTGTCAGATCCGAAAGGCACTTTTGATTCAGAATATCTTACTTCTGCCCATCAGAACCTTTCCGGTGCAAAGAGGTCTGCCCCGTCCGAAAAGGCCATTTTCTGTTACCTCTGCATCCGCCTCGATAGAAATGTGGAATACAGGTTAGAAAAGGAAGGCCTTGCAAGATGTGACCGTGACGGCGCTCAGGAAGTTGAGGACTTCCTGCACTGTTTTCGGAACTGCCGCATGAACGAGGTGTACCATGCTGTTCGGCTCGGGAAAAAGCTGGATCCTGCGTGGTATGATTGGCAAGACGATCTTGGTCTTACGGTTCTGCACTATGCGATTCTGCTGAAAAAGGAAGAGCTTGTCGCGAATTTGCTGGACAAGCGGGAGTGGTTTTCGCAGGTGCCTGTGATTGACAGCCGTGCAATGGACTATGTCGTATTGGCAAAGCTGATTGGGTTGTCAAATTTCGACCTGATCTTACAAAAAACCTATGAGCCGCTTGTTACATTGCAGCGAAGCCAAAAGGCCATGAAACGTCAGCTGTGGTTGAGAGAACGTCAGCTTGATTATCAGCAAGCCGTTATTCGCTCGGCAAAGCAGACGATCCATCAGGCCCGTTATGCTCCGGCAGATGGAAAACCGGACATTGATCTTGCGGAATATGAAGAGAAGTATGAGCGTTGTCTTGATCAGATGCACGAGACAAAAGAGCGCATCCGAGCACTCAAAGAGTCCATTCCCGAAATTGAAGCCGAGATTGAAGAAGTAACAGCGGCTTCAATGGCACAAGCGGCAGATATGGCGCATAAACTTTCGACAAGCACAGACCCGTTTTTGCATTACCTGTACAGGTACTATACCGACTCATCGCTGCGGGAGCACGTTTTGAAAGACTGCTCCGAAGGAAGTATTCTCTATTCCTGTTTGGGCTGTGAATTTGCTGTTCCAGCGGACGTTCTTATTGATTTACCCCATAGGACAGCGCAGATCAACAGCAGCGAGAGGAAAGAAAAAGCCCCGCACGTTTCTGAGCAAAATACTCAGCCGCAGGAAGCACCTATTGTTCGCCCATTTGGGGACTGCTGGTTTTCTTCCGCCGCGCGTCAGGATATGAAAGCGTTGAAAGAAGAGTATCACCGTCTCGCTAAACAATATCACCCCGATGTTTGCGGCGACCGCCGCAGCCAGCAAATCTTTCAGGAGATATTGAATGAGCGGGCAGAAATATTAGAGCGGATGGCGAAGGAATAAAATGTTTCTAACACTTTTCTAACACAATCCCCGCAAATGCCCGTGCTTCAACGCCTCTGTGTACGTTAAATCAAGAACAGCAAGATTTTTGCTACTAAAAAGTGCGAAGAACGACTCTAAATCGACTTGTTTCAAGCATATAGGAACATCAAAAATCGCCAAATCGCCCTCATAACCCGGAGGCCGTAGGTTCGAGTCCTGCCTCCGCAACCATCTTGAGTGACCAAAATAGATACACTCACCTGAAACCCCTGAGAAATCAGGGGTTTCGGCGTTTTTATGCCCTGTTTTTTCAAAGCGTGTTTTATAGATACACAAGGGCATTTAAGAGTGTCAGGAAGGATTTGAACTCAATTCTCGGCTGATTTGGCCTGCTTTATGGTGGGCTCTACGCTCTCGGATACTTTTTATTGCTCGTCTTTCCTAAAAAATTTGAAACTTTTTATCGAAGAGGTTCCAATTCATCACAGGAAAATCCTTCGTGAAAATTCTTCCGAGGGCAAACAAATTCCGGAAGTGCTTTACAAAAATTATACGCAGTGATCCCGGTCTCATATAAAAATCGCAGAAAGGTCCGAATGCCAAAAAGAGCAGATCTCATTCCACCAGTGTATCGTCCAAGCATTCTTGTAACGCATGTGGCAATATCCATCGCAAAGCTTTTTGATTGTGGCTACGCTTGTGCTGTTATTTCTGCCGCTGACGATATCGTTTTCCCGAAGCTTTTGCTCTTGACATTCGTCAGATTATCCCGTATAATGCACCGAAAACAACACAAGGAGGAAATGAAAGTGCGCTATCTTCTGAAGAATGCAAAGTTTTTCTCGCAGGGCGTGTTTCATTTGGCGGACGTGTTTCTTTCGGACGGAAAGATCGTTTCTATTGGTGATGGTGTTTCCCCTTCCAATGATACTATTGTTATTGATATTTCTAATATGGTTTTGTTTCCCGGTTTCGTTGATGTTCATGTTCATCTTCGTGAGCCGGGATTTTCTTATAAGGAGACCATCCGCACCGGCACACTGGCTGCCGCGCACGGCGGCTTTGCCCACGTTGCCGACATGCCGAACCTGAACCCCGTCCCCGACTGTGTCGACGCGCTGAATCTCCAGCGCGCGCTCATCGAGAAGGACGCCCTCGTCCATGTGCATCCCTACGGGGCGATCACGGTCGGCGAAAAGGGCGAGCAGCTCGCAGACCTTGCGGGCATGGCGCAAAACGTCATCGCCTTTTCCGACGACGGACGCGGCGTGCAGTCCGAGAGCATAATGCGCCAGGCGATGGCCGAGTGCCGCCGCCTCGGCAAGATCCTTGCCGCGCACTGCGAGGACAATTCCCTGCTCCGCGACGGCTACATCCACGACGGTGCGTATGCCCGCGCCCACGGGCACCGCGGCATCTGCTCTGAGAGCGAATGGGGGCAGATCGCGCGCGACGTGAAGCTTGCCGGGGAAACGGGCTGCGCCTACCACGTCTGCCACGTTTCGACCAAGAAAAGCGTCGAGGTCATCCGCGCGGCCAAGCGCCGCGGCGTGAACGTGACGTGCGAAACAGCGCCGCACTACCTCGCCTTCACGCAGGACGATCTGCAGGAGGACGGACGCTTCAAGATGAATCCCCCTCTGCGCGATCAGGCCGATCAGGATGCGCTCATCGAGGGTCTTCTGGATGGTACGATCGACATGCTCGTCACCGACCATGCGCCCCACAGCCACGAAGAAAAGTCCAAGGGCCTTGAAAAGAGCGCCATGGGCGTCGTCGGTCTGGAAACGTCCTTTGCCGCAAGCTACACCCATCTTGTAAAAAAGGGCATTCTGCCGCTGGAAAAGCTCGTCGAGCTGATGCACACCTCTCCGATGCGCCGCTTCGGCTGCGGCACGGAGATCGCCGTCGGCCAGCCCGCCGACCTGACCGTATTTGACCTCAACGGAACTTATACCGTCGACCCCGAAACATTTTTGACCATGGGACGCGCAACGCCCTTCGCCGGCACGTGCCTCACCGGTGCGTGCAAGCTGACGATGATCGGCGGCGAGATCGTCTGGAAGGAGGATATGCTTTGATCGAAGTAACTTACACCATCGCGGAGAACGCCCTCATTGCCTCGGGCGTCTACCGCTTGAAGCTCGAGGGCGACACCTCGGCCATCACCGCGCCGGGTCAGTTCCTCGACCTTCGCCTGCCCGGTTTCTTCCTGCGCAGACCCATTTCCATCTGCGACTGGGACGAGCGCAGCGTGACCCTCTTATATAAAGTAGTCGGCGGCGGAACGGACTGGCTCTCTCGCTGCACGCCAGGGCAGATGCTGGATGCGCTCTCCGGTCTCGGCAACGGCTTTGATGTTGCCGCCTGCGGCGAAACGACGCTCCTTTCAGGCGGCGGTATCGGCACCGCCCCGCTCTTCGGCCTTGCCAAACGTCTTCTTGCCGCGGGTAAAACGCCCGTCGCCGTTCTGGGCTTCAACACGGCGGAGGATGTCTTCTACGAAAATGAATTCAAGGCGCTCGGCGTGCAGACCGTCATCGCAACAGCGGACGGCAGCTGCGGCACGCGCGGCTTTGTGACCGACGCGCTGCCCGAGCGGTTCGACACCATCTGCGCCTGCGGGCCGATGCCGATGCTCAAGGCGCTCTGCGCAAAGACGGACAAGCCCGGTCAGATCAGTCTGGAAGCGCGCATGGGCTGCGGCTTCGGCGCGTGCATGGGCTGCACGATCGACACGGTAAACGGCCCCAAGCGCGTCTGCCGCGAAGGCCCCGTATTCAGGAGGGATGAGATCAAATGGTAAAAACAAACGTTACGCTCTGCTCTCTTCCGCTCGATAACCCCGTTATTCCCGCGAGCGGTACCTTCGGCTACGGCCACGAGTTCGCAGAACTCTACGATATCAATTGCCTCGGCACGTTCTCCTTTAAGGGAACGACGCGCGATGCGCGCCTTGGCAATCCCCAGCCGCGCATCGCTGAGATGCAAAGCGGTGTGCTTAACGCCGTGGGTCTTCAGAACCCCGGTGTGGACGCGGTTATCACCGAGGAGCTTCCCAAGCTCGCGCGCGTTTTCCGCAAGCCCGTCATGGCAAATGTCAGCGGCTTTTCGCTCGATGAATACGTCGAGGTCTGCCAGAAGCTCGACACCTGTCCGCAGGTTGGCTGGCTTGAGGTGAACATCTCCTGCCCCAACGTCCACGGCGGCGGCATGAGCTTCGGCACTGACCCGAAGGCTGCCGCAGCGGTCACGCGCGCGGTGAAGGACGCGGTCAAAAAACCCATCATCGTCAAGCTCTCGCCCAACGTCACAAGCATTGCGGACATTGCCAAGGCCTGCGAGGACGCAGGCGCGGACGGCATCAGCCTCATCAACACCGTGATGGGCATGCGGCTCGATCTCAAAACGAGAAAGCCGCTTCTTGCCAACAGCACGGGCGGCATGTCCGGCCCCGCACTCTTCCCGCTTGCGGTGCGCATGGTCTGGCAGGTGTACGAAGCGGTGCGCATTCCCATCGTCGGTCTCGGCGGCGTGATGAGCGCCGAGGACGTCATCGAACTGATGCTCGCCGGCGCAACGGCTGTTGAGGTCGGCGCTGCCAACCTTGTCGACCCCTTCGCCTGCCGCCGCATCGTCGAGGATCTGCCCCGCGTCATGCAGAAATACAACATCAACGATTTGAACGACATCATAGGAGGTGCCCACCATGGGTAAGGACGTTATCATCGCACTGGATTTTGACAGCAAGGAAAAGACCCTCGCATTTCTTGACCGCTTCACCGGCGAAAAGCCCTTTGTGAAGATCGGCATGGAGCTCTTCTACGCTGAAGGCCCGTCCATCGTGCGCGAGATCAAGGCGCGCGGCCATAAGATCTTCCTCGATCTCAAGCTGCACGACATCCCCAACACCGTGAAAAAAGCGATGGCCGCGCTCTCCTCCCTCGATGTGGACATGGTCAACCTCCACGCCGCGGGTACGCGCGCCATGATGAGCGCCGCGCTTGAGGGTCTCACCCGCGCGGACGGCACGCGTCCGATGCTCATCGCCGTCACGCAGCTCACCTCCACCAGCCAGCAGAGCATGGAGGAAGAGATCGGCATCCACCGCCCCCTTGAGGAAGTGGTCATCGACTACGCCAAAAATGCAAGACTCGCCGGGCTCGACGGCGTGGTCTGCTCCCCGCTTGAAGCCGGCCGCATCCACGAGACCTGCACGAAGGACTTCCTCACCGTCACCCCCGGCATCCGCTTTGCCGATGCAAAGGCGGACGATCAGGTGCGCATCACTACGCCCGCAAAGGCATGCGAGATCGGCTCGGACTACATCGTCGTTGGCCGCCCCATCACGCAGGCGGAGGATCCCGTCGCCGCCTATCGCCGCTGCGTCAGCGAGTTCGTGGGCTAAACCATGCACTGCGACATCATCTTATTTGATTTGGACGGCACGCTGACCGACTCCGGCCCCGGCATCATGAAGGCCGGACAGTATGCCCTGCGCGCGTTCGGCATCGAGCGCGACTGGCGCGAGCTGTCGTTCTTCGTCGGCCCGCCGCTCAGCGAGACCTTTGCGCACTTCGTGAGCGCAGAGAATGTCGACGCCGCGGTCGCGAAATTCCGCGAATACTATCAGCAGGACGGCTGGCTCGACAACGCCCCCTACCCCGGCATCCCCGCGCTGCTTGCGCATCTCAAGAGCGAGGGCAAGCGTCTTTTCGTCGCCACGTCGAAACTCGACACCATGGCCGAGCGCATTCTGGAGCATTTCGGCCTCGCACCCTACTTCGACGCCATCTGCGGCGCGCCCGAGGGCGACAAGGAAGCGGGCAAAAAGGTAAATGTCGTCAAAGCCGCGCTTAAAGCGGCTGGCTGCGACGATCTTTCCCGCGCTGTGATGGTCGGCGACCGCGAGCATGACGTCATCGGCGCGCATCTTGCGGGACTCGACGTGATCGGCGTGCTCTACGGCTACGGCAGCCGCGAAGAGCTCACCGCCGCCGGCGCCGACCAGATCGCCGAAACCCCGGAGGCATTGGAAACGCTAATTTTGTCAACAAACTGACATTTTGAAAGGAGAAGAGATAGAAATGGAGCATTTGGAACGCAGCATTGCGGAGGGATTGCTCTCCATCCGTGCGGTATTCTTCCGTCCGAACGAGCCCTTCACCTGGGCCAGCGGCATCAAGAGTCCCGTCTACTGCGACAACCGCCTGATCCTGACCGCACCTGAGGTGCGCACGCAGGTGGAAAGTGCGCTGTGCAAGATTATTCGCGCCGACTATCCCGATGTGGAGGTACTGATGGGCACGAGCACGGCGGGCATCGCCCACGCTGCCATCGTCGGCCACATGATGGGGCTGCCCATGGGCTATGTGCGCTCGTCCGGCAAGGATCACGGCCGCCAGAATCAGATCGAGGGTCGCCTCGAGCCGGGTCAGAAGGTCGTCGTCATTGAAGATCTGATCTCCACCGGCGGCAGCGTTCTGGACGTTGTGAGCGTCCTGCGCGAAGCGGGCGCGGAGGTGCTCGGCGTTGCGAGCATCTTCACCTACGGCATGCAGAAGGGGCTTGACCGCCTTGCCGCCGCGAACGTGAAGAACCACAGCCTGACCAACTTTGACGTCATCGCCGACGTAGCGGCGAAACAAAATTATATCCACCCCAACGATGTTGCGCGTCTCATTCAGTTCCGCAACAACCCATCGGACGAATCTTGGATCGGAGGAAAAAACTAACATGGAGCATTTGATCGACATTTTACAGCTGAGCACCCAGGAGATCGACGAAATGGTCGCCACGGCCAATGACATCATCGCCAACCCCGAGGCCTACGCACACAAGTGCGACGGCAAGATCCTCGCAACGCTCTTCTTTGAGCCCTCTACCCGCACGCGCCTGAGCTTTGAGTCTGCGATGCTCGGTCTCGGCGGCAAGGTGCTGGGCTTCTCGTCCGCAAGCAGCTCTTCCGCCGCCAAGGGCGAGAGCGTTTCCGACACGGTGCGCACCGTGAGCTGCTATTCCGACATCATCGCCATGCGCCACCCGAAGGAAGGCGCGCCCCTGGTCGCTTCCATGCACTCTGAGGTTCCCGTCATCAACGCGGGCGACGGCGGCCACAACCACCCCACGCAGACGCTGACCGACCTGCTCACCATCAACCGTGAAAAGGGCCGCTTCAACGACCTGACCGTCGGCTTCTGCGGCGACCTCAAGTTCGGCCGTACAGTTCACTCCCTCATCAGCGCCCTGAGCCGCTACACCGGCATCAAGATCGTTCTCATCTCCCCCGAGGAGCTCAAGCTCCCCAGCTACGTGAAGGCCGAGTCGCTCAAGAAGAATAACATCCCCTACGAGCAGACGACCGATCTCGAGTCCGTCATGCCCCAGCTCGACATTCTCTACATGACCCGCGTGCAGCGCGAGCGCTTCTTCAACGAGGAAGACT
>ENA-OROL01002964-OROL01002964.1-human-gut-metagenome-genome-assembly--contig:-NODE-2964-length-11277-cov-4.629834_pt1 | contig 11277 bp, 11 predicted proteins | sample MGYA00242128_ERZ509048 | MGnify/ENA primary metagenome ERZ509048 (study PRJEB26280, sample SAMEA2338750) | human gut metagenome | biome: human gut; feature: human-associated habitat; material: faeces...
AAAAATCTGCTCTTGGTAGAAGGATTGACCCGTGTAGAATCTTTTGTTACTTTAACTAATCTGGATGAAGAAAACATCCTACTTTCTTTATTTGCCAAGAAAAACAGTAATGCAAAATTAGTTTCAAAAGTAAACCGGATTGCGTTTGATGATATCATTGAAGGCCTTGATATCGGAAGTGTGATTTATCCCAAATATATTACTGCCGATTATATTCTTCAATATGTCCGTGCCATGCAGAACAGTATCGGAAGCAACATCGAAACTCTTTATCACATCCTGGATAATCAGGCAGAAGCTCTGGAGTTTGCAATCCGCGAGAACTCTCCGGTAGTCGGAATCCCTCTGTCAGAATTAAATCTGAAGAAAAACCTTCTGGTAGGATACTTAAACCGCAACGGTGTGGTAAAAATCCCGCGAGGCCACGATACCATCCAGGTCGGAGATACGGTGATCATCGTAACTACTCATAAGGGCCTTCGTGATATCACAGATATTCTTGAAAGGTAAAGGAGCCGGACTATGAATTATTCTATCATTATTTATATTATCGGAGTGATCTTAAAGATCGAGGCCGCATTTATGGCTCTGCCTGCTGTCACAGCCCTGATCTACCGGGAAACTTCCGGAATTGCCTTCGTGATCACAATCCTCCTGTGTCTGGCAGTCGGATTTCCTCTGACCCGTAAGAAACCGACAAAAAAAGCCTTCTATACAAAAGAAGGCTTCGTGACCGTCGCATTGAGCTGGATCGTTCTGAGTATCATGGGTGCAGTTCCATTTGTCATCAGCAGAAGCATCCCGAATCCTGTAGATGCACTTTTTGAGACAGTTTCCGGTTTCACTACAACCGGTGCCAGCATCCTCAGTGATGTAGAGGCACTTCCTCACTGTGTGCTCATGTGGAGAAGTTTCACTCACTGGATCGGCGGAATGGGAGTTCTGGTCTTTATCCTCTCTCTTCTGCCACTGACCGGCGGGTATCATATGAACCTGATGAAAGCAGAGAGCCCTGGACCTTCCGTCAGCAAACTTGCACCAAAGGTACAGTCCACTGCCAAAATCCTTTATACGATTTACTTTGTCATGACTGTCGCACAGATGATCCTGCTCCACTTCGTAATTGGCGTAAATGTTGAGCCAGTCGTCGTTCTGATCGGTGCAGACGAATGTCCCGAAGGCGGCATCAACATCGAAGTCCGCCTGCAGATAAAAGTTGAGCTTGCCGTCTAATTCAATGATCTCCTCACCGAAGGAAAAGTTTTGTGCGGAGAGACGCCCTGCCGATGTGATCTCTTTGCCCTTCAGATGATCCAACAGCTTGCGCCACTTATCATCACCCGATGCGAACTGCGACCGGGTGGCGTGATAGACCGCCACGGACACATCCCGCATCGCCCAAGTCTGCCAGCCATCCATAATGTGAACAGCGGAGAACTCACGCTTGTCGAAGTTCACATCGAACACACCGCGTACCTTTCCGGTGTTCTCCATGCGTACAGCGGTCAGCGCATTGTATTCCTCCGCGGCGATGGGACGACCGCCTGCAAACATTTTGATAAACAAATCCGGCACAGCAACTTTTTCGCTGGTGATGTAACTGCGCAGCTTTTTCCCGACCGTCAACAACTCCTCACCGGGCGAGGTCTTGAAGTACCATTCCTGACCGTTCTCCGTCACATGATAGGCGGCATAGGTGCGGGCCGCTTCTTCCTCCGCACGCTGCGCGGCAGCTTCCGACTGGATCGCACGGCTGATACGCTCGTACTCCCGCTGCGGAAGCTGATTGCACAGCTCATCCAGTACATTCTCCAGATGCTCCTGCAGCGTTTCACCTTTGAGATGCTTCTCGATAGCCCTTTTCCATCGCTGGTCGATCCACAGAACGATTTCTTCCTGCTGCGCCATATCAGTTGCCCTCCTTCACCACGGCTGCCATGCCCTTCGGCTCACTATTCGGCGTTTTGGGTGCGGCAGATTTGGCCGTGCGCTTGGGCTTGGGAGCAGGGACAGCCTTGCTGTCCAGATACTCCCGCACAGCTTCCGGCACCGTCTGCTCATAGAGCTGCTTGAGTGCATCGTCCATGCGGGCCTGCACGGAAGAGTGTTCCTTGCGGAGCGAGAACTCCAGTGCGTCCAGCTTGTCATCGTCAAAGGTGAGAGTGATATTTACTTTTTTCATGTTGTACCTCCTCAGTCATAATTGATATACGGAATCTTCAACCAGTGCGTCCAACCTCGGCCAGCCAATTCTGTTTTGACAACACCGTACTTGGTACCCATAGCTTCGACGACCTGACCACCGCCAATGTAAACGCCGATGTGCCCGTCATGCCAAACGGCAAGGCCGGGAATATCCGGCATGGTATCGATGGTGCCGGACTCTGTGGCGCTGTAGTACATCTGGTTGGCACCGATATCCGGCATTCCATGGCTACCATAGTCAATGGTCATCGTTTCCGGGGACAACCATCCGTATCCCTTGATGAGTCCCACGCAGTCGGTAGTTCTGCCGCCCAGCCAGTTGGCACGGATAAAATCTTCGTAGCTGCCGACACCGTCAGGATACTGTTCCAGCTTGTAGGCAAAGAGCGATTCGGTCAGCACATCGCCATAGGTCCCCCAGACATAGCCCCAGCCAGATTCCCATGCGTGGATGGCGTAGGTCACGAGGTCAGCGGCGTTTTTACTGTTGGGATCGGTAAAAGCTGAGATGTCCAAGTCGATACTGCTTCCATCTCCGCGAAGGAACTCACCGCTGTAATTCCCGCCGCCCGCCGCACCGGCGATCATAGAATAGATGTGATTGATATTACTCTTGTCGTCCTCTGTGATCGTCCTGCCAAGCTCTGCTTCCAAATTGGCATACGCTTGATATAGCGAGACTGGAACTGCAACGGTGTATTCTTCTTCCGTGCTGGTGACCGTGCCATCGTCGTTCTCGATGTCTACCGTGCGGGTACGGGTTTCCCAAGTGTAGAAGCATTCTACGAAGCGGTTCGCCGCCCGTGCGGATGGTGCATCTTCGCCAAAGCAGAGGGCATAAAAAACGGCCTTGATCCGAATCGGGTCAAGGCCGTTTCCGCTTTCCGTTTGCCCATTGACGGAAGCCACTGCCGAATCCAGAAGAGAAAAAGCGGTACGCATCTCCTCAATATGATGTCGGAATTCTGCGGGTACTTCTGTCGAGTAGCTCACACCATAGAAGGACGCAGCTACCGCCTGGTTGTTGTGATCCGCACCTCCGGAGCCAATGGAACACAGAAGTGCGATGAGTACAATGACTGGCGAGAGAATTGCGACCAGCGTCCATCCCACGCCTTTGCGCAGCTTTTCGTTAGAGAGCACCGTCGCCGCGGCTTTTGCGATCATGCCTGCAGATACTGCCATCAGCGACCACCCGCCGTGCCAAACAGCTTTTCTTTATAGGTTGGCGCATGTACCTCCAACAGGTAGCGCTCATTTCCGCACTTGTACAGGCAGACACCGCGCTGCGGAAACTTGATGAGGTTATACTCCGCCTCATCAAGCTGGAGCATCTCCATGTAGCTGCGCTTGTCAATGGATCCCGCGTTGAACAGGAACTGGTGGGGCGGGATGCTGAACAGCGGCTTGGTCATTTCGCGCACATGTTCCTGATCAAAGTCCTCCAGATTCTGCGAAGCCAGCAGCATGGCGGATTCCTTTTTGCGCACACGCTTGAGGCAGTTGCGGATGTACTCAATGGCCGTGGGATTGGACAGCCAGATATACAGCTCGTCCAGTGCCGCCACGGTATTGCCGACCGTCAGAAGTTTATCTGACATGAAGGACAGCACATTGAACAACATGGCGTTGCGGACATTTTTAGCGGCACTCAGCATTCCCTTGACGCCGAAAACGAGGAAGCGGCTGGATGTGATGTTGGTGTGCCCATTGAAGAACTGTGCGTCCGCACCCTTGCACATGGAATGCAGTCCCAACAGCACTTCCTGCAGGAGCTTTTCCGTATAGAGCAGATGAGCGTTTGGATCGTAGCTTTTGAATTCTTCTTCGATCAGGTTATAGAGGTCAGAGAGGATTGGATAGTCCTCCGGTCGCATTCGGCGGAAGTTGCTCCGCTCCGTGATACCCCATTTTGCGTAGAGCTTGGACACCATGATCTCGATGGTGTCAATGTGCGCATCGCTGAAATCCTTGTAGGCACGGAAAAAGTCCTTGAGGAAGGAAACATGCTGTGCCAGCAAAGTGCTTTTGCGGAAGGCTTCCGGCGCTGCCGTATCGTCCGGGTCACCGCCATCATCCCAGCATTTCGGCTCCAGTACATTGATGATGTACTTTCCCGCCATGAGGTCGGCAAAGCAGCCGCCCACGGCCTCGCACATTTCCTGCTGCTCATGCTCGGCATCCAGCGTGATAACGGACTTTCCGGACTCCAGCAGATTGAGGATTAGGAGCTTCATCAGATAGGATTTGCCCTGGCCGGAGTTGCCGAGAATGAGGATGTTGGCGGAGGTCTTGTCCTCATCGCGCTGGTCGAAGTCCACGAGGATGTTGCTGCCGTACTTGTCCCGCCCGACATAGAAGCCCTTTGCGTCCGTTTTGCCGGAATAGTTGAAGGGATACAAATTCGCCACACTGGATGCCGGGAGAACACGCTCGAACTGCTGGCCGAAGGCGTTGTATCCCACGGGGCTGGCACAGCAGAAGCCCTGCTGCTGACGAAGCAGGAGCCTGTCCACATTGAGCTTGCTCCGCACCAGCTCCGTCAGCACATCGGTCTGGAGCAGCTTGAGCGTGTTATAATCCGAAGCGGTCAGCTCGATATAGACGGCGCAGTGGAGCAGCGGCTCTCGGTTGCGGTGCATGGAAGCTACCAACGACGCCACATCCTGCAGATTGCTTTCCGCCGTGATCGTCTGCTGCAGGTCGTTGGTGTTGGAGCTGCCCATGCGGTTTTTGTTGGCAGCATTCTGGATGATGCGCTTTTCCTCGGCAGGTGTTACCTGTCGGGTGTAGATACGCAGCGTGATCCCATCCTTTTCGCCCAGATGTCGGAGAATAGCCTGCTCATCGGTCTGCGTGGGATATTCCCGCAGCGCCCACACGCAGCGGAAGGTGTTGCCGCAGATGAAGTGATCGGGTTCGAACTTGACCACGGAAGGTGCGATCATATCCAGGAAGGATTTGATGCTTGCAGTCTCCCGGCTCTGCGGCACTGCTTTTTTCGTTTTCTTTGCCAAATGAGTCCCTCCTTTACTCACCGACAATGACCCAGCGGTCACCGTCGAAGTCCTCAAACTTTTCCGTCGTCACGTTCTGCTCAAAGTAAACACCCAGCATCTTTTTGAGATCCTGCTCGGTGGCTCGGCGGGTCGTGAAGCCGTTATCGTTGATATTCTGCTCGATGCGGGAAAGGTAGGAGAACACATCGGACTCCTGTTCACCACGCAGCCGGATGATAATATAAAACTCACGGCTGGACGCCATGAGCACCTGAATACGGTCCAGGTGCTTGCTGTCTTGCTCCAGCAACCTGCGGACTGCGGGCAGTTCCTCCTGGCTCAGCCGCTCCCGGTAAAAGTCCTTATTGCGCTCGAAGGATTCCTTGGAATTGAGCGCCAGCATCTCGATCTCCGCCTGTCCCTTTACGACATTCAGCAGCGCATAGATGCGGGCGCTGATGCTGGAATCCGGCAGGACGGAGATATTCGTAGGCTTGATGATGAAGAACACGAGATTGCCCATGCGGGTGGCAATGCAGTAATTCTTGATCTCCTCAATGCCCATGAGCTGCCGTGTGGAGCGGGCGGCTTTGTCCTTTTTCTGCTTTTTACTCACGACTCCAACCTCCAATCATAGAATTGCTGCTTTGTGATCAGGAACGCGGCGGCATATTTGAGGAAGTCCAAGATGCTGGTTCCGTCGAATCGAATGCTGAGGAAAGCGTAAACAGCCGTCAGCACCAGCGACAGGGCGATGCCTGTCTGGGTCAGCGCCAGAACAGAGATAAGAAGCCCCACGCCGATGATGCCGATGTCCCGCAGCTCCCAAAGCCACAGCATGGCTTTTGCGGTCAAATTATCAGGGTAAATATAAATTGCTCTCACCTCCGGAGAATAGAGATGGCCGCAGGTTTCCCTGCGGCCATCCAGTGATTTGATTATTCTTCTGCGCTGTCCAGCGCCTGCTGGAGCAGCTGCGTGATGAAGTCCTTCTGCTTCAGGTGATTCTTTTCCAGATACTCTTTCAGTCGGTCGAAGAGTTCTGCGGAGATCTTCACCGCAAGGGTTCGTTCTGTCTGCATATCGTTTCCTCCTTCAAAGTGTTCTGCGAAGATGCGCTCCACATATTCCGCCAGTGTACCCAGCTTCATTTCTTCTTTCTCTGCCATGATCCTTGCGTGAAGCTCTGCCGGGATCATGGCACAGAGGTTCTTTTTGCCCTCCATCGGTCTGCTCCTTTCCTCGATTTTGCAAGCAAAGCATACCGGAAGAAGTCATGGAAAGCTATTCACCAAACTCAACGAAGAAGCTATGTGAAACGGAAGCAAAACCACCAAGGCAGCTATACCGCCCGAAGGGCTGCGGCGATCCGCCCCATAATGAACTCCACACAGGGTATCGCCACACTGTTGCCCAGCGCTTTATATCGGGCGCTGTCCGAAGCATCAGGGATGTCCGTCCAGCCATCCGGAAAGCCCTGCAGACGCTCACACTCCAACGGAGTCAGGCGTCGAATGAGATAGGCATAGGCTTCTGCCTTTTGGCAAACGAGATCGGTGGCGTCCTTGTGCTGGCGGGCGCTCTGCGTGCTGACCACACCATTCTCACGGAAATCATCCACACGCTGGCGACTGTAGACCGCATGATGATCTAATCCCGAGGATTGAGTTATCCCGAGGGAGTAAGATTGGCCATCGTTTTTTTGTTGAGAGATAGTGTTTTTTCTGCTGTAATTCATGTTAAATCCTCCGGATAATAAATTTGCGGCGACCAGATCATAGCTGGTCGTCGCATTATGAACACGGTTAAAATGTGGTAAAATCAAGCCAAACCATAAAGACGCTTTATCATCTCCTCATCGTTTGCCCATATTGGTTCAATAGTATCTCCCTCTGTGACCTTGGATACCTTTTGAATTGCCTGCCGCTTCATCTCAGTATCGGCCCATGCATAGATCCGGGTTGTGTTGACGTCGGCATGCCCAAGGAACTCCGCGAGGAGGACAAGCGGCATCCCGGCACGATACAGATGCATGGCACGGGAATGCCTAAGTTGGTGTGGATGTACTCGTTCTGGCACTTCAGGACAAGCCCGCCTTGCCATTTCACCATATTTTTTCATAAAGAGATTAACGGCATCGGTGGACATTCTGCTTTTGCGACCATGATGCGTTGTAAAGAAAAGATAGTCATCACTCTGCCTTTGCTCGGTCGGATGTGCTTTATCCAGATAAGTTTTGAGCAATTCAACCACAGAGGGGGAGATTGGAACTATTCGCAGTTTATTTCCCTTTCCAGTAAGGCAGATTGTTGCATGAGTCTTTCGAATGCTCAAATCATGAATTTTTGCATCCACCAGTTCCTGGCAACGTGCTGCGGTGTCGTACATCAACCGCATAAAGCAGAAGTCACGGTATCCATTCGTCTTGAAGCGGTTGGGCTGCTCAAAAAGAGTTTCCAATGCAGGAGCCGTCAGAAACTCCACGACTTTTCCCGGAGTTTTCCGAACAGAAATATTGCCGACTTCGACCTGCATATAGATTTTGCCGGAATCTAATATCCCTGCATATTTTGTGAAAGAACGAATTGCCATCAAACGCAGATTTACCGTTGCTGGAGAACATCCTCTGGATTTTGAGAGCCATTCGAGAAAACCGGTTATATTTGAGTAAGTGATGTCCTCGAATCCAACATTGGCATATTCAAGCCCACGCTCCATCTTGAAATAGAGGAGAAGGAGATTTATTGCCTCTCGATACGATTTTTGAGTATTTAAGCTATAGCCTCTATGCTTGATCAAGTAGATGTCAAGGAAGTCCCTTACCGTTTTATAGAATTTCTCGTCTTTCAGTCGCATAAATCTGCCTCCATTTCAAGGGAACTATCAAGACGCAGTTCTGGCAAGTCGGTATAAAGCGTTGGAAGAAGATGAATATAATATGCCGTGCTCTCGAGATTTGAATGGCCCATATACTCGCTCAAATACGCAAGGCAGGCATTTATATCTTTTCCTTCCTTTACCCACTGGTACAGCCGATGTGTTGCAAATGTATGCCGTAGGTCATAAAGTCTGGGACGGATCTCACCGTATCCGGATATACCTGCCATCTGAAGGAACTTTCTGAATGTCGGAATAATCCACTCCATTGAGTACATTCCGTCACCTCGGACACTTGGACTCTGGAAGAAATATTTGCGGTGAGGGTATATCTTCTCTACGCGCAGGTCATAATTCCTGCACAGTTCAAGCATATCTTCGGACAAGACAACGATTCTGTCTTTATGTCCTTTCGATTCAAGGATATTCACCGTCCCATCAAACAGGTTGACATCCTCTCTTCGGAGCCGTCTGGCTTCTACGGGTCTGAGACCGCAACAGTAGATCAAGCGAAATATTACAGATACCACCAGATGCTTTGTGGGTGCTCTAAGGCTGGGCTGCAGAGAATCTATTTCCTTGAACAACTTGGACAAATCTTCCTTTGAATAAATGTAGGGGATATGGCGTCCGCTTTTCTTCGTGAGTTGAAGTGGTAAAAGATAAGCCTGTTCTCCTACACTATTCATGTATTTAGCGAGCTCCCGAATCACAGATACCCTATTCAATCTGGACAGATTTTTCTCGGTCTTGAACTGTTCAGCCCATTTCATGGCTAACTCCGCAGTCAAGCAGGTCTCGTTCGGAAATTGCTCACGGCAGAATTCATCAAAAGTTCGAAGAATGCACGCACTTCCGTGGTAGTCATAGCCGAGGGCTTGTTTCTTTTCAATCAAGCCGCAAATATAGGGTGCAAATGCCCCGGTGAATGCAGATCTCATAACAAAGCCTCCTGGACAACCTCAATACCGTCAAGTCCGAGTGCACACATTGCGAGCTTGTCCCGGCTGATCCGCATATATGCTTTCATGGAGCCAATCTGCGTATGCCCTAAGATTTCTTTCACTGTATCGATTGGTACTTCTTGGTTTATCATGGAACTGGCAACATACCTTCTGAAACTGTGAAAGCCTTTTCCATCGCCCGGAGTATACTCAACATCTGAGAGTTTCATATATTTTCTGAGCCGGTCTCCCGCAGCAGTCGAAGTCATGAAGTCAAAAGGAATACGGGAACGCACAAAGAGAGCTGGGGACTGCGTTTTGGGCCGCTCGTGAAGAATATAGTTCGCAATGGCGTTTCCTACCGATGCTTCGAGAGGAAGGTGCAGTTCCACTCCGGTTTTGTTCTGTACGAAGCGTATTTCATGATGAATCCAGTCAATGTCCGAGAGCGTTAAGCGAACAATGTCCCCAGCTCTCAGTCCCAAACTGGCGGCAACAGCAAACATCGCAGTATCGCGGAGCGATAAGGACGGATTTTTTGCCGCTGCATCCATGACGGTATGAACCTCTTTTGAGGAAAAGGCAGGTCGCAGCTTCTTTCGGGGTGCAGGACGAGTAGTCAATACGGCGCTGAAATCGCAGCAGTTTTGTATGGACACCAAGTATGCGCTCAGATGTTTCAATGTGTTGCACACTCTGTCCATGCTCGATTTTCGGTGAGATGCGATGAACAGCAGAAAAGCGTTGACATTTACTAAATTAATATCTTGGCAAGTATGGCAATCGTTGTCGTCGAGATATGCAAAGAATTTGCGGCAGATATTCTCCTCGTCCCGTAGACTCTCAAATCCAATGGCTCGTGTATTCGCTTCATGTTGACAGAAGCTACACAGGAGTTCTTGATAGTACGGAGTCAAGGGGATTTTTGGAGCAGGTCTAACACGTTTCCAAACGATTTTTCCGGTTTGGACATACTCCTCAAAGAGAGCTGCAGCCTTTCTGACTTTCGCCCAGATTCGGTCGGCTACCAAGCCGTTTTCGTGTTCCAAGCGAAAACGATCCACAATTTCATTTGTAAAGGCAGCACTATACAATATCACCCCCTCGGAACGGTAGACCTTTATGATTGGCCACATCCCTTCGTAGTAGTAGTTTCGTATGCTGAACTTACCAAGCCCCAGAGCCCGTAATGCATCCAGCACTTTTGCGCATAGAACATCAAACACAATTTCAGCGGACATAAAAACACCTCTGAATGCAGTTAGTCGACTTTCGCCGCCAACTACATTATAGAGGTGTTTTTATATTTTTTCTTATCTGGAGGTTATTTATGAACAACACACAAAAAGTATTGAAAAACCAGCACATTTGCGAACAGGCCACGCCCAATCTCGGGATAACTCAATCCTCGGGATTAGATCACTTATCTGGATATCCAGATAAGTGATCAGTGGCCGTCAGCGTATATGCGATGTCCCGCTGATATCCGATCCCGTTGCCGCCGTTCTGTGGCTGCCGGTCAATGGCGTTTCCGGTAATGCAGAAGGTTTCTTCCTGTTCTACGAGCGGCACGTTGTTTCCGCCGGTTCCATATCTTGCGGACATGGTAGGCGCCACCTGATGAGGACCGGTGTACCGGGCATCAATGCCGTGATTTTCATAGACCAGCGGCTGGTGTCCATGCTCCTGCGCCCGCAGAGTACCGGACACATTCTCAGAGCACTCCATCACGCTTCCGCCCTGGTCATTCAGGCACAGGACGGACGGCATACAGTTTCCGCTGGCAGAGCCTTTCAGCGTAGGAGCCAGTTCCTCGCCATACCCAATGCTCCCAGCAGAGGCGCCGGCTCCTGCCGAGAATGCGGCCGCCACGAAGGTCTGCTGTTTCATTCCCAGCTGTGCATTCAATGCGCCCGCAATATCATGTAAGTCACGGACCTCGTCCCTTTGGTTGGCAGCAAAGGCCATGACACCGTTTCTGCCGGTGGACATCCCGCAGTTCACGCCGAGCGTGGCCGCAACATCGCCGGTCAGGTCACCATTGTAGCCGTCAAATCCCTCGACGGTGTCATCCGGCTGCGTCACGAAGGTCTGCATCTGCATATTGGTGGTCGCCATCAAGGCACCGGATACGCCGTGCAGGTCAATGCCCTCATCCCGCTGGTTGATATGGAATGCGTTCAGATCCGTAGGCTGTCCGTCCGGGCGCATCAATCCGGCTTGGATCTTCAACGCCCGTTCCAGCTTCGGCG
>ENA-OROL01002966-OROL01002966.1-human-gut-metagenome-genome-assembly--contig:-NODE-2966-length-11270-cov-4.676416_pt1 | contig 11270 bp, 9 predicted proteins | sample MGYA00242128_ERZ509048 | MGnify/ENA primary metagenome ERZ509048 (study PRJEB26280, sample SAMEA2338750) | human gut metagenome | biome: human gut; feature: human-associated habitat; material: faeces...
AGAGTATAGAAGTGCGCCCTTTAGTTCCTAAAGGGATTTTATCAGTTCGCCAAACAGGTGTTTGGTTGTGCGGAATAGAATGCTCACTCTAAGTTCAGCTTATAATAATGGGCATCAAAATAGGTTTCTTCTCCCCATTTTTTATAGCGCGTTTTTCTGTCCTCTGAAAACCCAAATTTGCGAAGTAGCGCAACCGACGCAAGATTGATATCTGCCACTTCTCCCGTGATGGACTTGCCGCCTTCCGCCTTAACCCAGCGAATGATAGCATCAATCACTTCGGTTCCGAGGCCTTCTTTCCAATGGTCTTTTGAGACGCAATACCCGATATCGTAATTCTCGTTTTCGGGGAATATGCAACAGGTACCGACAGGCGTACCATCCTCTTTCCATTCAGCAACCAGATAATATCCCTCCGGGTTGTCTTCCATCTCATCGACACATTTGAGATACGCTTCATCCATGTTCTCACGGATAGGGTCGCTCATATACTTCCCGTTTTCTTTGTCTCCCCATAGAGAGAGCGTAAAGTCTTTATCGGATTTCTGCCAAGAACGAATCGTCAATCTTGGCGTTTCCAAGTTTTTGATAAGAAGCATTGCGTATTGTTCTCCTCCACAAATTCCGATTTGTTGCTCAATTTTCATATTTAAATTATACCATAAAACTTGTGAACAATTCTACCGTCATTTTGGACTGTATGAGAAACGTCCGAACAGTTTTCTGCCCGGACTTCCTCGCTCAATCATAAATCAACTCCGCTTTCACAATCTCCTCTGCCTGTGCCTTGCAAGCGTTCATCTGCCGTACCCATTCCATTGGGTGTCGGCTTTCAGTTTCTCGGTCACGCCGTTTCGCTTCGCCAACTCCGGCACGATCAGCTCCATGCGGTTTCGTGCCGCTTCGTCAATCTTAGCGCAATACTGTCTTACGTACACCCAGCAATCGGCGGGGCATTATTTTGGTGGAGATGGTGGGATTCGACGTTGGGCACGAAAACACGCGAAAATCGCATTTTTACGCACTTTTAAGACCGTTTTTACGCGTTTTTCACGTATTTTCACGCTCAAAAACCATAAAAAACGAATTCTTGTACCCAAATTGTACCTAACGATTTTTCAATAACTAAAAAACCACAATAAATTGCGGTACATAAAGCAAAAGACCCACCGAAATCGGTGGGTCTTTATTTTGGTGGAGACAATTGGAATTGAACCAATGACCCCATGCATGTCAAGCATGTACTCTAACCAGCTGAGCTATGCCTCCGTCCAACACACAATATTATAGCATATTCCGGACAAAAAAGCAAGCCCTTTTTATCAGTTTTTTTGTTTTTTTTCGTTTTTTTTAGCCGACGGCTTTACAGAGGCTTGATCTCCGATAATATCGGCGAGGCTACGATGCCTTCTTCATGCAGTCTGTACTCGGGGCACCAGCTGTCGCCGGAGGTGCGCCATGCTCCGGGCGAGGCGTAGGAAAGGTTCCTGTCGGCGCAATGGAGATGACCGAAGCCGTTCGTGCGCGATATCCAGAGCTCCACTTCGACGCGGTGCTTGCCTGCGGGGAGGTCGCCGAAGCGCACCTCATACGGCGCAAACGCGCCGGTCGTCGGCTTGCCGCCGTCGATGCTGCATTCGTACACCGCCGCGCGGTACTGCGGCAGGCGCAGCTTCAGCTCGCCGCCGGTCGTCGTGATGTCGAAGAAATAGCTGATGCAGCCGCTGTAAAAGGGCAGTCCCTGCGTCGTGATCGTCTCAAAGCCGAGGGTCTCGGGCAATTTTTCGATCCACGTATGCGCGCCGGCGGTGCGCACGCCGAAATCACCGAGCAGATAGCACCATTCGGTCGCAGTGCGCTTGCCGAAGGGGGCTTCAAGCTCAAGCACAGACGTTCCGGCGGGGATGTCGGGGAGCTTTACCGTCTTTATCGAACGGTCGGTGTAATAACCGTCCGTGACCGACGGGACCGCGACGCCGTTGAGCGTTATGCGCGTGTCGGCTGCCGCCTCAAGCGCCAGATGCGCACCGGTGACCGGTATGCGGCTGTCGATCGTAAAGCGCAGCTTTAAGGTGTGCGTCGGCGGTTCTGCGGGGATGCACCAGGGCTGATTCGAGCTGCCGCCCCACGGATCCCACCCGAGCCTGCGGCGCAGTAGGGTATCTATGCGCAGAAGCTCCTCGGCGGGCTCGAGCTCTCCGCCGTCAAATGCGAACTCCGCACGGTCGAGCAGCAGCACATTCGGCTCGGAGAGCGCGAAGGGAACGCAGAAGGGAACGGACACGGGAGTTTCGGCGACCTTGGCGGCGGGCGCGGGGGAATACGATTCGTCGCTGCCGCACGGATCGAGCTTTAAAAGCAGGCTGTCATGCAGCCACAGCGCGGCGTTTATCACCGTCCTGCCGTTTTCGTGCCTGAATCCGATCTTTGACGTGCTGCCGCTCAGCGTGTCGTAGACCGTTGGGCGCCATATGCCGTTTATGGTTATCTTTATGCTTTGTTTTCTTGAAATGTCCTTGTTGTAGGGATGCTTGCCCTGGGCGATGAAGAGCCACATCCCGTCGCCGTCGCGGCGGAGCTGATGAACGAGGTTGCCGGTCAGCTCTCCGCTCGACTGGCGGATATCGACGGTCCTTGCGCTGTCGAGCGCGGTAAGGAGCTCGCCGCGCGTAAAGCCGATATGCTCGGCGCTGTCGTACAGTCTGCGCGGTTCGTCGGACGGCACGGCGTCAAGATATTTCGGCGCGCTGCCCATGAATATCAGTCTGCCGCCCGCACGACGGAACTCACGCAGCCGCTCGCAGGTTGTAGCGCGAAGTGTTTCGCAGCCGGGAACGATCACAACGTCGTATTTCATCCTTCCCACGGTCAGAGGCGCGCTGCCCTCGGCGCACTGGGCGGGAAGCAGGGATTCGGCGATAAAGTCGAAATCGACCGAGCCGAAGAGCAGCCATTCGGTGAGGTTCTGGAAGTTCGTATCGAGCGTGTCGCGTTCAAGCGCGGTCTGTGAGGCGGGGCCCCAATGCAGCCAGTAGGATTCGACGGGGTGTATGACGCCGACGCGTATATCGGGGGTGCCGCGCGTAAGAGCGGTATTGAGGCGTGCAAAGTGATCCTCTACGAGAGGGTATTTTTCATACCACGGGGACTGATAGTTTATCGAGGCGGGGTAATCGCGCTTTGCCTCGCCCTCCATGGAGACCCACGAAAGGTGCGGAACGCGCACGGTGATGCCGAGCGCCGCCTGCCAGTCGCCCTGAAGCTTGTGACCGCGGAAGTCGAAATCCCAGTCCGTCACGCCGTAAAGCTCGCTCATCACGCCCTCGCGCCCGTACTGGTGCGCGACGGATGCCGCCTGCTTGGCGGTGGTGTATTCGTGTCTGTCGGCAAGCATATCTATTCCCGGCAGCGCAAAGGCGCGCAGAGAACGCATTGCCTCGCCGACAGCCGAGGTCTGCGAGCCGAGAGTCGGCTCCTTCATCATGTGTCCGGTGAGGGCGATGCCGTGCGCGTCGCACCATGAGCCGATGGTGTCGGCAAATGCCCCGGCAAAGCGCTCGCAGGCGTGATCGTGATAGTGATATCTTGCAGCCGATACGCCCTCGGGCAGCTCCCAGATGAGCTCGGGCAGCTTGTCGAGTATCGTGTCGCCGTATGCCGCGCGGTAGGTGTCGTCAAAATCGTCTGTCCACGGCAGCGCGACGTCTTCAAGGGATGTCGCAAATTTCAGCGTCTGTTTGTGCGTGAACTGCGGCTCGTCGGTGAATATCGCGGGCACGGTCTTGCCGAAGCGGTCGCCGATCTCGCGGAAATACGCCTCGTGAGTCACTTCTATGAAGCGCTCGATGGCTGCTTTGTCCATCGTGTTGACATATGTATAGCCGTTGTAGCGCGGGGAGGTGTGCGGCTGTTCGAGATAGGCGTAAAACACTCTGCCGCCCTCGTCGGCGCTCTCGCCGTCGGCAAGCACACGGTATGAGGCAAGGCAGCCGTTGCCGTCGAGCGTTACCGAGTAGCGCGCGAGCAGCCTGCCGTTGCCGGTGCGCAGAGCCGTTGCCTGTTCGTTGCCGTGGCGTACCTTGCCGCCGACCTCTTCGTATGAGAATGGAGTGAAGAGAAGATAGCGTATGCGGTATTTTTCATCCTTTGTAACAAGACCGCCCGCAAATCCCGAGGGCCAGCGGTCCTCATCGTAGAGCCATGCGAGCATATGCTCACTTTCGGCCTTGTCAACGCAGGCGTGCACGAGAGACATGAATTCGGGGCTGAGATAAGGGGTGTCCATGCCGGAGCGGACGTGCATATGATAGCCGCCGAAGCCCATTTTGCCGAGTATCTCCGCCTGACGCATCAGCTCGTCCTTTTCGAGGCGGCAGTTCCATGACCAGAAGGGGGCGCCGCGGTACTCCGATGTGGGTGCGGCGTAAAGCTCGGGTGACAGTTCCCGATCCTTATTTTTCGGGTAAAGCATACTGAATGACCTCACTTTCTCGTTTGCAATATGCGCGTTGCGCGCTTTTTATCTGTGTTTTCAGCTGCGGGTCGGAAAAACGTCCTTTTCGTACTGTTTTACCGCGTCCATCCAGCTGCCGTCGGCGGGAACTCCCGCACGGGTGCAAAGCTCTTCCCATACGGCTCCCATCGGCAGTGTTTTCAGTTCTTCGTGCGCCGCAAGCAGCTCGGTAAAGCGGCCTGCGTCCTGAAGAGCGCGAAGCTGCTCGTGCGGAGTCAGAAGAGCATTGAGAAGCGCCTTTTCGAGGTTGCGCATACCGATGACCCATGCCGCTATGCGGTTTATGCTTGCGTCAAAATAGTCGAGGGCAAGGAAGGTGCGGTCAAGCGCGTTGCAGCGTACGACTTCCTTGGCGATCTCGCGCGTTTCGTCGTCGAAAAGCACGACATGGTCGCTGTCCCAGCGCACACCGCGCGTAACGTGCAGCGCGATGTTGTCTGCGAAGAGCAGCATTGAGGGGATCTTGTCGCTGACGACCTCTGTCGGGTGATAGTGGCCGTTGTCCATGAGCGGTACAAGTCCGTGCTTTGCACTGTATTCGAGGCAGAACTCGGCAGAGCCGACGGTGTAGGATTCGACTCCGATGCCGAAGACCTTGGATTCAAGCGACACGGCGACGAGATCGCGGTCATAGCCGGCACCGAGAATGCGGTCGAGCGATTCGGCAAAGCGGCGGCGCGGTCCCTGACGGTCGGCGGGGGTGTCCTTGTAGCCGTCGGGTATCCAGATGTTCATGAGGCACTTTTTGCCGGTCTCGCGGGCGAAGTATTCGGAGATGCGCAGGCAGGCTATTCCGTGGCGGATCCAGAATTCGCGCACGTTGTCGTCGGGGCTTGAGAGTGTAAGACCGGATGCTGCCATGGGGTGCGAGAAGAAGGTGGGGTTGAAGTCGAGCCCCAGCCCGCGTTCCTTGGCAAATCTCACCCATGCGGCAAAGTGACGGGGCAGCAGCGCGTCGCGGTCGGCGTGCTCGCCGTTCTCAAACACGGCGTAGTTTGCGTGGATGTTGAGACGGTGTTTGCCGGGAACGAGCGAGAGCGCGCGGTCGATATCCTGCATCAGCTCGGCGGGGGTGCGTGCCGCACCGGGATAATTGCCGGTCGCCTGAATGCCGCCGTCAAGCGCGGTGGCGCCCTCAAAGCCGCGCACATCGTCGCCCTGCCAGCAGTGCATAGAGATGGGAGTGGCAAGCAGGGTGGATATTGCCTTTTCGGTGTCGATGCCGAGTGCGGCATAACGCTCGCGCGCGGCTTCGTAGATCATTTTATTGTGCATTGGAAATAACAGCCTTTCGCTAAAGAATTTCAATTTATATTATACAGCATTTTTTCGTATCTTGCAATAAAAAAATCGTTGTTTTTTTGTATTATTCGGTTGGCAGACGGCGAAAATATAACCGAAACGGAGGTCACGGTCATGAAAAATATCAATTATGCGACAACTAAAGTTTGCAAACGCGGCGATTTTTTCGGCACGCGCGCCGCCGAGGTGCTGCTTGTGCTCTTTTTCGGCGGCACGGTATACTGTTCCGCCGAAATGCTCTGGCGCGGGCGGACGCACATTTCGATGGCGCTGTGCGGCGCTTTATGCTTCTTTGTGCTCTACCGGCTCGAGGAGCTTCCGCGCTTCCGCTCGCTCCCGCTTGCAGTGCGCGCCGCGGCGGGAGCCGCCGTCATCACAGCAGCCGAATTTGTGACCGGGTGCGCGGTAAATCTTTGGCTCGGGCTCGGCGTGTGGGACTACTCGGGCGTTCCGTTTTCGTTTCTCGGGCAGATATGTCTGCCGTTTTCGGCGCTGTGGTTCCTCCTCTGCCTTGCGGCGTACCCCGTGTGCGACGCTCTGCGGCACTTCGTGTTCGGCAGGCGGTAGAGCGCTCATTTTTCACCCTTTTGCGGCATAACATTTTATGTAATTCTTTCTTTGCCGAGAGGTAACGTGATATGCCGGAAAGGTCGCAGAGCCGCGCAAGGTCGCTCATATACAATTCGCTCCTTCTGTCACTCGCAGCGATAATAATGCGCGCCGTGGGCGTCAGCTTCAGCGTGTGGATATCCAACCGTGTGGGAGCGGAGGTGATGGGGCTTTACTCGCTGTGCATAGGCGTGTGGGGCTTTGCGCTGACACTTGCGACCTCCGGCGTGAATCTGGCGACGACACGCACCGTGGCAGAGGCGCTGCGCAACGGTGAGGAGAGCGGCGGCGGCACCGCGCGTGCCGCGCTGCGCCGCGCGCTTGCATACGCGGTCTTTTTCGGCTGCCTTGCGGCGCTGCTGCTTATATTTTCGGCTGAGTTTATCGGGGTACATATCCTTTCCGACGCACGCACCGTGCGCCCGCTGAGGCTTCTCGGTATATCGCTGCCCGCGATATCTGTATCATCGGCGCTCGGCGGATATTTTTCGGCGGTGAGGCGCGTGTGGAAAAGCGCTGCGGCGCAGGTCGCAGAGCAGGCTGTGAAGATATTTGCCGTCGCGGCGCTCCTTGCGCACTTTATGCCGCGCGGAGCCGAATGGTGCTGCACGGCGCTCGTGCTCGGCGGCGCGGTGTCTGAAATAGCATCCTGCCTTGTAGCATACATTTTTTATCGGCGCGATCTCGGGCGCCATATAGGAAAGGGAAGATCGGAGCTCAGCGGAAAGGAGAGCACTCGTCGGCTGCTTGCCACCGCGCTGCCGGTCTCGCTCAGCGCATATGTGCGGTCCGGGCTCAACACCGTCGAGCATATACTCATACCGGAGGGACTTGAAAAGTTCGGCTCGACGCGCGGCGGCGCACTTGCCGAGTACGGTATGCTGAACGCAATGGTCATGCCCGTCGTGCTGTTTCCGTATGCGCTCATTTATTCATTCACGGGGCTTCTGATACCCGAAATGACCGCCGCCGCGTCGCTCGGACAGCGGCACCGCATAAGCTATATTTCGGGGCGCGTCTGGCGGTTGACGGTGATATTCGGCGTCGGCGTTGCGGGCCTTTTCATCTGCTTTGCAGACGAGCTGGGCCTTGCCCTTTACGGATCGGGGCAGGCGGCGCGATTTATAAGGCTTCTCGGCCCGCTCATGCCCGTGATGTATCTTGACACGGTGACGGATTCGCTGCTCAAGGGGCTCGGCGAGCAGGTGTACACCATGAATGTAAATATTGCGGACGCGGCGATATCCGCATTTCTGGTCTTTGTGCTCGTGCCCGTTTTCGGCATTTCGGGCTACATAGCCGTGCTGTATATAAGCGAGATCATCAATTTCGCCCTGAGCGCGGCAAGGCTGTTGAGGGTCAGCGCCATGCGCCCTCGCGTCGTGCGCTGGATATTCGCGCCCGTTTTCTGCATAATCGGGGCAGCCTGCACCGTGCGCCTGGTACTTATGGCACTGCCGGCTCCGCCCGCGGGCTGTCCCGCCGCCGTGACGCTTGCCTGTCATATGGGACTGACCGTGCTCGTGTTCGCCGTGTTTCTGCGAGCTACCGGATGCGTGGACGGCGAGCTTTCGGACTGGATAAAGCGGTCTGTGCGTATCAAAACCAATTAATGTAATTATTGCGCACATCACGACGAAAAAAAGCGCAAAAGTTGCGCATTATATCGAATGGAAATGCGCAAAAGTTGCGCATTTCTATTGCGCAATGCAATTTTTTGTGATATAATTTCCTTGAGGTGAAACAGATGACGTTGAAAGAGCTGCGTAAACAGAAAAAGCTCACGCAATACCAATGTGCCGGGTATCTCGGGATCCCGCGCCGTACGTATCAAAATTACGAGAATGATGCCTCCCTTGCCGCGTCATTCAAGTATGAATACATGATGAGAAAGCTTGAGCGATACGGTCAGCCTGACGGTGAGAGCGGTATCCTCAGCATTCAGCAGATAAAGGATGCCTGTGCGAAGATATTGCCGTCATACGATGTCGGTTACTGCTATCTTTTCGGATCGTATGCCAAGGGCAAAGCGACGGAAAAGAGTGATGTAGATCTGCTTGTTTCCACATCCGTTACGGGAATACGCTTTTACGATCTTATCGAGGCGCTCCGCGAGGAACTCGGAAAAAAGCTTGACGTTCTCGATCTCGGTCAGTTGAGCGGTAACGACGAGCTTGTGAACGAAATACTGAAGGACGGTATAAAGGTCTATGGATAACATAAAAAACGATCGGTATTATGTCGGGAAGATTATTACGGATCTTGCATTCATTACAGCGCACACGGAAGGACTTTCCCGCAGGCAGCTTGAAGAAAACGAGGTCCTTATAGATTCAGTAATGTTCCGCCTGATACAGGTGTCGGAAAATTCCGACAAGCTGACCGAAGCGTTCAAAAAACAATATTCCGCGATCCCGTGGCGGGCGATCAAGGGCTTGCGCAACCGTATCGTTCATGAGTACGGCAATGTTAATCTGTCTGTGGTGTATGACACTGTTTTCGAGGATATCCCAGCGCTGCTGCGCGACCTTGAAGGGATCGTTTAAGGCTCGGGTATAAAATAACAGAGACGGGCAGCGCCCGTCTCTGTTATTTTGCTTTTCAATATCAATACAGCTTGTATTTCAGCCGCAGGTTATCCGCTATCATGGCGATGAACTCTGAATTCGTCGGCTTGCCGCGGTTGTTTTGGATCGTGTACCCGAAATAGGAATTCAGCGTTTCCACATCTCCGCGATCCCATGCGACCTCTATTGCGTGTCTTATCGCACGCTCGACGCGCGAGGTGGTGGTCTGATATTTCTTTGCAACGGTGGGGTAGAGCACCTTTGTCACCGAGTTGATGACGTCGTTGTCGCGCACCGTCATTAGTATCGCCGTGCGCAGGTACTGATATCCCTTTATGTGCGCGGGCACGCCGATCTGATGTATTATCTTTGTGACCTGCGTTTCAATATCGGGCGTTCTTTCGGGATCGGCGGCGCCTCCATGCGCCTTTGCCGAGCGCATACGCAGGATGCTCTTTATATGCTCGGCAAGGCTGTCGCAGTCCACCGGCTTGAGCAGACACAGCTCGGCACCCGCGTTCATTGCCTCAACGAACACATTCTGGTTCGACACCATTGAAAGGACGATAAATGCCGGCGGCTCGTCCGGCGCAAAGCTCATGCTGCGCGCGCCACGCAGAACTCCGATGCCGTCGAGCTTCGAGAGCCATATGTCAACGAGCGCGACCGTCGGATGTATCCGCGATATCAGCTCAAGCGCCTCCTCGCCGTTTGATGTCTCGTATACGGCGGTAAAGCCCGCGCGTCGTATGCCGTCGCTCATTGCGCGGCGCGCCGCCTGATTTTCGTCCGCTATAAGTATTTTTGTTGTGCTGTCCATCGTATTTCCTCCGTAATGCACTTAGTTTTGACAACATTATTATACCAAATAATACCAAATTTTGCAATACAAATTACGGAAAATACTGCACAAAAATGACGCCTTGGGATTGTTGATTATTACCAATTTTTGGTGACCAAAGCGCTAAATGTGGCGCATTATGCAGAGCGGGATAACTATATGTAGTGTTATGCTGTTTCGGGTCGTATGCCCGATCGCGTGCATCGGTGTCACGATATTAAACAACACGCGGAGTATAATTCATCAAGCGTTCACAATAATAGATTATAATAGTACAATGCAAAAGAAAGGACGATGCCATATGTCTGATAAAAATGATAAAATATCCGCTGCGATAAAGACCTCCATCGGCGGTCAGGCGCTGATCGAGGGGATAATGATGCGCGGTCCGCGCAAGACCGCCATGGCGGTGCGCAGGCCCGACGGCAGTATGTGTGTTGAGGAATGGAACAATAAACAAAACACACGTCCGAAAATAACAAAGCTGCCCGTCATACGCGGCGTTTTCAATTTCGTCGACTCGATGATAACGGGCTACCGCTCGCTTATGCGCTCTGCCGAGATCGCGGGCTTTGAGGAGACCGCCGAGGACGGAGAGCCTGTCGGTGACGCAGCCGCAGGTGACGGCGAAAGCACCGAAAAGGGCGATAGGAGCGAAAAAAGCGAAAAAAGCGAAAAGAAGGACGGGAGTGTCTCATCCGGCGCGATGACCGCGCTTATGGTGTGCTCTATGGTGCTTGGGCTGGCACTTGCGCTCGTGCTGTTCAAGGTGATACCCGAAACGCTTTACGAGCTTCTTACCCGTGCGGTCCCCAAGCTCGGCAGCGCCGGCTACGGTTGGTCGCTCATACGCGCTGCATTTACCGGAATAATGAAGATCATCATCCTCGTCGTCTACATGGCTGTGATCTCGCTCATGAAAGATATAAAGCGCACGTTCATGTATCACGGAGCCGAGCACAAGACGATATTCTGCTATGAGCACGGACTTGACCTTACCGTCGGGAACGTGAGGATACAGCGCCGCTTTCACCCCCGCTGCGGCACCTCGTTTTTGATACTTATGGTGCTTGTTTCGATATTCGTGACCATGTTCATTCCGGCGCACATTGTCGATAACCGTGTTCTGAACGTTCTTCTGCGCTCGGGTATCGGTATTCTGCTTCTCCCCGTGATAATGGGCATAGGCTACGAGCTTCTCAAGTTTGCCGGAAGGCACGACAATCTGTTCACCCGCATAATTTCCGCGCCGGGCATGTGGCTTCAGCACATAACCACCCGCGAGCCCGATGACAGCATGATCGAATGTGCCATTGCCGCGGTAAAGCGCGTTATTCCCGACGACGGCAGCGATAAGTGGTAAAAGCAATAAAGCAATAAAATAAAGAAGAGAGCCCCGAACGGTTTTTCGGGGCTCTCTTGTATAAAGCATACCCCC
>ENA-OROL01002974-OROL01002974.1-human-gut-metagenome-genome-assembly--contig:-NODE-2974-length-11230-cov-3.046174_pt1 | contig 11230 bp, 8 predicted proteins | sample MGYA00242128_ERZ509048 | MGnify/ENA primary metagenome ERZ509048 (study PRJEB26280, sample SAMEA2338750) | human gut metagenome | biome: human gut; feature: human-associated habitat; material: faeces...
CAGTGGCGGTGGAATTTCCGGTTTAGCCCTGATGACACCTTTTACCCGTGAGTTTTGGAATTTCAAAGGCCGCAAGCGCCGTGCCCGTACGCTGGAAGTATTGAAGGCGTATGGAGATTCGATAACTGTTTTGGAACAACAGTAATTTATCACTTTTTGTCAAATTTTGAACTTTCTTTCTCCTCTTCTTGTTTTCATTAGTAAACCTTTAAAAAAAGTAATAATGAACAGAGTGACTTCTCTATTTGGAATAAGATATCCGATAATTCAAGGTGGTATGGTGTGGTGTAGCGGCTGGAGACTTGCTGCTGCTGTAAGCAATGCGGGAGGGCTGGGCTTGCTCGGCGCAGGTTCGATGCATCCCGAAACGTTGCGGGAGCATATCAGGAAATGCCGTGAGGCTACGCATCATGCTTTTGGTGTGAATATTCCCTTGATGTATCCCCAGATAGAAGAGATAATGCAGATTGTGGCCGACGAGGGAGTGAAGATTGTATTTACATCTGCCGGCAGCCCGAAGAAATGGACTGGTTGGTTGCACGAGCGTGGCATCACGGTGGTGCATGTTGTTTCGTCCTCGCGTTTTGCCGTGAAGGCAGAAGAGGCGGGTGTTGATGCAATAGTTGCCGAAGGCTTCGAAGCCGGTGGGCACAATGGGAGGGAGGAGACTACCACCCTGTGCCTGATACCAGCTGTACGTGCAGTTACTACACTTCCGCTGATTGCCGCCGGTGGCATTGCAACGGGTGAGGCCATGCTGGCTGCCCGGGTGCTGGGTGCGGAAGGTGTGCAGATTGGTACACGCTTTGCCTTGACGGCAGAGAGTTCTGCAAACGAGGTATTTAAGGATTACTGCTTGCATTTGGAAGAAGGGGATACCCGTCTGCTTTTGAAGAAATTGGCTCCGGTGCGTCTGGTGCGCAATAACTTTCGCAGCGCCGTAGAGGCTGCTGAGGCTGTGGGAGCTTCAGAGGAAGAACTTCGTATCCTTTTAGGGCGTGGCCGTGCCAAACGTGGTATTTTTGAAGGTGACTTGGAAGAAGGGGAACTGGAAATAGGGCAGGTATCTGCCTTGCTGCATGGAAAGGGAGTGCAGTCTGTGGCGTCGGTCATGCAAGAGTTGGTGGAGGAGAGCAGAAGGGCGTGGGAGAGAATGCAGGAATTGGATTTCTGAATATTCCCTCTTCTGGTATCATATAACAATAAAAAAGGAATATTCCCGGTGATTTCGGGGATATTCCTTTTTTAGTTTCAACTTATAACCTTTTATCCTTTGGGGATATTGGTTGTGTCTTTTGCCGTATTTCCACTTGTGGCGGAATTACTTGTGCCATTGCTGCTGGCAGTGGCGCTACCGGTAGCCATATTTGTTGCACTTTTACCGGCTGTCTGCACAGCAGGTTGCTCTTCCCAATGGAACGGTTCAAAGCTACTGTTCGGGTCAACCCAGGACGGTTTCTTGGAAGCATAAATAATGAATGGGGCAATGACTACAATCAGCGCACCGATGATGAGCACGGAGAACCATACAGTGTTGCTGCCTGTTGAAATCTGGCTGGGTGGGATAAAGCTCAATACGAATGCCAGCAATGACCCGCAGAAACCAAGACCACCGATGAGCCACATCAATCCGTTGCCATTCTTGCCGATACGGAACGGACGGTTCAGCTTCTTCATCTTATAACGCAGCACGATGGCTCCGGAGAACATCAGCATATACATGATAAGATAGAGGACTACGGTCAACTGTGACAGAATCTGGTAGAAACTCTGTACGGAAGGCATGACTACGAACAGAAGGCTCAGTACGGTTACTGCACCGCCTTGTACATAAAGGATGTTCTTCTGTACACCCAGTTTGTTTGTCTTCTGGAAGAACGGAGGCATGTAGCCTGCTTTTCCTACGGCAAAGATACCTTTGGACGGACCGGCAACCCATGTCAATACACCTGCCAGCACCCCGAATGCCAGAGCAATGGCGATGATGGGTGACAGCCAGGAGGCGCGGATGTAATGGAAATAGTTATCGAAGCCTACAAGCAGACTCTGTGTCAGACTGATGTCTTTGGCCGGGATGATGATGCCCAGTGAGAAAGTACCGAGCACGAAGATGATAACCGTAATGGCCGCACCGATGAACACTGCCTTCGGATAATTCTTGGAGGGATTGTTCACGTCTTTTACGTGGATACCGCCCATTTCCATACCGGCATAGAAGAGGAAGATACTGGCAGCAAGCACCACGTTGTCGAAGTTCGTCAAGTCGGGGAAGAAGCTGCTGTGGAAATCCAGGTTGGAGTGTCCGCCGGTGGCAAGGTAGATAATACCCAGGATAATCAGCAGTGCGGCAGGGATAATAGTCCCGACCAGGCCGCCGACCTTTGCCACTTTACCTACCCAGCTCATGCCCTTCATGGAAATGAACGTAGCTAGCCAGTAGATGATGAGGACAACAACGAGTGAGTAATACTTGTTGTTGGCCAGTGACATGTCGTGTACGTCGTTCATGCCGATGAAAGCAATGGATACGGCACCGAATGTCAATACGGTAGGATACCAGATTGTACTTTCAATCCATTGTACCCAGATGGCAAGGAAGCCCAGTTTTTTTCCGTAGGCTTCGCCCACCCAGCGGAACACACCGCCTTGCTTGTCTTGAAACATGGCAGCCAGTTCCGCGGCGACAAGTGACGTCGGAATCAGAAAAACAATGGCTGCAAATAAGTAGTAGAAGGCCGAACTCATTCCGTACACGGCCTCGGCAGGAAGTCCACGTAGGGATACTACTGCCGTCACATTCATGATTGCCAGGGTAAATACACCCAGCTTCACTGTTTGTTTAATATTTGCCATAAGTTAAGGTTTTAGATGAAAAATATATTCAAAATCAGCGTCTATAACAACACTTGGGGAGAGTTGTTCCCAACGGATAAGTGAAAGTTCAGGTTTTAACTATTCAGGAAGCGTCGGCTTTGGGCGCGGGCTTCTGTGCAACTTTCTTGTAGAACTCTTCTTTTTCCTTATTGCGCCGTTCGACCAGGCTCGTTACATACACTGTAAAGATAGGGAACATCATCATGCCCAGCGCAGCCAGCAGTACGGACAGTACCCGTCCGGTGGGAGTGACTGCTATGATATTGGAACCCACCGTCGTCACGTCCATAAATGCCCACCATAAGGCGTCTCCATATCCTTTGACTAAAGGATTGGGACCATGCTCCATGACATAAAAGGCCAGACTGGAAAAATAGACAGTGGCCAGCAACATGGTAAGGTAGGAAACGAACAGTCCCGATGCGCGGTTGTACGTCAGCCAACCCACCACGATAGCCATGGCGTAACCACCCCGCACCAATGGGATGAAACGCAGCATATAGGTTATCTCGGGTGAGAAAGTCCATCCCATATAGGCAATGATGTTTTGATAGGGTATAGCTACCAGCAGGAAAATGAAATGCGTGGCCACGTAGTGACCCTTCTTCTCTGCCAGGAACCATTCCAATACAAAATCTGCCAGGAACAGGGCGCATATCCACAACTGTACTTTCATGTAGACCGACTGTTCGTAAAAGGGGATCCCCTTGAACGTGTCGACAGAGATGCTGATAACTAAAAATAGCGACAGTATCAATATAATGACATGCAGTATGCCATAGATACCTTTTTCCCGCAATACAAATTCTGATAGAGCCATTTTCATGATGAAGTCCATTATAAAGTCATAAGTTATGAGTTATAAGTCATTTGCTGATTACGGTGCCTACCAACAAATAACTCATAACCTATAACTCATAACTAAAAAGAGAAACTTATTCTGTAATCGTTACGTTATCACCGTTGAACACACCCAGGCCGAGCTTGTTCATGATGAACTTGATTGCCGATTGGGCCTTTACGGAGTTTCCCGCTTCGTCTAGGGGAGGAGCGAAGGCCGATACTCCCATGACACCGGGCAATACGGCCATTACACCACCGCCTACACCGCTTTTGGCCGGTATGCCGGCGGTGTACATCCAGTCGCCCGAATGCTCGTAGAAGCCTACGGTAGAAATCATCGACGTGATTTTCGGTGCCAGGCTGGCTTCGAACACCGTTTGTTTGGTGACGGGGTTCACACCGTTATTGGCGATGGTTCCTGCGGCAATGCCCAGTTGCTGGGCCGTGATGCCGAGAGAACACTGGCGAGTATAGAGGTCGAGAGCCATGTCCGGATTATCGTAGATGCGGTTGTAGTTTTTCAGCAGCCAGGCAATGGAGCGGTTGTTGAAGTTGGTAGCCGTTTCCGATTTGTACAGTTCGTCGATGAGTTGTGGGGCAGAGCCGCACAGCTCAGTGACATTCTGTACAATGGCATCCCATTTTTTGTCGGAGTTTCCCACTGGCTGCACCATGGAACAAGCGGAAATGGCACCGGCATTTACCAATGGAGTGGAAGGGTGGTCGTTTTCCAGCAAAATGGCGATGATGGAGTTGAATGGTAGTCCCGTGGCATCGGCACCTATCATGTCCAGCACTTTCTGTGCACCGTATTGGCGCAGGATAAGGATGGCCGTGTGTACCTTCGAGACGGACTCTATACCGAAACGATAGTCTGTGTCACCTATATTGATGGTCTGCCCGTTCATCAGGCAGATGCTGAGTCCGAATAGTTTGGAGTCTATGTTGGCAAGGTAGGGAATATAATCCGCATTCTTGCCTCCTGTGCTGCCCTTCACCTCATTGTAGGCTTCTTGGGCAACCTCCTTTATTTGTGAAATTGATATTTTCTTTTCCATAAACACGTTGTGATGTACGATTAGACGATGTACGATTTACGATTGAAATTACTCCTTTAAACGTAGTCCGTATCAAGAGAAACTCTAATCGTACATCGTAAATCGTTTAATCGTAAATTAATTTATTTTTTATGAGTACGGCATCCGTGGTTGAATATTTTGGTTTCCACCGGCAGGTTCTTTTCCTGTGCCATACGGGTAGGAGTCGGGTAATCCAGTTTCTCCAGCTCCGTGATGGCATTCTTGATGTCACCCAGCAGCATGTCTGCCATGTCGCGGCTGAATCCTTGGCGAACAACGACGCGCATTACGACGTAGTCTTCCAGCTTTGAAGGCAGTGTATAGGCGGGTACCATCCAACCGTGTTGTGACAGCTTGTCCTGCAGGTCATACAGAGTCCATTTGGCAGCTCTTGCATATTCCGGTTTCAAATACCAGATAAACAGCGGGTTCACAACCTCGTCGGAATAGTTTACGAACGGAGCCATCTTGCCGATTTCGTCATGGATATACTTGGCGATGGTCAGGGAGTTGTACTGTACTTCCTTGTAACCCTGGAATCCCAAACGGATGAACTGGTAATATTGACCCAGAATCTGTGCGGCAGGACGGGAGAAGTTCAGGCCTACCTGAGTGATGTTGGCACCGAGGTAGTTTACGCTGAATGACATTTCTTCGGGCAGATATTCCTTGCCTTTCCAGCAAACCCAGCCCAGACCCGGATAAACCAGACCGAATTTGTGTCCGCTGACGCTGATGGAGAGTACCCACTTCAGACGGAAGTCCCACTTCTTTTCGGGATAGAGGAACGGGAGGATGAAACCACCGCTGGCGGCATCCACGTGGATAGGAATGTCGTAGCATTGTAGGCATCGAGGGCTTTGTCAAGGGCTTCGACGTCATCGTTCAGTCCTGTCCATGTAACGCCTTGGATAGGTACGATACAGATGGTGTTCTCATCACACATCTTCAAGGCTTCTTCGGGGTCGAGCGTGGTCTTGTCCAGTGTCAAAGGCACTTCACGCATTTCAATCTGCCACAATTGGGCGAATTTTTCCCATACCACCTGGAAACCGGTTGAAATAACGAAGTTTGGTTTGTCGAACGGTTTGCCTTGCGCCTGACGTTTCTTGCGCCAGCGCAACCAGGCTGCCACACCACCCAGCATACATGCCTCCGAGGAACCGATGGCAAGTGCGCCGGTTTTCCAGGTTTCTTTTTCAGGAGAGTTCCAGAGGTTGGCCACGATGTTGATACATTTACCGTTCATTACGGCGATGCGCGGATATTCGGTCTCGTCAATGTAGTTGATGTTGATGGCTTCGTTCATCAGCTTGGTTGCATATTCGTCCATATAGGTAGTGACGAATGTAGCCAGATTCAAGCGAGGCTGCGTTTGGGCGAAGGTCTCGTCTTTCACCATCTGATAGGCGATTTCCGGGGTAGTAGGTCCGTCGGGAATCTTTTCTACGGGTGAGGGTTGTAACATACGGTTTGAACCGAATACTTCAGTTTTTGCATCTCCTTTTCTGAAATTCAAATCTTCCATATTAATAAGTTTTTTAAAGGTTTAGGCGGCGGGGCTTTTCCCCGTCGAATTTCCCACAACAACGGGGTTTGCGGATGAAAGTTCCGGGGTTTTGCATTATTTGGCGTTTATTAAAGGGCAGCGTAGTAAAATCTTAAAAAACGAACATTCTGAAGGTAGGTTTGTTGTTCCCACATTATTCATTTAATTAATATACTACTATATGAAAATCAATACCGGAAGGGGTACAATCCCCCTTATCACGCTTGTCGGCATTTGGTCAGTCTCTGCATTGACTTCCTTGCCGGGATTGGCCGTATCACCTATTTTGGGACAGCTTACTACCATTTTTCCATATGCCACAGAACTGGATATACAGATGCTTACCTCCCTGCCTTCGCTGCTGATAATTCCTTTTGTGCTGTTGGCGGGCAAGCTGGCCGAGAAACGTGACTTTGTGCGTCTGCTGAAAGCGGGGCTTTGGATGTTTGCCGCCAGTGGGGTACTTTATCTTTTTTCGGACAAAATGTGGCAGTTGATGGTGGTCAGCGCTTTGCTTGGCATTGGCTCGGGACTGATAATCCCGTTGTCTACCGGTTTGGTTTCACGTTATTTCACGGGGGAGTATAGGGTAAAGCAGTTTGGTTACAGTTCTGCCATCACCAATGTGACGCTGGTTGTGGCAACGGCGGTGACTGGGTATCTGGCAGAGGTAAACTGGCACTTGCCTTTCGTGGTATATCTGCTTCCGTTGGTTTCTCTGCTGCTTGTCGGGTATTTGAAGGGAGATACCGGTCAGCCGCAGAAAACAGAAGATACGGCTACCGTTGTTCCGGAGGAATCCAAGCGTGCGATTCCCGGTAAATACGGCATCCATGTCCGCCATCTGCTACAGTTGATGCTGTTTTATGGCGTCACTACGTATGTAGTGCTGGCGGTTACTTTTGACTTGCCTTTTTTGATGGAGGCCCATCACTTCTCCAGCGGAAATTCCGGATTGATGATCTCCTTATTCTTCCTTGCCATTATGGCTCCGGGTTTCTTCCTGGGGCATATCGTGAAGTGGATGGGGAAACACACAAAGTTTTACAGCCTTTTGTCCATTGCAGCGGGTTTGCTTTTGATATGGATTTCGCCTAAAGAATGGCTGATAATACCGGGATGTATGTTGGTTGGTTTGGGATATGGTGTCATTCAACCGCTGATTTATGACGAGACAGTAGATACGGCTATACCGGAAAAAACAACTTTGGCACTGGCCTTTGTAATGGTAATGAATTATCTGGCGATTCTATTGTCCCCGTTCATTACAGACTTCTTTCAGACCTTGTTCCACACTAATTCCAAGGAATTTCCGTTTATTTTCAACCTCTGCATCACACTGCTCGCTATGTGGTGGGAGTATGCGAGGAAGAAGGATTCTTTGTTGGGGGGGAGTTATGAGTGATGAGTGATTTGTTGGTAATTGTGCTGCGCTACCATGCTGAAAGGAAAATACCAACAAATCACTCATCACTTATAACTTATAACTCAATCGCCTCATATTTCAGCCCGAAGACGTCGGCTACAGCTTTGTATGTTACTTTGCCTTCCACTACGTTCAATCCCAACGCCAGAGCCGGATCGTCCTTGCAGGCTTGTCTCCAGCCTTTGCATGCCAGGGCAACGGTGTAGGGCAGGGTGGCATTTGTCAGTGCCATGGTGGAGGTGAAGGGTACGGCGCCGGGGATATTGGCAACGGCGTAGTGCACAATTCCATCCACAATGTAGGTAGGATCGCTGTGCGTAGTGGGATGGGAGGTCTCGAAACAACCGCCCTGGTCGATGGCTACGTCCACGAGTACGGTGCCGGGTTTCATCATCTTCAGCATTTCGCGGGTGATGAGATGCGGGGCCTTGTCACCGGGGATGAGGACGGAACCGATTACCAAGTCGATGTTCGGCAATTCCATCTTGATGTTATGGGTGGAAGAATAGAGTGTCTTTACGTTTTTCGGCATCACTTCACTCAGGTAGCGCAGGCGGGGAAGGTTGATGTCGGCAATCAGTACCTCGGCACCCATTCCGGCAGCTATCTGTGCGGCATTGGTGCCCACGATACCACCTCCAAGGATAAGTACGCGTGCGGGACGTACGCCCGTTACTCCGCCCATCAGTTTTCCCTTGCCGCCTTGTGGCTTTTCAAGGAAGCGGGCTCCTACTTGGGTAGCCATGCGTCCTGCCACCTCACTCATAGGAGTAAGTAGCGGAAGTGAGTGGTCTTCTTTTTCCACGGTTTCGTAGGCGATGCAGACGGCACCGCTTTCAATCATGGCTTCGGTCAGTAATTTATCGGCTGCAAAGTGGAAATAGGTGAATACCACTTGTCCCTTTTTAATCAGTTTGTACTCCGGTGCAATAGGTTCCTTTACCTTGACAATCATGTCGGCTGCGGCATACGTGTCTTCAATGGTCGGTAAAGTCTTTGCACCTACGGCGATGTAGTCATCGTCGGAGAAACCGCTGTTTACGCCTGCTGTGGCTTGCACATACACCGTATGACCTTTTTTCACCAATTCGGCTACTCCGGCAGGGGTCATTCCCACGCGGTTCTCGTTGTTCTTGATTTCTTTAGGTACTCCGATAATCATAACCTTAAAGTTTTAATTGGGGGGTTAAACATGGCGCAATATAGCGATTTCCCGGCTTGGATGTTATCGGTGCATCTATGTTCTTCAACAGAATTTTTATGCATGTTTTAATCAATGATAATTGCACCTTTCTGTAGGTAGAGAGAACTATTCTTTTTATATTTGCATGCATTTAAAATAATATTGACTGTACAAAATATGAAATATTCTATATTTTTCTCTCTTTTGTTCTTTATTGGTAGTGTGCAAAGCGGCTATGCCCAAGAAACCGATACAGACAAGCCCTCCTTCATCCCGCCTTTTGATTTTCCCATCATTTTCTCCGGTAACTTTGGCGAGATACGTGCCAACCATTTTCATGGCGGACTGGATTTCAAGACCGGTGGAACCATAGGCAAGCCGGTACGCGCTCTGGCCGACGGATATATTTCGCGTATCCGCGTTACCCACGGTTCGGGCTATGTGCTCGATGTGGCTTATGACAATGGTTATTCGACGATAAACCGCCATTTGAGTGCCTTTGTGGGCGATGTGGCCCGCCGGGTTGAAGACTTGCAGTACGAGAAAGAAAGTTGGGAGGTGGAAATTACTCCCGAACCCGATGAATATCCCGTGAAGGCCGGTCAGATAATAGCTTTGAGCGGAAACACCGGATACTCTTTCGGTCCGCACCTGCATCTGGATATGATAGAGACGGCTACGGACGAATATATCGACCCGCTGCCTTTCTTCATGAACAAGGTGAAAGACAAGACTGCCCCGCGTGCCGAAGGTATCATGCTGTTTCCACAGCCGGGAAAAGGAGTGGTGGAGGGCAAGCAGACGCGACGGGCTTTTCCGGCACATCCAACGAAACCCATTACCGCCTGGGGACTGATTGGTGCAGGCATCCGTGCCTACGACTATATGGACGGAGTGCAGAATAAATATGGCGTGAAGACGGTGATTCTCGAAGTGGACGGCGAGGAAGTCTTCCGCAGTACGGTAGACCGCTTTGCCTATGAGGAGAACCGCTATATCAATTCGTGGACACACGGTCAGTACATGAAGTCTTTTATAGAGCCGGGCAACCGTCTTCGCATGCTGCAGGCATCCAACGGCAATCGCGGACTGGTGGAAATCAACGAAGAACGCCCTTACCGATTTGTCTATACACTGAGCGATGCGCTGGGAAATACCTCTAAAGTCCGCTTTACAGTCCAGGGACAGAAGACGATAATTGCTCCGGTGGAACATCGTGAGAAATATGCCCTCAAATGGGACAAGGTGAACTATCTGCAGGAGCCGGGGCTGGAGTTGGTTATCCCGAAAGGAATGCTCTACGATGACGTCTTGCTGAACTACTCCGTGCGGGCTGATAGTGGCGACATCGCTTTCACCTATCAACTGAACGATACCCGTATTCCTATGCACAATGCCTGCGATTTGCGTATCGGCTTGCGCCGGCGTCCAGTAGAGGATGTGACCAAATATTATGTGGCGGGCGTAACGGCGCGCGGTGGAAAATACCGTATCGGCGGTAAGTATGAGGATGGTGTCATGAAAGTGCGTATACGGGATTTGGGGACTTATACCGTGGCGGTGGATACGGTTCCGCCGGTGATAACTCCCGTGAACCAAGCCCAATGGGGACGTACGGGAAAAATCATCTTCAAGGCCAAGGACAAGGAAACCGGCATCAATACCTATCGGGGTACGATTGACGGGAAGTATGCCTTGTTTGGAAAGCCCAATTCCATCAGTGGTAACCTGGTGTGCGAGCTCGACCCGAAACATGTGGAGAAAGGCGGCAAGCATGTGGTGGAGATGACGGTGACGGATGGCTGTGGCAACCGTACCACCGAACAGTTTGAATTTGTATGGTAAAGACTGAAATATTTAGTAACATTATAATTTAGAAGTATGAAAAGTAAAAGACTGACTCTTTCCGTCTTATGTATGGTGGCAGCCGTAGCGCATGCGTTGGCTTGTACCAATCTTATTGTAGGTAAAAATGCCTCTACTGACGGTTCTACCATCGTTTCCTATTCTGCCGATTCCTACGGGTTGTTCGGTGAGTTATACCATTATCCTGCCGGCGTACATAAGAAAGGTACTCTGATGGATGTACACGAGTGGGATACCGGTAAATATCTGGGCCAGATAGAGCAGGCTCGTCAGACTTACAATGTTATTGGTAACATTAACGAATTCCAGCTCACCATTGCCGAGACCACTTTCGGTGGTCGTCCGGAATTGGTAGATACTACCGGTATCATCGATTATGGCAGTCTGATTTATTTGGGACTGCAACGTGC
>ENA-OROL01002979-OROL01002979.1-human-gut-metagenome-genome-assembly--contig:-NODE-2979-length-11222-cov-2.688099_pt1 | contig 11222 bp, 8 predicted proteins | sample MGYA00242128_ERZ509048 | MGnify/ENA primary metagenome ERZ509048 (study PRJEB26280, sample SAMEA2338750) | human gut metagenome | biome: human gut; feature: human-associated habitat; material: faeces...
GGGCAAATACAGAAATTACAGCTGCAGGCGTTGGTGAAGCTGATGTTACAGGAACATGGATTGGATATGACAAATCTGCTTCAAGCAGTAGCAGAGTAGAACTTGGAAGAGTAGTAGTTACTTACCATGTTAAGGTCACAGAGCCTCCGGAAGCAGTAAATGCTCTGACAGATAAGATTGATTTACAGGGTCAGCCAACTACGCCGGAATTACTGGCATCTGCTAAGGAGCCAATTAGCTCTCCATATACTGTAAATGATGTGTGGGGTTCAAAAGCACCTAATAACTATTTAAATATTGAAGCGAGCGATAGCGATGGTCTGTCTAACGCTAAGGCAACCTATACGGCATATCTTGCGAGTGTAACTATTAATCATGCATATACACTAGATTTCCATAAAATGTTGAATCGAAGTCTTGAGAAATCTGCTACCTCCCCATCAGAGAGAGCTTTAAGTATTAAAGAAACATTCATCAGACCGGTCAAAACTCCGGCAGATGGCATTTATCTGATCGGTTCAACTCCGGTAAGAATTACAAAAAGAAATAACACGGCAACTATAAACGTTCAGGTATTCAGGGATGGTGCCCAGACAACAACTGATTTGGGATTGGTATATGAATTTTCAGATCCAGGCATAGCAGAAGTAAAGAGCCAAAGCGTCGAGTCTGGTACGAAAACTATGAAAATTACAGTCAAAGGTTTAGCTCCAGGAAGAACAACTATGACGGTCAAGAGTGGGAATCTTCCCGTAGCAACTGTAGAAGTTCAGGTAAACGGCGTAGACATTACAGAACCTGATAAGAAAATTGAGATGTCATTAGATGATGAGATCAAAGAACATCAGATTACATATAAGGTCTATGACTTTACAAAAGCAGATCCGGATGTAACAGCCAATACAACAGTTAAATGGACGATCAAAGATACTTCAATCGCAGCAATTGATACAGATGGTGCATTCCGCATCAAGAACCCAGGTACAACAACAATTGAAGGAAATGTATCTATTAATAATACCAGTGATACAGATTCTGTTACACTGACCGTAACTGGTTCCGGAAGCCTTCAGTTAGACCAGGATGAACTTAAACTGAAAAAAGACGGAACAGCAAAAATCAAAGCAACTGCTTCCTATAATGACACTACTGTAAGTGATGCGACAATTGAATGGGGCAGTGAAAATGAAAAAGTTGCAACTGTAGATAATCAGGGAAATGTAAAAGCTGTTGGATATGGTACAACTCAGATCACAGCAGAATGGAAAGCCGAAAACGGAAAAACATATTCTGCTAAAGCAACAGTAAAGGTTGTATACGATGGCCTGTATGTGGCAGACACTCAGTCAGAGGTAACTCTGAGCCAGAACGGTACAATGCAGATCGCGTGGCAGCTTCAGAACATGGGTGAGATTGCAGGAGGTAAAAAGGTTAATTCTTCTGGATACACATCATCTTCTGATGTTACCTGGAAATCTGCTGATGAAAAAATTGCAACAGTAGATGAGAAGGGGCTTATTACCGCAGGAACCAAGAATGGCCAGACGACGGTTACAGCAAGCTATACACAGAACAGAAAGACAATTAGCAAAGAAATCAAGGTTAATGTGATTGACTGTAAGACAGTTATGAGTGGTGAAACCATTGAACTTACTGGTACAGAAGGTGTAGATGGTGGAGAGCATACCTGGAGAAACGGCTTCTACAGAAATGGCGACTTCAGGAACACTGAGAATAATATTAATGCAGTTGGTACTACAGCAACTGCAAAAGTAACAGGTAAAGTTCCGGCAACAGATCCGGTAGGAATCACACACGGATTCTATGTGAATCTTGAAAGTATTGAAGCATCGTGTGCAGTCGCGTTAAAGTAGATGGTGCAGATGGATTGTATCTGGATAATACTTCTATTGAAACAGAAGTGGGAGCAGGAGCACGTCCGTCTATCATCGGTAAAGTATATAAAGATAATGCGGCTGTTTCAGACGCAACAATTAAATATACGGTAGAAGATAAAAGTATTGTAAGGCTTGAAGAAATGGAGAACAACAACAAAGCATGCTATGTTGTTGGTATTGCACCTGGTAAAACAGTTGTAACAGCTACCTGGGAATCCTTCTCCGCGACCTGTGATGTAACAGTAACATCAGACAAGAGAATTATCCTCAGTCCATCGGATAAACTGACAGTATTACAGAATGGAACCGAAACTATCACCGCAAAAGCATGGGATGGTTCCAAATATGTAGATGATGCAACAATCACATGGGAAAGTTATGATGAATCTGTTGTAACTGTAAAAGATGGAGTTGTTACAGGTGTTGACAGAGGTAGTGCAGCAGTTGTTGCAAAGTGGGATGATTTAGTATCTTCTCCAGTACAGGTTACAGTAGTTCCAAGCAGAAGTGTGACCGTAACAACAGAATGGAATGATCATGACAACCAGGATGGAATCCGTCCTGAAAAAACAACTCTTCAGTTGACAGCAAACAACAAAAAAGTCGGTGATCCGGTTGAACTGAATGCAGATAATAACTGGACATACGAATGGAAACTTCTGGAAGCAGAGGACGCAAAAGGAAACAATATCGTATACCGTGTAACAGCAGAAGACCCGGAAGAATACACTGCAAAAGTAACAGGTAGTGCAGACGACGGATTTGTTGTTACTTATTCACATGAAATTGCAAAAGTCGATGCTACAGCAAACGTGACATGGGATGATGCAGACAACCAGGATGGAATCCGTCCGAAGGAAGTAACCTTACAGCTCAAAGCTGACGGCGAAGCAGTTGGAGATGCCATCACTGTAAAAGCAGACAGCAATGGTAACTGGACAAAGACCTGGTCAAACCTTCCGGTAAATAAAGAGGGTGCAGTTGGTCAGGCAATTGTGTACACTGTAGAAGAATCCGGACTTCCGGAAGGATACACACAGGCAACGACAGGAACCGCAAAAGACGGCTTCACGATCACAAACAGCTACACACCAAAAGGTGTTGACATCACAGCTGCGGCAGATGGAAGGCAGCGGCCTGTTGACGCGCAAGGTTTATGCAGAGGTGCCGCCACGTGTTGAATATACGCTTACTGAGCTTGGTTACAGTCTGCAGCCTGTTTTGGAGGCTATGCGTGACTGGGGAGAGGCGTACAAGAAGAGATTTTGATTTGAGGATGTAAGCAAAAACACCACCTGCAAACGCAAGTGGTGTTTTACAATATATGGGGAATAAGAAGAAAACTTTTTACAGACGGCTTACATGGCCGATGAAATAATGGCCCCAGGAAACATGCGCCAATGCTTCCATGGTCAGCAGGCTGAGGCTGAGCATAATGATGAAGAGCAGCGGATAAAAGCAGAGCTGTTGCGGTGACATGTGCAGCAGTGTAAGCAGCTCGCTGCCGACGTACATATAGATGATGTGAATCAAGAATAAACCGAAGGAATAGTTGCCCAGATACATCATAAAGCGTTTGCTGAGGCTGTCCTGCGATTCCAGAGTGCAGGCGTAACGAAAGAGCATAGCGATGATGATGCTGTACAAAAACAGGTTGAGCGGGAAGCAGACAAATTCCAACAGCGGCAGGATATGCAGATAGTATTTGGCAAACCAGCAGCCACCGATTAAAATCAGATTCAGGATGAAGCCTGTCATCAAAAGAACGTGATGGGTGTCAATCCAGCGCAGCATTTTTTTATGATAGATATAAGCCAGCATACCGAAGGAGAAGTAGGCGATATAACGCAGAAAGGTGGTAATTTCTAACGTTAAGATGACTGCCTGATTGCTGCAGCTGATATTGTTGCAGATTTTCCAGAACAGCTGCAGCAGGATTACCTGAATAATAAAGCGGTGCAGCCTGTGATGCAAGCGGCAACGGTTAAAATAACGCAGCAGCAGCGGATAGATGGCGTAAAAGCCAAATATCGCACGGAAAAAGGCCATATGGACGGCGCTGCTGCCGGTGGCAATAAGGTAGGCTGCCTGCTTGAGCGTGAAGCTGGCGTTGCTGAAAAACCAGGCACCGCCCAGATACAGTAACGAAAACAGCAAATACGGCGAAAGCACCGACAGGAACATCCTGCGGAAGAAGGACCACTTATAATAATCGGCATGGCGATTGTGGCTGATGAACATATATCCCGAAACAAACATTACCAGGGGTACGGCAAAGAGGGAAATAATATCCAGCAGCATTTCGGAAATAGTGACCCATGATTCCGCGTGAGCGTGGCTGAAGTACCAGGTGGTGTGCATCAGCATGACGCCCAGAACCACGAAGCCACGTAATAATAGGGGAAAACTCATAGCTTTATACATCTTCTTTCTCTCTAGTAGAGTTATTTTACTACTTTAAATTTTATAGTCAAATAGCGATTAAGCATTTACATTATAACCAAATGGAATATAAAAGGCTGATAAGCTATGACAGATAACATATAAGCATTAATATTATTACTTCTGTACAGGTTGACACTTGACAAAGACAGCGGCAACGCAGATAATTTGAATAGAATATATAACAGATTGAGGAGGATACTGAAATGGAAAAACAGGAATGGCAAGGTTATGTACAGAAGGTAGCAAGCTGTGATTACCCTATACCGTTGAATCTGATAAACGATTATGATGATTGGAAATGCCGCAGCAACGTAGGACGTATGCTGATGATTTTAAAGGATATCGAGGGAGCTATGGCGGTGCTGGCAACCGTAAAGGATGTGCAGCCTGATATGGAGGATGCACCGGAGTTCGGACTCAGTGAGGCAGAGCATAAGGTGCTGTGCCTGCGTGATATTGCCGAAATCGTCTGGCGCCTGACCGGCACCGGTGATGCACCGATTATTTATTTGAATGAAGCATACAGACTGTGCCGTGAGTATAAGAAGGTTTTCCGCAGTGCGGATCGTGGCGCTATCTGGGCGCGCAGACTGGAGCTGCAGCGTTCCTGTGGCGCCGAGGATGCTGCATTGAGCGAGGCGAGAGCAATGCTGGAGGCAGAAAAAGCTGTGGAAGGCGTTAATCCGTACCGTTTCCACGCACTTAAATTTATTGCGGAAAGCATGGCGGAGCAGGGCGATTATGCTAAGGCTGCGTTGCTTTTGGCAGATGCGTATAAATCATTCCCTGTGAACGAGGCTGCCAAGACGGCTCTTGCTGAGGCTGAAGCTGCAGCAGATGCTAAGGAAAGATATGCTATGTATCATCACTGCACCACGATTCAGTACCAGCCGTGGGAGAAGGATAATGTGACGACGCTGGAGGATGTACGCCGCCTGCAGGAGCGCAATTTTGCCCGTCGCGAGGCAGCGAAGGCTGCCGGCGAGGAGCCGGATGAAAAGGGTTCTTTTCAAAGTTTAATTAAGTAATTAAAACGAGCGATTAAAAGATTTTGTACGCACTTTTCACGAATCTGTTACAATTAGTAGCAGGTAATAAAAATGTGAGAAGGGATGTACTTATATGAATAAAAACTTTTTAGCTTTAGGCTTAGCTGCAGCTCTGCTGGCACCCCAGGTAGCAGGAGCTGAAGGCTTTGCTATTAACGAATGGTCTGCTGAAGGCGTTGCTATGGGTGGTGCGCGTATGTTTGCTGAGGACGATGCTGCAAACGTGGCTTACAACCCTGCTTCTATCACCAAAGTAAAGGGTGAGGTAATGAAGAGCAGCTACACTTATCTGAGCCCGCACGGCAACTACAAGCTGTATGATAGCAATAATGATGAAATTAAAGGTGAACCTACTCATAACAAGGTTCATGCCGGTTGGGCAGTAGGCACTTATTACGTAAGACAAATTAACGATAAAGAATGGTTCGGTATCGGCGCTTTCCCGCGCTTTGCCATGGTATCCGAGTTTGAACGTAACAGCAAGGCATCTACTAACGCATTTTTCTCTAAGCTGAACGGCGTCAGCGTTACTCCGACCTATGCGCACAAGTTCGACAAAAAATGGAGCGCAGCAGTTGGTGCGGAAATCAACTATGTCGGTCTGGAGCTGCAAAAGAATTTAGTTATTCCTACCGCTGGTGTTAATGGTACTACGCAAATTGAGGGTGAAAGCTATGCTTTAGGCTGGAACGCTGCTGCCAACTATGCCTTTGATGATAAAAATGAAATCGGTGTAGTTTATCGCAGCCGTATTAAGCATTCTTTAGAAGCAGATTTAAAAGGTTATAGAACAAAAAGTCCTGCAAGTCCCTTAGGTGGCAGCAATGATGTTTTTGGCAATGCTTATGGCGTGGTAACTCTGCCTGACAGCTGGGATATCGGTTATAACCATAAATTCGACAAGAAAACCCGTCTGGAATTGAAAGCTACTCGTACCAACTGGAGTACTTATGATGCTTTGAATGTTTACTTTGATAAATCTCTGATAGGCATTCCCGGTAAGGTAGAAAGCTCTCCGTCCGCTAAAAACTGGTCTGACGGCTGGCGTTATGCTATCGGTTTAGAACACAACTTCAGCGATAAGTATGCTGTTATGGCCGGCTTTGCTTTCGATGAATCCTCTATTCCCCACGATGGCGGTGACTTCATGGTACCGACAGGCCTGCGTCGCACCTATTCTATCGGTGCCCGTTACAACGATAAGAAGCAGACTGTTGCTGTTGCTTTGGGCTGGATGGATGTCGGCACTCTGGATTTTGCAGGTCATCCTGAGAAGGGCGATGCTTATAGCAGCGCTCATGCTTACGACAGCTTTACCAAGATTGCTTCTATTTCCTACCAACGTAAATTCTAATTTCATATTTTAGCTTTACCGGAGCTGCTGCACGAAAAAGTGTGGCAGCTCTTTTAATCTGTTTGCTGTTTGTGCTACAATAGGCTTAACAAGGTTATTGGCGAAAGGAGAAATGTAAAATGAAATGTGATTGCGCTAATTGTCCTACACATGCCTGCTACACCAAGGGTGTTAACTGCACAGGCGTGCTCCTGGAGGCTGTCAAGGAAGCCTATACCGAGGAAGAATTGAAGCTTATGCAGGCTGCTGCCTACGTTGAAGGCACGTTCTACAGCAATATCTGCCGTCTGCAGGAAACTGCGGAGTTTGCCAAAGCTATGGGCTACAAAAAGCTGGGCATGTCCTTCTGCATCGGTCTGAATGCGGAAGCACGCTATATTGCTAAATATTTTAAGCAGCAGGGCTTTGAGTTTTACAGCGTATGCTGCAAAAACTGCAGCTTCCCCAAAAAAGAGCTGGGACTGAAGCAGGTTAAGCCGGAGCTGGAGCATGAAGCAATGTGCAATCCTAAATTCCAGGCTAAGTTTTTGGCAGAAAAGGGCGTTGAGCTGTACATTTCCTGTGGCCTGTGCGTTGGACACGATGCTATTTTCAATATGAATGCCGAAGGTCCGGTAACGAATCTGGCAGTTAAGGACCGCCTGCTGGCTCATAATCCGTTGGGCGCTATTTATTCCCGCTACTGGAAGCGTAAGCTGGGAATTATGGACGACGGAGAGGTATAAGATACATTGATTTTTACAGGGAGTAATCTCGGAGAACAATTAAAATTTTCTCTTGGATTACTCCCTGCTAACTTCTTTGTAATTTTCTCGTTAATTGGTGAAAAAATACTCCCTTCCCCGTTGCTTTTTTGTTGCAATTTGATACAATATAATTTACGGAAGGAAGGTACACTAAATGATATTTGATACACATATGCACTGTGATTATTCCTGCGACAGCGAAATGAAATTTGCTGATGCCATCGGCGCAGCCGCTGAGCAGGGGATTGGTATAACGGTTACAGAGCATTGGGATTATGATTATCCGACTAATCCGGAAGCATTTATCTTTGATATAGACGAATATTTTGCGCGTCTGCGGCCGCTGAGCAGCGACGAGGTGCTGATAGGCATTGAAATCGGCATGCAGACACATACTGCGGCTGAGGATAAAAAGGTGGCACAGGCTCATCCGTTTGACTATGTGCTGGCCTCTATCCACTGCATCGGCGGACGTGATTTATACGAGCAGACCTGCTACAAGGGACGCAAACGTCAGCAGATTGTAGAAGAATTTTTGCATGATGCGATTACCTGCCTGGAACAGGAGCGAGATTTTGATGCGTTTGCGCATATTGACTATATCTGCCGTTATTGGCCGTATAAGGGAGCGGAGCGTGAGCTGCGTCTGCAGGATGCACCAGAATTATTCGATAAGCTGTTTTTACTTTTGATTGAGCAGAATAAACCTATTGAAATCAATACACGTCGCCTGGATGATGCTGCTGCGGTAGCAGGATTGCTGCCGCTGTACAAGCGTTACCGTGAGCTTGGCGGCAAATACTGCACTCTTGGCAGTGACGCCCATTATAAGGAGCATGTGGGGCGCAGATTGCAGGAGGCGCTGGCGTTGGCAGCGCAGGCAGAACTGACACCTGTTTATTTTAAAGCGAGAAGGATGCAGATTATGGAGGGGTTAAAATGAAATGCGTGCGTTTTGAGGATTTACGGACAGGCAACAAGCGTATAGGCTTTATTGACGGCGATGTTATCCGTTGCGTATATGGTTCTCTGGAAACATATTGGCAGATAACTGATGAAACCTTTGCTATGCGTGATGTACGCTTGCTGGCACCCTGCGTACCGAAGCAGATTATCTGCGTGAGCTTTAATTACCAGAAGCATGCGGCAGAATTCGGTGTAGAAATTCCGCGCGAGCCGAGTATTTTTTCTAAGGCTGCGCATACCGTTGTCGGTACAGGTGCGGATATCATCTGGCCGAAGCAGGTGCAGGAGCTGGCCTTTGGCGCGGAGCTGGGTATTGTCGTTAAAAAGAGGATGAAGAATGTTAAGGCAGAAGATGTACCTAAATATATTTTGGGTTATACCTGTGCTAATGATGTTACGGCGCGCGACCTGCAGCGCAAGGAGCGCCAGTGGCTGCGCTGTAAATCCTTTGATACCTTCTGTCCCTTGGGACCTTGGCTGGAAACGGAGCTGGATCCCAGCGATTTATCCATCCGCTCTTATGTCAACGGTGTGCTTAAGCAGGATGCGCGCACGAGCAATATGATTTATAATCCCTATGAAATCTTGAGCTACATCTCTCAGAGCTTTACATTGGATGCCGGTGATCTGATTTTGACAGGTACTCCGGTTGGTGCCGGGCTCTTAAATGAGGGTGATGAAATCACTATTGAAATCAAAGGAATCGGTAAAATTACCAACAGAGTTGTTATGGAATAAGATTTTACAAGACGTGTGTTGCTGCACGTCTTGTATTTTTTTCCTGATTGTGCTATATTTTGACTGATAAGTCAGTGATATATATTGTAATACCGGACTGATACTGCTGCTCGGGAGAGAGCAGCTAAAGGAGGTTCTTTTTTTATGCTTCAGAATATGACAGAGGGAGCACCATTAAAGCTGATTATTCCCTTTATGGTGCCGCTTCTGATAGGAAATGTTTTTCAGCAGCTGTATAATATTGCCGATATTATTATTGTCGGGCGGACGATTGGCGTGAATGCTTTGGCTGCCGTGGGAGCGGTGTCGCCGCTGTTCATGCTCACGATGGTGCTGACGATTGGTCTCAGCAACGGCTTTACTGTTGTTACGGGACAGCGCTACGGTGCGCAGGATATGCAGGGAATGCGCCGCAGCATTGCTACCTGCGTTGTGTTGAGCTTATTTTTCGTTTTGCTAATTATAGGGATTATGCATTTGGTTATCGACCCGATGCTGGTGATGATGAATATTCCGCCGGAGCTGATGGAGGATGCCTATGCCTATGTAATGATTATCGTCGACGGTCTGCTGGCGATGATGGCGTATAATCTTTTGTCGGGTATTATGCGCTCCTTGGGGGACAGTAAAACACCGCTGTACTTTCTCATTATTTCTTCGATAGTGAATATTATTTTAGCGCTTGTTTTCATCATCATCTTTGGCTGGGGTGTACCGGGAAGCGCCTTTGCCTTGGTTATTGCCCAGGCCTTTTCCGCAGTGCTGTGCGTAATTTATATTTACAAGCGCTTTCCGCAGCTGCATATTCATCGCAGCGACTTTCAATTGGATTGGACGGAGCTGTGGGCGCATCTGCGTATGGGCCTGCCGATGGCGGTGCAGTTCTCCGTTTTGGGACTTGGTATTATTATCCTGCAGTCAGTTTGCAACAAGTTTGGCAGTGATCAGATTGCCGGCTTTACTACGGCAATGCGCGTAGAGCAGCTGGCGCTGCAGCCGATGATTTCCTTCGGTATTGCTATGGCTGTGTTTACGGCGCAGAATTTCGGTGCTCGCCGCTTTGACCGCATCCGTGATGCGGTGCACCGCTGCTCGCTGCTGACGCTGGCCTTCAGCTTGTTTGCTGCGGTTGTGGTCTTTGCTTTCGGCGAAGAGGTAATCGGAATCTTCCTGGATAATCCGTCACCGACGGTTATGGAGGCCGCACATCTTTATATCTTGTATACCGTGCCTGTTTACTTCTTCCTCAGCCAGATTTTTATTTACCGTAATGCCTGTCAGGGCATGGGCGTAAGCATGATTCCTATGCTTTCGGGTATGGTTGAACTGATAATGCGTTCTATCGCGGCAATATATCTCAGTGTGCCCTTTGGCTATGAGGGCATCTGTATGGCGGAGCCGATTGCATGGATCAGTTGTGCGGTATTTGTTTTTGCAGCCTATCATTATTTTGTGCGTCTGCTGGAAAAGAAATATACACCTGTTAACTGAATACTGAGCAGAAAAAGTCAATTTTTAGAAAATTAAGCTCGACAAAAAATCTTTGGCAAGTTACAATTAAAGTGCAGAGAATACATTTAAGGATGGTGAATGCTATGAAAAAAATCTTGCTGCTTCTGTCGATGCTGATGTTTATTTTTACTGCTACCGTATCGGCGGCCAGCGCTGTTTTTTTGAAAAACCAATGGTATGAACCCAGCGAAGGAACAGCAGAGTACGTCAGAGTATTTACAACGGATAATCCCGATTATTATCGCTATATCAATGACAGATTTGCTTTTGCGATTAATCTCCCGGCAAACTTCAATCAGGCCTTCGAAAGCACTAATGGCGACGGCTGCATTTTTAAGGATGAATACGGCTCCAGCTTTACTGTCAGCGGCGGTCATAATATGGGCATGACGCTGGCCGATGAATATGATATGGATATCCAAAATCATCCGTCTGCTGCCTATAAGGCTAAGGGTGATGACTGGTATGTTATTTCCTATCTGGAAAATGACAGGATTTATTACAAAAAGTGCTT
>ENA-OROL01002997-OROL01002997.1-human-gut-metagenome-genome-assembly--contig:-NODE-2997-length-11153-cov-8.190845_pt1 | contig 11153 bp, 9 predicted proteins | sample MGYA00242128_ERZ509048 | MGnify/ENA primary metagenome ERZ509048 (study PRJEB26280, sample SAMEA2338750) | human gut metagenome | biome: human gut; feature: human-associated habitat; material: faeces...
CCCGTAACCCCTGCCAGCGGGGGCAGCTTTTCCAGCGCGGGGTGCAGCAGACAGGTCAGCAGGGCCGCACAGCCCAGCAGGTGCAGCACGCCGAACCAGATGACTTCCTCCGGCATGGCAACGGCGGTTGCCACGGTCAGCACCACCGCGCAGGCCGCCGTGAGCAGGCCGTTCTTGAGCGGGCGGCGGGATAGGGTAAAGCTGTAACCCGAAAGCAGAATAAAGCTCCAGCAGATATACTGCTGCCACACATGGCAGTGCGTGGACCAGATATCGTACCAGCCGCTGGCATGGCCAAAAATATACACCCAGTCATACATGGCATGGTAAACCAGCATATTCAGCAGCGCCAGCCCGCGCAAGGCATCGATCTGCCAAAAGCGCTGCCCGGCTGCCGCACGCAACAACTGTTGTTCGGTTTGCATCGCGTTCCCCTTCCCTGCCCTGTGCCAATATGCAAATGACTGATGTCATGTTACCATACTTGGCATAGCAAATGCAAGGCGCCCTTGCAAAATGACCGAAAATGCGCTAAAATCTTTGGTGAAATATAACAAAGGAGGGGTCCGTTATGCCCGATATCCGTCTTGTTGCATTGGATCTGGACGGCACCGTATTCAATGATGAAAAAGAGATCACACCCCGCACGCTGGAAGCCATCCGCGCTGCCATTGCCAAAGGGGTTGATGTCATCCCCGCAACGGGGCGTGTGGCATCGGGTGTGCCGGAAGCGTTTTTGCGCATTCCCGGCGTGCGGTATGCCCTGACTTCCAACGGGGCCAGCGTGGTGGAGCTTTCCACCGGCAAACCGCTGGTCAACCTGCCGTTTGATGCTGCCCTTGCCAGCGACATTTATGATATCGTGGCCGCAACAGGCGGTGCCATGGGCATTTTTATCGGCGGCAAAGCCTACACCGATTATTTTGGTGCCAATGACGGCCTTGCCCTGATGCCCCCTGCCCTGCGCCGCTACCTGCGCGACAGCCGCATTGTGGTGGATGACATGCACGCAGTGTTCGCCGCCCACCCGCACGAGGTGGAAAAGTTCAACATCACCTATCGGGACAATGCCGCCCGCGATGCCGCCTGGCAGGCTGTTGCCAGCCGGTTTAATGTTGAGATTACTTCCAGCATTCCCAACAACATGGAGATCAACGCCCCCGGCGTGACCAAGGGCAGCGGATTAAAAACGCTGGCCGATACCCTGGGCCTGGCGATGAACCAGGTGATGGCCTGCGGCGATTCCGGCAACGACCTTGCCATGATCCAGGCCGCCGGGTACGGCATTGCGATGGGCAACGCCACACCGGATGTTCTGGCCGCCGCCCGCTATGTAACGGACGACAACAACCATGACGGCGTTGCCAAGGCCATTGAAACCTATGTGTTGAAAGGATAACCCCCCTATGCCAAATATCGTTGACCGCTTTGGCCAGCTGGTGGATGACGCCATTCCCAAGCCGGAGCTTGCCCGCCAGCTGCTGCTGTTGGGCTACCGCGCCAAGGATGTGCAGCTGCTGCTTGCCCCGGAAAAAGAGCTCACCCCCGCGCGGCAGTATGCGGCACAGATCGCCATGGACGCCATGATTGCGCCCCTGGCCCACCCGCAGCGGGCGGCGCTGGTCAATATCTTTATGCCCTGTGAACTGCTGCACGCCTTCCACCTGCTGCCGATGTTTGCCGAAGCCACCGCCTGTTACCTGAACGGTGCCGCAGCCGAGCGCGGCTTTATCCATTATGCCGAGAGCGCAGGCATCAGCCCCACGCTGTGCAGCTACCACAAGGCTTTGCTGGGCATGGGGCTTTCCGGCACGGCGGGCAAGCCGCTGTTCACTGCCTGCACCTCCATTGCCTGCGATGCCAACAACCTGACCTTCCGGCGGCTGGCGCAGCATTACGGCATCCCCCACTTTTATCTGGATGTGCCCTATGACCACGACGAGTACGCTGTGGCCGAAGTTTCCGACCGCCTGCGAGAGTTCGCCGCCTTTTTGGAGGATGCGACCCACCAGAAGCTGGACGAAGCGGCCCTGCAGCAGGCAGTCGCCCACAGCGGCCGCACGCTGGAACTATTGCAGCAGGCACAGGCCGCCAAGGCCGGGCGGAACCTGCACAACGATGTCACCTCCGAATTTTACGAAGTGTTTGTGACCCACACCATGCTGGGCACCCCGCAGGCTGAACAGTACGCCCGCAAGCTGCTGGCGGATATCGAGGCCAGCCCCATGGGTGGCGGCACCCGGCTGCTGTGGGCGCACGCCGTGCCGTTTTATCAGGCGCCCGTGCGGGAGCGGCTGAATTTCTCGGCAGAAAACCAGCTTATTACCTGCGATATGAACGCCGATACCTTAGGCTGCTGCATGGACCCGGACAAACCGTTTGAGAGCATGGCCGCGCGGCTGGTGAACAACATCTTTAACGGCAGCGCCCAGCACCGCATCCAGCGCGCGCTGGAGCTGTGCCGCATGCAGCAGATCGACGGGGTGGTCTACTTCTGCCAATGGGGCTGCAAGCAGACGATGGGGGCCGCACAGCTGTTCAAGAGCGCACTGGAAGCCGAGGGCTACCCGGTGCTGCTGCTGGACGGCGATGGTTGCGACCGCGCCAACACGATGGACGGCCAGACCGCCACCCGGCTGGATGCTTTCCTGGAGATGCTGCACAGCAAACAGGAGGCGCTGGTATGAGCAAAACGATTTATTATGCCTGCAAATACGCCCCGCTGGAGCTGTTTGCCGGTTATGGGGCCACCTTCTCGGCGCTGGATCCGCTGGCGGAAAGTTTTTCCTGCGCGGAGCGCTGCGCCCACGCCAACCTGTGCGGTTACGCCAAGGCTGTGCTGGAACAGGTGGAACAATCCGGCATCCGGGCTTTGGTGCTGACCAACTGCTGCGATGCCATGCTGCGCGTTTACGATGTGCTGGCTGCCAGTGGTAAGATGGAATTTTTGCAGCTGCTGCCCGTCCCCCACCAGAGCACCCCGGCCACCCGCGCCCGCTTTGCGCGGGACCTGCGCAGGCTGGCGGATGCCCTGCAGCGGTACACCGGGCAGGAATTCGACGCCCAGCGCGCCCACGCCTTTTTTGTGCACAAACCCCACGCCGAGGGTCCGCATTTGACCCTGCTGGGTGCCCATGGCGGCAGCGTGCTGTATGATACCGTGCAGAAAGCCTTTGCCCTGCCCGTGGTGGATGCTACCTGCACCGGCAACCGTGAGCTTGCCGATGTTGCCCCCGCCGCACTGGAGGACTTTTTGCCCGGTTACGCCGCCGCCCTGCTGGGCCAGATACCCTGCATGCGGATGGATGCCCCGGTCAGTGAGCGCGCCGCCCTGGTGGACGGCCAGACCGTTGGCATTGTGTACCACACCGTGCAGTTCTGTGATTATTACGCCCCCGGCCTGACCGCGCCGGAGCAGTTCCATCTGCCGGTATTAAAAATTGAAACCGACTGTTCCCGCCAGACCTTTACCAGCGGCGGCGGGCAGCTGAGCACCCGCCTGGGCGCATTTGCCGAAAGCCTGAACGCCGTTCCCGATACCGAAAACAAGGAGGCCCCCGCCATGAACACCAACGCACAATATGCCGCCGGCATCGACAGCGGCTCTGCCAGCACCGATGCCGTGATCCTGGATCGCAGCGGAAAGATCTGCGGCTGGGCCATTGTGCCCACCGGCGCCGGGGCTGCAACCGGTGCCCGCCAGGCACTGGAACAGGCCCTGACGATGGCAGGCATTGCCGAAAGCGACCTGGGTTCCAAGGTATACACCGGCTACGGGCGCGAGTTCCTGGGCGATGACGGCGCAGCCGTGACCGAGATCACCTGCCATGCCCGCGGGGCTCATCATCTGGACCCCGCCGTGCGCACCGTGATCGACATTGGCGGGCAGGATTCCAAGGTGATCCGCCTGAGCGAAAGCGGCGCTGTTGAAACCTTTGCGATGAACGACAAATGCGCCGCCGGTACCGGCCGTTTTTTGGAGATGATGGCCCGCACCCTGCAGATGAAGCTGCCGGAGATGAGCGAGCTTGGCCTGGACTGGCACAACGATGTGACCATTTCCAGCATGTGTACCGTGTTTGCGGAAAGCGAGGTCGTCAGCCTGATTGCCCGCAGCACCGCACCGGCGGATATCATCCACGGCCTGAACAAATCTGTTGCGGGCAAAACCGCTGCCCTGGCCCGCCGCACCGGCGGCGTGGCCCCCTTTATGATGACAGGCGGTGTAGCCCGCAACCGCGGCGTTGTGAAAGAGCTGGAAACCGCCCTGAAAGCCCCGGTGGAGGTCAGCGAGTACAGCCAACTGTGCGGCAGCCTGGGCGCAGCGCTGTTTGCGCTGGAAAAAATGGGCGTAAAGCTGTAAAACCTCCGGTGCGCAAAGTACTTGCTTTAAGTCGTACTTTCGTGTACACTAGGGTGTATCATATTAAGATAGCATGATGGCTGCAAAAATAAGGAGGGCTTTCTTATGTCTTGGGGAACAAATGTACTGGTCGGCCAGTCCGGCGGGCCGACTGCTGTGATCAATTCCAGCCTGGCCGGTGTGTATGAAGCTGCCAAAGCTCTGGGCGCCGCCCATGTATACGGCATGGAGTATGGCATTCAAGGGCTTTTGCAGGGCAAGATTGTGGACCTGGATGACCGCCTTGACGACAAGATGGAAATTGAGCTGCTCAAGCGCACGCCGTCCAGTTACCTGGGCAGCTGCCGGTTCAAGCTGCCCAACCCCGCCACGGACGAACGCCCCTTTGTGCAGCTGTTTGAACTGTTTGCCAAGTACTGCATTGGGGCCGTGTTCTACATTGGCGGCAATGATTCGATGGACACCATTGCCAAGCTTTCCGCTTACGGGGCTGCCAAGGGCAGCGAGATCCGCTTTATCGGCGTGCCCAAAACCATTGACAACGACCTGATGTACACCGACCACACCCCCGGTTACGGCAGTGCCGCCAAGTACATTGCCACCATCCTGAAAGAGGTCATCTGTGATTCCAGCGTGTATAACATCCGCAGCGTAACGGTGGCCGAGATCATGGGCCGCCATACCGGCTGGCTGGCCGGTGCCGCCAGCCTGGCTGCCGGGGCTGACTGCAACGGCCCGGACATCATTCTGTTGCCGGAGCGCCCCTTTGACGAGAATGTGTTCCTGGAAAAAGTAGCCCAGCTGGAAAAAGACCGCCACAATGTCATCATTGCGGCCAGCGAGGGCGTAAAAAACAAGGACGGCGTTTTCCTGTGTGATTTGGTATCCACAGCAGGCCAGCTGGATGCTTTTGGCCATAAAGCCATTTTGTCCGGCACCAGCCGCTACCTGGCGGATTTGATCCATGTGCGCCTGGGCTGCAAGACCCGCGCGATCGAGTTCTCTACCCTGCAGCGCTGTGCCTCCCATCTGGCAAGCCGCACCGACATTACCGAGGCATACCAAGTGGGCGGTGCTTCGGTGGAAGCTGCTTACCGCGGCGAAACCGGTAAGATGTGCGCCATCCGCCGCATTTCGGATATGCCGTACCGCACCGAAACCGAGATGGTAGATGTGCAGAAGGTTGCCAACCTGGAAAAGCGCGTGCCGGATGACTGGATCAGCCCGGACGGCATGCATGTGACCGAAGCATTCCATCACTATGCCCGCCCCCTCATCCAGGCCGAACTGACCCCCATCTACATCGACGGCGTGCCCCGCCATCTGCATCTGCATTGATTTACGGGGGTTTTTGTTCCTTCTTTGAAAAGAAAGAAGCAGAAGCTTTAAGGCAACACCGCATAGGCTCATCCGCGGGACGATGCAAGCATCGTCCTCTATAAATATTTGTAGGTTTGCAGCAAATATTTACGTTTCTCGGCGGGGTCGGGTGCCCCCACCTTACCGGGCAAGTTGCCCTTCCCCCACAAAACCAAACACCCCCGTCCTTATTCCAGCTGTCACGCAGCCAAAACAAAGGCGGGGGTATTTTTTAATGCCAGAGGGTAAACAGCAGCGCCAGCAGGGCCAGCAGGCCAAGCAGGTAGACGCCACAAATCAGCAGGGTAGCTTTCAGCGCACCCAGGATCGCCCACAGGCGCTCCTTACCGGTCAGCTGGGGGTCTTCCTCCCAGGGACGGTCAGCAGCCTGTTGGGGCTGCTGCGCGGGGGTATGGCCCTGCTTGCGGCGGCGCGGCAGCCAGATACTGTCGTGCTCAATGCCACTCATATCGGCCACGGTGCGGCCGTCATCCTCAAAGGGTTCGTTATGCTTCATTTTTCGTACAGGTGGCACACAACATAGTGGCCGGGTTCCACCTCACGCTGCTGCGGCGCTTCGGTCTTGCAGCGCTCGGTCGCATAGGGGCAGCGGGTATGGAACTTGCAGCCCTTGGGCGGGTTGGCCGGGGACGGAATGGAGCCCTGCAGCACAATGCGCTCGCGGCGAATGGTCGGGTCCGGGATAGGAATGGCGCTGAACAGTGCCTTGGTGTAGGGATGCAGCGGATGGCTGAAGATATCCGGCGTTGCACCGTACTCCACCAGGTTGCCCAGGTACATAACGCCGACCGTATCCGAAATATGCTCAACAACAGAAAGATCGTGGGAGATGAACAGGTAGGTCAGGTTATATTTATCCTGCAATTCTTTCAGCAGATTGATGATCTGGGCCTGAATGGAAACGTCCAGTGCAGAGACCGGTTCGTCGCACACAACAAACTCCGGGTTCAGGGCCAGGGCGCGGGCAATGCAGATGCGCTGGCGCTGGCCGCCGGAAAATTCGTGCGGATAGCGGGTTTTGTGGTAAGGCTGCAGGCCGCAGTTATCCATGACCTGGTCAATATAATCATTGAACTCTGCCTTGGGCACCAGGTTATGCTCGCGCACAGCCTCACCGATGATCTCACCAACCGGCAGACGCGGGGACAGGCTGGAGAACGGGTCCTGGAAGATGATCTGCATCTTGGTACGCAGGTTACGCAGCTCCCTGCCGGTCATATCATACACTTCTTTGCCGTTGAACAGTACCTGACCGCCGGTTTTTTCGCCGGCAAGGCGCAGGATTGTACGGCCGGTGGTGGATTTGCCGCAGCCGGATTCGCCGACCAGACCCATGGTATGGCCGCGCTTGAGGTTGAAGGTAACGCCATCGACAGCCTTGACATGACCCACGGTCTGGGACATCAGGCCGCCCTTGATGGGGAAGTATTTTTTAAGCTGGTTGACCATCAGAATATACTGATCATCATAGGTGACGGGGGTATAGTCCAGCTTTTTTGCGTTTTCTGCCTGTGCCATCGTCACTCACCCGCCTTTCGATTATTTTCATAGTAGCGGTAGCAGCTGACCTTGTGCGTGGGGGACAGGCTGATCTCGCAGGGGTATTCACCATCGCAGCAGGGCAGAGCCATCTCGCAGCGATCCTTAAAGTAACAGTAGTTGGGCATATTGACCGGGTTGGGCACCTTGCCGGGGATGGAGTACAGTCGGTCCACCTTTTTGCCCACGATCGGTTTGGAAGCCATCAGGCCGATGGTATAGGGGTGAGCCGGGTTTGCGAAAATCTCCTGAGCGGTGCCCTTTTCCACTACGCGGCCTGCGTACATGACAACAACGTAATCTGCCATCTCGGCAATCACACCCAGGTCATGGGTGATCAGCATGATGGAGGAGTTAATGCGGTCCTTCAGGTTGCGCAGCAGGTCCAGGATCTGGGCCTGAATCGTCACGTCCAGTGCGGTGGTGGGTTCGTCGGCGATGATAACCTTGGGGTTGCAGGCCAATGCCATGGCGATCATGACACGCTGGCGCATACCGCCGGACAACTCATGCGGGTACATCTCATATACACCCTGGCTGTTGGCGATGCCAACCATCTCCAGCATTTCAACGGTGCGCTTTTTGATGTCCTCTTTGCTCTTGCCTTCGCCGTCATGCAGAGCAATGACTTCATCAATCTGAGCACCGATGCGGAACACCGGGTTCAGGCTGGTCATCGGCTCCTGGAAAATCATCGAAATATAGTTGCCGCGCAGGTGCTGCATGACCGTGCCGGGAGCTTTGGCAACATCATAGGCTTTGCCATTACCCAGGTTCAGGCGGATCTCGCCCTGAACGATCTGGCCCTGGGGGCGCTGCAGCAGCTGCATCAGCGAAAGGCTGGTAACGGATTTGCCGCAGCCGGATTCGCCCACAACGCCCACGGTTTTGCCCACAGGAACTTCAAACGAAACACCGTCCACGCTTTTTACCACGCCGGTATCGGTAAAGAAATAGGTGTGCAGGTTATCAAACTCAACAGCGTTTTCCGGGTTCTTCATCTGGGTCAGATACTCAGATTCCGGCACATTCTTGCGCTTGCGCTGTTTTTCGTACTGGTCCGTAATGCGGCGGTTTTCTTTGGAGATACGCCGCGACTCCTTGGCGGAAAGGTAACCGTCCTGTTGTTTAGCCATCGTGTGTGTCTCCTTTCATCAGCGTTTCATCTTGGGGTCAAAGGCATCGCGCAGGCCATCGCCCACAAAGTTGAAGCCCAGAACCGTGATCAGCAGGCAGATGCCGGCCGGGACCCAGATGAACAGATAGTTGGTCATAACATAAGCGTTGTTGACATCGTTGATGATGTTGCCCCAGGATGCAAACGGGTACTTAACGCCCAGACCCAGGAAAGACAGGGTGGCTTCCGTCAGGATGGTGGAGCCAAGGCTCATGGTGCAGGTAACAATCAGCTGCGGGATAACGTTGGGGATCAGGTGGCGGAAGATGCGGTGCCATGCGCTGATACCGCAGGCTTCAGCTGCCGTCATGAACTCCTGCTCGCGCAGGGACAAAATCTGGCCGCGGACCAGGCGGGCAATGCCGGGCCAGCCCAGGAAGCCGAGGATCAGCATCAGGTACATCATACGGGTCCAGGAGTCAATGCGCATGGCGTCCATGGCAGCGCCCAGAATGATGATGATGGGCATGGAGGGCAGGCAGTAGAACACGTCCACGATACGCATGATGAGGTTATCCACCCAGCCGCCGAAGTAGCCGGAGATACCGCCCATAACAATACCGATGGAGCCTTCGATCGCAACAACGATGAAGCCGATGATCAGGGAAACGCGGCCGCCGTACATCAGGCGGGTCAGCATGTCCATACCGTTGGTATCAGTGCCCAGCCAGTGCTCCTTGTTGGGGCTTGCGTAACGGTCAAACACATAGGTTTCCGTCATCTGCTTCACGCTCCAAACGCCGGTGCTGGCATCGTACACAATGTCATACTCGGCTTCGTTGCCGTCGGCATCGGTGTAGGTGAACTCGGTAATATTATCGTCAATGGCTTCTTCCAGGCGGTCGCGGAAGTCACGGCTGATGACCACGCTGGCATCGGCAGCGGAAACAACAAAGCGGCCGATATAGGCAACTTCGCTGCCGCTCTGGATAATATTGCCGTCAGCGTCCAGTTCATAATCCTGGCCATCGGCAGTAAAGGTGGTCTCCCCTGCTGCCTGGGCAGTCAGGGCGGCCAGCTTGGCATCAAAGCTCAGCTCGGCCACGCCGTCCGCTGCGGTGACCATATCCTTAGAGGCATAAGCCAGCACAGTGCGGCCCTGGCGGAAGACGTACAGGTCCTCGCTCAGGGTTTCCACTTCGTAATCGTTATCTTTATAGGTAAAGGTCTCTTCACCCTTCTTGATGGCCTCGTTGCCCTTGCTCTGGGCAATGGAGCCGAACTCCTGGCCATCGGCAACAACAAAGCGCAGTTTATCGTTGCGGGTCACACCCACATACTCTTTGGACATCTGGGTGTAGGTGTAGAACTGCTGGTCCTGGCCGTAAGGGCTGACTACGCCGCCAATGAAGGAAAAGACGAACATGGCAAGCAGCATCGTCAGGCCCACAACGGCCAGACGGTTGCGGAAGAACCGCTTGGCAACCAGCGCGCCGGGCGAAAGCACCTTAACGCGGCGGTCGTCGTTCAGGGAGTACTGCTCCTTTTTGGGGGTGTTGTTCTGGGTATTCTCACTCATGGGTGCAGTCTCCTTTCTTTAAGAAATGCGCACGCGCGGGTCAACCACTGCGTACATGATGTCGGTCAGCAGGTTGCTGACCAGGGTAAGCACCGCCATAAAGGACAGGTAGAACATGGTGAACGGGATATCGCCCGCAACCATGGACTGGTAAGAGATGTAGCCGATGCCGGGGATGGAGAACAGGGTCTCCGTGATCAAGGCACCGCTGAACAGGCCGGGCAGGGAACCGCCGATGATGGTAACCAGCGGAATCAGGGTGTTGCGGAATGCGTGCTTATAGATGACCACATGCTCCGAAAGGCCCTTGGCGCGGGCGGTACGGATATAGTCGGCGTTCAGCACTTCCAGCATGTTGGTGCGGGTGTAACGCATGGTAGAGCCGATGGAAACAATGACCAGCGTGATGATGGGCAGCACCAGATGGTTGGCGCGGTCACAGAACTGGCCCCACGAGCTGAGCTGGGCATAATCACGCCCGACCAGGCCGTACAGGTCAAACCAGCCAAGCTTGACAGAGAACAGCAGCTTGAGCAGCGTGGCAAAGAAGAAGCTGGGCAGAGAGATGCCCACCAGAGCCACAGCGGTGATGACGTAATCGGTACGGGAATACTGTTTGGTAGCAGCCAGGATGCCCAGGGGCACAGCGATGATCATGGACACCACAAAGGAGATGCCGCCCATGACAACAGACAGACCAATAACTTCCTGGAATTTTTGAACAACAGGGACGTTCCACTTCCAGCTGTCACCGAACTGACCGTGCACTGCGCTGGACAGCCAGGTCATGAAACCGGGCAGGATGCCCTTATCCAGACCATAGGCTGCGTTGAGCTGATCCAGCCATTCCTGATACGGTTTTGCGCCCGGTGCCTGGGACAGCTGCATGGCCATGTTCTCGGCAAAAGAGCTGGGCAGGCTGCGCATCATCACATAGATGATGAAGGTAACGCAAAACAGGATCACAAAAGAAAGCAGGATACGCTTGATGACGTAGTTTCGCACTTGAAAAATCGTTCCTTCCTTCGCGGGCAGGGAGGCCGCGTTTTTAATGGCTGCGCCGCATGGCTCCAAAATACACATGAGCCGGGGCCTTGTAGCTTCGCCTATGGTGTACCTAAAAAGTCGAAAATTTAGGGCAATACCGCATAATTCTAAGTGCCGATACGGCGAGC
>ENA-OROL01002999-OROL01002999.1-human-gut-metagenome-genome-assembly--contig:-NODE-2999-length-11144-cov-23.760574_pt1 | contig 11144 bp, 7 predicted proteins | sample MGYA00242128_ERZ509048 | MGnify/ENA primary metagenome ERZ509048 (study PRJEB26280, sample SAMEA2338750) | human gut metagenome | biome: human gut; feature: human-associated habitat; material: faeces...
GCCTCTGGACTCCGCAAGGGAGTTCCTCCCTTGACCCTTTCGCGCGATTGAGTTGTAACTCTCGCGTGTTTATTCAAGGTTTCGCGTCCGCAGAGGCGAAACCCTTGCAACAATCAAAATCAAGTTTATAATCAGCCGAAAAGCCCTTTTCCCAGCTTTTCCGCCGGAAAAAGCGTCATTTCCCCGCTTTTTCCGCCGCAATCTTCCGTGCCAGCTCAATCAAGCGGTCAGCCAGATTCTCCTCGACCACCATCGGCTCCTGCCCCTTGACGAACAGTACGCCGCCGCGCTTGCCGCCCGCCATGCCAATGTCCGCTTCGCGCGCTTCGCCGGGGCCGTTCACCACGCAGCCCATCACCGCCACCTTCAGCGGCACTTGAATATCCGAAAGCTCCTTCTCCACGCGCGCGGCAATGCCCGCCACGTCGATGCACGTCCGCCCGCACGTCGGGCAGGACACCAGCTGCACGCCGTGCGTCCGCAGATTCAGCGCGCGCAGGATGTCCCACGCTGCCTTTGCTTCCGGCACGGGGTCGCCCGTCAGGCTGACGCGAATCGTGTTGCCGATGCCCTCCGCCAGCAGCGCGCCGATGCCAATTGCGCTCTTGATTGTCCCCTGCCCCGGCAGACCCGCCTCGGTCACGCCGACGTGCAGCGGATAATCGCAGCGCTTCGCCGCCAGCTCATAGGCGGCAATCGTCAGGCGCACATCCGACGCCTTCATGGACAGCACAATGTCCTCGAAGCCGACCTTCTCCAGCATCCGCGCGTGATTCAGCGCGCTTTCCACCAGCCCCTCGGCGCACGGCTGCCCGTACTTCGCCAGAATATCCTTCTCAATCGACCCGGTGTTCACGCCGATGCGAATCGGGATGTGGTGCGCCTTTGCCGCCGCCGCCAGTTCCCGGACGTGCGCTTCGCCGCCGATGTTGCCGGGGTTGATGCGCAGCTTGTGGATGCCGTTTTCCGCCGCGGCAATGGCAAGGCGGTGGTTGAAGTGGATATCCGCCACCAGCGGCACGGGCGAGCCGTCCACCAGCGTGCGGACGGCGCGGGCGCAATCCTCGTCGTACACGCTGACGCGCACGATGTCGCAGCCCGCTTTCGCCAAGGCGCGAATCTGCGCAAGCGTCGCCTGTGCGTCGCGCGTGTCGGTGTTCGTCATGGACTGCACCCAGACCGGGTTGTGTCCGCCCAGCGTCAAGTCGCCGACGCGAACCATTCTCGTTTCGTACATATCATTCACCTCAGTGTCCCATCAGGGTCCAAACGTCCTTAAATACCAGCAGAATCATCAGCCCGAAGAGCAGCGCCATGCCAATCAGGTTGACGATGGCTTCCTTCTTCTGCGGCAGCGGCTTGCGGCGGATGGCTTCCACCAGCAGGAACAGGAACCGCGCGCCGTCCAGCCCCGGAATCGGCAGCAGGTTCATGATGCCCAAGTTGATGGAGATAACGACCAGCGCGTTGATAAACGCCGCGAAGCCGTAGGTGCTGACCTGCTCACTGACCGCCGCGACTGTGCCGACGAGGCCGCCGACTTCATTCAGCCTCGCGCCCGTCGTGACCATATCGCGCAGCGCCTGCCCGATGATTGTCGCGGCGTTGACGCACACGTTCCAGCTGTCCCGCACAGCCTCCCCGAACGACACGGGCAGCATCTCGCCCGACGCAGCCGCGCTGACGTGGATGCCCATGCGGTAGCGCCCGGTTTCCGCGTCGTAGAACGGCGTGAGGGTGATTTCGGTGCGCTCACCGTCGCGGCGGATGCCAAGCACCATCGCGTCGCCCTGCGAGGCGTTAATCAGCTCCGTCAGCGACTGCGACGCGTTTTCGGGATTCGGCGCTGTGCCGTTGACGTCAAGGATAATATCGCCCGCCTGAAGCCCCGCGGTGTACGCCGGGCCGCCCTGCTCCACGTCCGCGACGAGGGCTTCCGTGCCCGTCACGCCGCCAATCCAGAAGTACAGCACCAGCACCACCAGCGGCAGCAGGAAGTTCATGCCCGGCCCCATCAGCACCGACAGCATCCGCTTCCAAACCGGCTGCTTGCCGAACGCGCGCGGGTCGTTCGTGGCTTTGCCCTCCACGTCGTCCTCGCCGTAGAATGCGCAGTACCCGCCCAGCGGGATGCAGCGCAGCGCGAACTTCGTCCCGGACTTTCCCGTCCACCCGACGATTTTCGGCCCGAACCCAATCGCGAACTCCATGACCTCTATTCCCGTCATGCGCGCGAAGATGTAATGCCCAAATTCATGCACCGTAATCAGGATTCCCAGCAGCAGCAGCGCCACCAGCACCGAAACAACTGTCATAGCTTTCCTTTCTGATAGAGGGGAGGCGCAAGGGGCTTTGCCCCTTGACCCCACAAGGGAGTTCCTCCCTTGACCCTTTCGCGCGATTGGGTTGGTGACACTTTCAGACTGTGCCCGCGTGTTTATTGGGGGAACCCAAGGGAGTTCCTCCCTTGACCCTTTCGCGCGATTCAGTTGGTGACTTCTGCATACAGTGTCCGCGTGTTTATCCAGCGAACCTACGGTTCGCTAAATTTCCGGTAGAAACCAAGCAACATGGGAGTGACCGCGCCGAAGGGGTCAAGGGGGCGACCGGAAAGCCCCCTTGTCGCCTCCGCAGCGGCGATTCCCCTGCGGCAACATCACACAATAAACAAAAAGGTCAATATTCAAAACTCCCCTGTCCATATCAAGCAGGGGAGTTTTTTTCATCATCACACCTCGCGCCCAACGGCTTCTGCAATCTTCCGAATATCCGCCATCACGTCCACAAACGCGGCGGGCGTAATCGACTGCGCACCGTCGCACAACGCGTGCGCCGGGTCGTTGTGCACCTCAATCATCACGCCGTCCGCACCGACCGCAATTGCCGCGCGCGCAATCGGCTGCACCATCCAGCTCTTGCCGGTCGAGTGGCTCGGATCGACAATCACCGGCAGATGGCTCAGCTTCTTCACCGCGCAGATGGCGGACAGGTCGAGTGTGTTGCGCGTGTACGTCTCGAACGTGCGGATGCCGCGCTCGCACAGAATCACCTGCTCATTGCCGCCCGCCATGATGTACTCCGCGCTCATCAGCCACTCTTCGATGGTGGCGGACAAACCGCGCTTAAGCAGAATCGGCTTGCGAATCTTCCCCAATTGTTTCAGCAGGTCGAAATTCTGCATGTTGCGCGCACCGACCTGAATGCAGTCCACCTTATCCACGAAAGTATCAATGTCGTAGGGGGACATCAGCTCGGTCACGATGGGCAGCCCGGTCTGCTCGCGGGCATGGCAGAGCATGTCCAGCCCCTCGTATGCCAAGCCTTGGAAGGAGTACGGGGACGTGCGCGGCTTGAACGCACCGCCGCGCAGCACCGTCGCGCCCGCGTCCTTCACCGCCTGCGCCACGGCGGTAATCTGCTCGTTGCTCTCCACGGAGCAGGGACCCGCCATAATCGCGAGTTTCTTACCGCCGACAACCGTGTTCCCGATTTTGATTTCGCTCGGCGCGGGATGGAACGCGCGGTTTGCCTTCTTGAACGGCTCGGCGACCTTCATAATGCGCTCGACGCAGTGGAAGGATTCCAGCTGGTCGGGGTCAATGCGGCTCGTGTCGCCAGTCAGACCAAGGATGGTCATCTCCGTGCCTACAATCGGGCTGACGGATACGCCGCGCGCAACCACGGCATTGGTGACGGTGTCGATTTCCTGCTGGGTCGTGCCCTGCTTCAAGACGATAATCATGGTGTTCAACCTCCTGCGTCAATCATTAAAAAGCACGGAAGCCCGCAAAAGAGCTTCCGCGCCTGATGTTTTCCTCAATCGCTGCGGCTGCTGCTTCACGGTACGTCAATTTGCCCGGCGAAAAACGCCGGGAACGTAAACGGAAACAGCACAGACAGCATCATGGAGAAAATTCCTCCGTCCGGCGGCATCATTGCCGCATATCCGCATTTATTATAGTCCGCTCATCCCGCGCTTGTCAAGGGCAGAATTGTACATTTGCTGTTTTTCGGGCGAAAAGTTTGCTAAGGCTAACCCGTATCGGATGGCATTCATCCATCCTCGGGCACGCACAGCTATCCTTCAGAAAAATTTCGGGAAAATCGTGTAATCCTCTTGACAATCAACCGATTTGGGCATTATAATAGCCATAATGACAATTGTGCCATTTGGTTGAAGGAGGATGAAGGGCATGGAGTCTTACCTGTTCGCAGACGTAGAGGCTGCGGCGGATACTATGGTGGTGGAAGGATACCACAAGCCGGGCAGCTTGACCCGCTCCAGCGGTGCGTGGATTCACGCGGCAGGCACGGCGATGTTTGAGGCAGGGAGACGCCCCATTAAGCCGCATGACCAGTGGATTTGGTTCGCGGTGGAGGCAGGCGAAGCAACGCTGGTTTGGCAGGGGCATGAGCTGACGCTGAAACAGCAGGAAACGTGCTTCCTGCCCGCCGGCAACCGCGACGCTGCCCTGCAGATTGACGAGAGCGTCCGCTGCGTGTGGATTGCGCTGGAAGGCCCGCTTGCGCCGATGGTCGTACGCAAGATGGGCGCGCTGCTGCATATGCCGCTGAAACAGGGGGCGCTGCCGAGCCAGATGTACTTGGCGAAGCAGATTGTGCAGGTCATCGTCCGCCACACGGACACCAGCGACGCGACATATCAGTTGCAGCACCTGATGTACGGGATGCTGGCAAGCCACTGGGGTCAGCCGGTCGCCATGGACGCGATGCTTTCGCACGAGATTGCGAAGGTCGTGGACACCCTGCGCGCCAATCAGTACAAGGACAACTTCTCTCTGGCGGAGATGGCGGCAATTTCCCGTATGCCGATGGAAACGTTCCGCAAGCGCTTCGTGAGCGAAGTGGGCATGCCGCCGCTGTCGTATGTGCTGCACTGCAAGATGGAGCGCGCAAAGGAGCTTCTGCGCGAGGAAGGGCACACGGTTCGTCAGGCAGGCATCGAAGTCGGGATGCAGGATCCGTACCACTTCTCCAAGCAGTTCAAGAACATCGTCGGCATCAGCCCGTCGGCGTTCATGAAGCAGGCCGCCAAGCCGGATGCGACCATCCGCGGCAGCAGCAAAGTAGAAAAGAAGTAAACAGTGAGGCGACTGTCAGGGGATAAGCCTGGCAGCCGCCTTTTTTCTTCCACATAACCGCCACATTTACCGCACGGGATTCGGGCAGCCTTGGACTTTGTGTTGCTCGGCACACTCGTCCGTTCCTCTACGGTCTACTATTTGATTTCTGTTCGTCGGTTCGGGAGTTTGCCCGCTGGCATCCGGCTTCCTTCAGACTCCGTCTCTCGATGGACACCCTTGCCTTCGGCTAAGCCGGGCGCACCATAACGGCCGTTGCAGGATTCATCTTCTGCAACGGCCTTAAAAACGCTATGCAATGGAATTATTCCGCTGTCGGTATCAGGCGAATCAGCGCGGTGGGAATTTCTGCATCGGTGAAATTCAGCGTGAACACTGCGTTTTCACCTTCCACGATGTAGGGCAGATCAATTTCCGTACCGTCGGCATTCAGCAGCGCCAGGGTAACGCCGTTCAGCAGCTCGGCGGGCATCGTGATTTTTACCTTGCCCTTCGGACGGGTGAGCTTGCCGGAAACTTCAAAGCAGACGCTCAGCAGCGTATTGCCGTTCGCAGTTTCACCCATGCGCAACACCAGCTCGCCATAGGGCAGATGCTCGCCCTCCGCCGTCACTTCTTCAACCAGCGCCAGATGCGTGCCATCGCTCACATTGCCGCATACGGGGCAGAGCGTGCGCGTCGCTTCATCCTGCTTGAATTCGACGATGGCGCATTCGGTCTTGCCGACGTGCTTGCAATCCTTGCGCTTGCAGGTCGCGCTGTGCGTGCCGTCGCCGTTACTCGTCCATTCGCCATACCAGTGCAGCAGCGTCTTCGTCTGGTGATCCTTATAGCTGTCATTGCATTTTTTGCAGGTGTGCAGCGTGTAGCCGCCCTTTCCGCAGGTGGGCTTGACGACCTTTTCGGTATAATCGTGCCCAGCAGCAGGGATTTCCACCTTGGTGGTGTAATCGCAGCCCTCACGCTGGCAGGCGTCATATTCATTCCAGCCAATTTCGGTGCAGGTGGGTGCCTTGGCGTCGTGGTGCACCAGGTCGTGTTTCAGCGCAAGCAGCTCCACCTTAGTGGTGTAATCGCAGCGGGAGCAGGTATCGTATTCCTCCCAGCCGGTCTCGGTGCATGTGGGCGCCTTGGCATCGTGGTGCACCGGCTTGTGTTTCAGCGCAGGGATTTCCACCTTGGTGGTGTAATCGCAGCCCTCGCGCTGGCAGGCGTCATATTCATCCCAGCCAATTTCGGTGCAGGTGGGCGCCTTGGCGTCGTGGTGCACCAGGTCGTGGTTGTTCGGGTCAGGTCCATACCATGGGTGTACATAAGTATCCGTTCCCTTGCGGTAGCAGTAAGCGCAGTTTGTGTAGTACACGGGCGGAGAAACGCAGGTGGCTGCGGACTTAAGGCACGAGCTATCGTTGCCCTGAACGAAGAAATGTGCGCCCACCTTAGTTTTCGCTTCGTGGCAGACGGTGCAGCTAACCCAGTGGTTTTCGGCATCCGAATCCCAGCCCTGATTCGCAGGGAAGGTATGTGCGCTGTAGTACTGCCCGCCGCAGGTAGTGCATGTTCCCAGGGTGATGCAGGTCGCGCTGCTGTCGCCGGAGCAGCTTGCGGTGTCGACCGCATCGCAGCCGTCACGCTGGCAGTGGCGGATATGCTCACTGTTGTTACCCCTGGATTGCCATGCGCCCCAGTCGTGCGGCCCGTATTCACCGTAGGACATAAGACAAGAAGTACATACCGCAACTTTCGTGCAAGTGGCTTTGTACTGGGGTGTATCTATGCTCCAATGATTCTCTGTAAACTCATCATAGCAGCGGTAACAGTACAGCGTATGGTACTCTTTTTCTCTTTTGCGTATTTCAAAGGTATTCCCTTCGCAATAGTCGCCGTTCAACCTGATATGCGCAGCCATCGCCGTGGTTGCTACAAAGAGCAGCGCAATCGCCAGGAGACATGTAACCAACCATTTTTTCATGTTTTTCTCCTCCTCAAATTTTTAAAAACGCTATGAAATGGAAATAAGATTATTCCGCTGTCGGTATCAGGCGAATCAGCGCGGTGGGAATTTCTGCATCGGTGAAATTCAGCGTGAACACTGCGTTTTCACCTTCCACGATGTAGGGCAGATCAATTTCCGTACCGTCGGCATTCAGCAGCGCCAGGGTAACGCCGTTCAGCAGCTCGGCGGGCATCGTGATTTTTACCTTGCCCTTCGGACGGGTGAGCTTGCCGGAAACTTCAAAGCAGACGCTCAGCAGCGTATTGCCGTTCGCAGTTTCACCCATGCGCAACACCAGCTCGCCATAGGGCAGATGCTCGCCCTCCGCCGTCACTTCTTCAACCAGCGCCAGATGCGTGCCATCGCTCACATTGCCGCATACGGGGCAGAGCGTGCGCGTCGCTTCATCCTGCTTGAATTCGACGATGGCGCATTCGGTCTTGCCGACGTGCTTGCAATCCTTGCGCTTGCAGGTCGCGCTGTGCGTGCCGTCGCCGTTACTCGTCCATTCGCCATACCAGTGCAGCAGCGTCTTCGTCTGGTGATCCTTATAGCTGTCATTGCATTTTTTGCAGGTGTGCAGCGTGTAGCCGCCCTTTCCGCAGGTGGGCTTGACGACCTTTTCGGTATAATCGTGCCCAGCAGCAGGGATTTCCACCTTGGTGGTGTAATCGCAGCCCTCACGCTGGCAGGCGTCATATTCATTCCAGCCAATTTCGGTGCAGGTGGGTGCCTTGGCGTCGTGGTGCACCAGGTCGTGTTTCAGCGCAAGCAGCTCCACCTTAGTGGTGTAATCGCAGCGGGAGCAGGTATCGTATTCCTCCCAGCCGGTCTCGGTGCATGTGGGCGCCTTGGCATCGTGGTGCACCGGCTTGTGTTTCAGCGCAGGGATTTCCACCTTGGTGGTGTAATCGCAGCCCTCGCGCTGGCAGGCGTCATATTCATCCCAGCCAATTTCGGTGCAGGTGGGCGCCTTGGCGTCGTGGTGCACCAGGTCGTGGTTGTTCGGGTCAGGTCCATACCATGGGTGTACATAAGTATCCGTTCCCTTGCGGTAGCAGTAAGCGCAGTTTGTGTAGTACACGGGCGGAGAAACGCAGGTGGCTGCGGACTTAAGGCACGAGCTATCGTTGCCCTGAACGAAGAAATGTGCGCCCACCTTAGTTTTCGCTTCGTGGCAGACGGTGCAGCTAACCCAGTGGTTTTCGGCATCCGAATCCCAGCCCTGATTCGCAGGGAAGGTATGTGCGCTGTAGTACTGCCCGCCGCAGGTAGTGCATGTTCCCAGGGTGATGCAGGTCGCGCTGCTGTCGCCGGAGCAGCTTGCGGTGTCGACCGCATCGCAGCCGTCGCGCTGGCAGGTGCGGAAATGCGCACTGTTGTTGCCCCTGGATTGCCATGCGCCCCAGTCGTGACCGAGTTTGCCGTATTGAGCGCCGCACTGGGCGCAGGTTTTGCCCGTGGTGCAGGTCGGCGTTTCGGTGCCGCCAGAGTGATAGATGATTGGATTGCCAAGAAATATGGCATGTTTGCTTTTACCGCAGAGTGGACATTTGTAAATTACATAATGCTGATCGTCGTTGTATCGCTCGAATCCTGTAATCTCAAGATCTGCCTGTTTCTTACAGAAAAAACATATGTTGCGGACGGTTTCCGCCTTCGCTTCCAGCGCCATTCCCGGCAGCAGGTACAGCAGCAGCGCCGCAGCCAGCAATATGGCAAAACTCTTCTTCTTCATCTTCGTCGCCTCCTTAAAGTTAGGGTAACACCGCACAAATGAGGTGGTCGGCTGGCAAATGGATTGTGCGGTGCTGCCTTTATGATGGATTTACTGTGCCAGTTCCACCAGCGTGTCAAACGCGGGCTTCGGCTGGGCATCCTTGTCGAACAGGAGCGGGTACTCGTCCGCGCGCCAGCTCAGGTCGTCCACCGTGCCCCATACCTGCACCGCTTCGATGCGGTCGGCGTAACGCAGGAAAATCTTCATCAGGTTGCCGTAATACTTCGCCTGCTTCTGCAGATTTTCCTCGCTCGTATCGTCAATGCCCACGTCAAGTTCGGACACGCGCAGGAGCAAATCACGCTTGGCAATCTGCTGGAACGCCCAATCCACGCGGTCAATCGTCGGACTGCCGACGGAGTAGTGTGCCTGGAAGCCGTAGCCGTCAATCGTGCCATCCGCAGTCAGGCTGTCCAGCAGGACGCAGATGCCGTGCAGCTTGGGGTCAAGGGGGGTGTTGTAATCATTGTAGTACAGCTTCACGCCGTCCGCGGCGTACTTGCGGGCGTACTCAAACGCGCGGTTCACGAAATCCTGACCGATTGTCTTTGTCCAGTTGGATTCGCGCAGCTGGTCGCTGCCGTCCGCCACGGCTTCGTTCACAACGTCCCACGAGACAATCAGCCCCGGATAATTCTCGTTCGTCCACGTCAGCACCTGCTGGATGTAGCTTTCCATACGGGCGAGCATGGTTTCGCGGCTGCACAGCGGCTTGTGGGTCGCGTAGCCCTCATGGAAGAAGGCTTCGGGCGTCTGGGAGTGCCACACCAGCACATGCCCATGCACCTTCACGCCATTGTCGCGGCACCAATCGAGGAACGGAATGCAGTTGTCGAACTTCACAGCGACGGCCGTGTCATCCGTGCGGCTGAGCTTGCGGCATTCCGCCATATCCAGCAGCGAATCCGGCTTCATCTCGTTTCCCGCGGTCATGATGGTGAACTGGCTGCCGTAGAACGCCATGCGTTTGCTGTCCGCCACTTCACTGGCAACAACCGCCGTGCCGAAATCGAACTTATCCGCATAGAGCGTCTTGAGGACAGGCAGCGAAGTGGTGTCGAAGGAGTCAATCTTCTCGTCGCAGGTGAAATTGCGGATGGTGAAGGACGTTTCCTTGCCCGCACCCTCAATGTACAGCACATACTTGTCATACCGACCGGGAATGTACGAGCCGGACAGCATTGCCCATTCGCCCTTCTTCGCCGTGCCGGTGACAATGTTCTCATAGGATTCCTCGCCGTCGCGGGTATGGGCGACGGACAGGATGAAGCTGCACGAATCCATCTCGTCCTGCTTCACCTGCACGGACAGGTTGTAGGCGCGCCCCGGCACAAGGTCGAAGTCGCGGCCGGGAGAGTTCCACGTCGCGGTACGCCCGGTGATGTACAGCCCGTCGGCAGTCGTCTCGATGGCGGCGCCGCCCGCAGAACGCGCATACCAGCCGTCCGTGCCGCTGGTAAAGTCCGACGTGTAGTGAATCTGCGGCGCGTCGGAGTAATCCATCTTTTCGGGCGCGGTGATGGTCAGCGTAACGTCATCAAGGCAGTAGTTTTTGCCCAGATAGTTATCCGACGCCGTGAGGAAGCGGATATTGATGCCCGCGTCCGCCTCGAAATCGCAGGAGATTTCCGTCCACTCCTTGCCCTTGACGTTCACCTGCGCGTAGTAGGCGTAATCGCCGCCCGCCTTGCCAATCGCCACAGCGCCGTCTTCCGAGCTTTCGACGTAGACGCAGGCGGACAGGTGGACTTTCGCGCCGGCTTCAATGCCAACCGACGCAGCGGAGAGGTCAACGGCATCCCAGTTATTGCTGCCGCGTCCAGAAACTCGCAGGCTCTGCTTGCCGCTGTGTGCCTGCGATTTCGTCACACCGACGGTGCAGGAGCCAGACTGGCTGAATGCGGCGGCGTTGCCATCCTCAAAGTCGATGGTGACGGCGGTCTGCGCGGCTTCTTCCGCTGCGGCGAAGCAGGGCAGAAACAAGCAGAGTGCCATCAGCAGAAAAAGCGCTTGTGCGACCCAGTGTTTCATGTTTAATTTCCTCCCTTAGCGTCTTGGGGGTCTATGGAATGGATGATGCAATAATTTAATTATACACAATAATTGTGTTTTGTCAAGAATGTCTGATTTCTTACCAGAACGAAAATGGTTTCGTTGGGTGGTTTTTTCTGATTCTATGCTGATGGGCATGGTTGAACTGGTCTTTTCCATGCTTCCAGAGGGCAATGAAAACGGACAAAGTCCGCGGTCGCCCTCTGGACTCCTT
>ENA-OROL01003000-OROL01003000.1-human-gut-metagenome-genome-assembly--contig:-NODE-3000-length-11140-cov-3.073342_pt1 | contig 11140 bp, 9 predicted proteins | sample MGYA00242128_ERZ509048 | MGnify/ENA primary metagenome ERZ509048 (study PRJEB26280, sample SAMEA2338750) | human gut metagenome | biome: human gut; feature: human-associated habitat; material: faeces...
GTTCTGCCGAAAGCCTTCTTTTTTATGTTTTGGTTTAGAGGGAGTAGCGGCTGTGCCCGTTTGAACCCGCTCCGAAGTCAAAATAAAAATGTTGATGGAAAATAAAAAGATTACAATCAGTCCTTGGAAATGAACTTCTTCCATCTCCGTAGGACATCCTTCAATGGCTCATCCAAATAGGAATATGCCTCGCCCTTAATCCAGTCAGGGATACCATAAGCCGCCTCTGCGATGCTGCCCGTGATTGCCGCCAGCGTGTCGCTGTCACCGCCGAGAGAGATCGCATTCCGAATTGCATCTGCTGTCGCCATTGCACCTTTTACGCCTTCCGGGTGGTTATGTGTGACTTCGGCAGATAGCTGCACTCTGGCTCTGCCGTTAGAAGGCCACATTCCGGTTCTCGTGCAGAATCCGCAATCCATTATCCATGCACACGGAGAAACACGCATCGCCGAGCCGTTGCCGTAGCTGTTATACGGCTCTCGATTATCAGAAAAAATCCATGAGCCGAATCTGCCACCGTATCCGGCATCCGGGTACATTCTACCGTACTTCTTCATGGCGTCAATAAAGTCGTCCCGTTCGCCACCGTTCATAACCGCCTCAGCAACCGCACAGGTCATCACGGTATCATCCGTAAAGAAACAGTCATCACGGAATAAGGGGAAATCCTTTGTTTTTATATTGTGCCACTCATAGACAGAGCCTACGATGTCACCGACTATTGCTCCCATCATTTGCGACCACCTCGTTTCTTCATGTCTTTTCTGATTTCTTCCATCGGTTCAGCGGGAACCGCTCCGGTCATGCGGTAACAAGCTACCGTTTCTGCCATAGCTTCAAAGTTCAGCTGTGTTCCCTTTGCATCGGGAATATAATCCACGGCACGATCCGCATCTATGCCGAAACGCTGTGCGGTCTGCACTGCATCAATATTTGCTCCGAGAAAAATAAACTCCCAGCCGTATTTTTCCTTTTCATGTTCAATCATGCTGTGAACCTTATCGGCAGAGTATTCCCGACTGGAATTTTCCTCGCCATCTGTGATGATGACAAACATCACTTTATCCGCACGGTAGTCCTCGGCTGTATTCCTCTGTACACTGACCAGATTGTTGATCGTGAGACCGATTGCATCCAGAAGTGCTGCACCTGTGTTAAATACCATTTGATCAACTCCTGTGTGATTACTATTTCATTGGCAATACTATATATCATATAATATTGTTTGTCAATGTGTATTTTCTTACGGTTTTCTTAAATATAGTTATGAGGATTTTTCATTGACAATACTCCCCAAAATGATAATTTTGATACGAAAATTGAAAACTATTTATCAGAAAAGCAATCTGCAAAGTAAAAAAACAGAACGCCATAATGATTCTAAAACAATCTGCTGACACGCTGCGTTTCCTGTTCGGTTTGTTTTCGAATTCATCATGGCTGTTCTATTTTCCGCTTCAATGACCTCTGGCAGGCCAGTAACTTTTGGCAATGTGCAAAATGAACGAATTCCAAAGAAGACACTTTTACGTGCTCTTCGGGGAATTCGTTCATTTGCACATTAAGAAATTCTCCGCCTTCTGCAGTGCATAAGCCAGATTTTCTTCCGTATGTGCCGCTGACACAAACATGGCTTCAAACTGTGCCGGTGCAAGATGGATTCCATTGTCCAGCATATATTTAAAATACCGTGCATACTCAGCAGTATCTGAGGTTTTTGCGGAAGCATAGTCAACAACCTGCTGTTCTGTGAAAAACAGGGAACCGATTGAGCCGACATGGTTTACCTGCCATGCATGTCCGCTCTTTCTGACATTTTCTTTCATGGTTTCAAAGAAAGTATCGCTTTTCTGATTGAGTTCTTCATAAATCTGCGGATTGTTTTTCAAAATGGTAAGCTGTGCAATGCCTGCTGCCATGGCAACCGGATTTCCACTTAAAGTACCTGCCTGGTATACAGGACCACACGGTGAGATCAGCTCCATGATCTCTTTGCGTCCGCCATATGCACCTACCGGCATTCCCGCACCGATAATTTTTCCATAGGTGACAAGATCCGGACGAATGCCAAAATACTCTGCTGCTCCACCAAAGGCAAGGCGGAATCCAGTGATTACCTCATCAAAGATCAGCAGACAGTTATGCTCATCGCAAAGCTCGCGAAGTCTCTTTAAGAAACCTGGTTTCGGAGGAACCACTCCCATATTTGCTCCTACTGCTTCCACGATCACTGCTGCCACATTTCCCTCTTCCTGTTTGAGAAGTGCTTCCACGCTGGCCGCATCATTGTAGGTTGCAGTCATGGTATCCTGTGTGCAGCCCTTGGGAACACCGGCGCTGTCCGGAATACCGCTTGCCATGACACCGGAACCGGCACTTACCAGAAGGCAGTCGCTGTGTCCGTGATAGCAACCTGCAAATTTGATGATCTTATCTTTTCCGGTAAAGCCTCTTGCTGCACGGATGGCGCTCATAACAGCCTCTGTTCCGGAGTTTACCATACGGATCATATCTACATGTGGGATATGTTCACAGATAAATTCCGCAATCTCCACCTCAATTCCTGTGGCGCAGCCAAAGCTCAGACCATTTTCACAGGCTTTTATCACGCTTTCACGGATTGCCGGGAAATTATGTCCCAGGATCATCGGGCCCCAGGAATCAATGTAATCCACATAACGGTTTCCGTCCACATCATAGATGTAACATTTATCAGCTTTTTCAATAAAACGAGGTGCCTCACCGATGGCTCCGTAAGATCTTACCGGGCTGTTTACACCTCCCGGAATTCTTTTTACCGCACGCTCAAATAACTGTTCTGATTTTGTCATCAGCCGATTCTCCCTTCATCCATAAGCCTTGCCAGAAGTTCTGCATAATAGGTAAGATAGATCTGTGCGCCGGAACGGAACGCTCCGGTAGCCATCTCGCCTACGATTCTTTCCTCATCAATCCAGCCATTTGCGGCTGCAGCTTTTACCATGGCATATTCACCACTGACACTGTATGCCGCAACTGGTACATTGGTGGCTTCCTTTACCTGCCAGATCATATCCTGATATGCAAGAGCCGGTTTTACCATGATGATGTCTGCGCCTTCCTCGATATCTGTCAGGGCTTCTTTCATTCCTTCGCGGCGGTTGTGATAGTCCATCTGGTAGCTCTTGCGGTCTCCGAATGACGGCGCAGAACCAGCTGCATCACGGAATGGTCCGTAGAAAGCAGATGCATATTTTACTGCATAGGACATGATCGGTGCTCCATAATGTCCGTTCGCATCAAGAGCCTCACGAATAGCACGTACACGTCCGTCCATCATATCAGAGGGAGCTACCATATCTGCGCCTGCCTCTACATGGGAAACAGCTGTCTTAGCCAGTAATTCCAGTGTTGCATCATTATTTACATCATGACCGCAGAGCACTCCGCAGTGTCCGTGTGAAGTGTACTCACACATACATACATCTGTGATATAGTACATGTCCGGGAACTGTTTCTTTGCTTCTCTCAGGGCTTTCTGTACGATTCCGTTGGGGTCGTACGCACCGCTTCCCACCTCATCCTTATGATCCGGGATACCGAACAGCATAATGCTGTTTACTCCTGCATTCTGCAGACGTTCCAGTTCAAAAGGAAGACGGTCTACACTGTAGCGGAACTGTCCTTCCATAGAAGGGATCTCTTCTTCAATTCCTGTTCCCTCTTTTACAAATAAGGGATAAATAAGGGAAGACTTGTCCATTCTTGTCTCTCTTACCATTTTTCTTAAATTTTCACTGCCTCTTAATCTTCTTGGTCTCTGAATTAAATCCATGTCTTTTTGCTCCTTTTATCAACAATTCTCATAACTGTTCCATTTTTTGCAGAATAGTTATCAGTTTTCCTGTTTCATCTCTTCCACAAGCTCTATGAGACTTTCGATGGTAGCCTTCTTTGCCATGCGGGTCTGCATACCATAAGCATCTGCTGCAGCTTTGGTCTGTTTTCCGATACAGGCAGCTTTTACCTTCGTATAGTCCAGTCCCTTTGTGCCTTCCACAAAGCCCTTTACAGTGGATGCACTGGTAAATACTACACAGTCCACACTTCCTGTCTCCAGTTCTTTCTTCTCATCGATCAGTCTGCTCTTCTCATAACGAGTAGTGTAGGTTGCAATATCATCCACCTGTGCCCCTGTCTGCTCCAGCAATTCTGTCAGCTTTTTATTTCCGGCTTCGGCTCTTGGGATCAGAATTTTTTCATTTCCCTGAAGTTCTTTTGCAAGCTCTGCTCCAAGAGTATCTCCGTCATACACACCTGGCACAAAATCAGCCAGCAGGTGATGATCTTTCAGCTTTTTCTTCGTTCCTTCACCGATCACTGCGATCTTCGCCTGTCCCAGGCTGCGCACATCCATCTCTTTTCTGTCCATCTCGTCAAAAAAGATCTCCACACCTGCAGGGCTTGTAAAAATGATCCACTGATAAGTATCCAGTTTCTCAAATGCCTCATACAGTCTGCCATTATCCTCAACAGGTACTGTACAGATAGACGGCAGCTCCAGAACCTCGGCACCTTTCTGACGGAGAAGATCTGCTGTCTTTGAAATATGCTGTCTTGGTCTTGTGACCAGAACCTTCCAGCCTGCCAGAGGAAGCTTCTCATACCAGGCAAATTTGTCAGCCAGAGAACATACCTTTCCCACAACAATAATGGCAGGTGTCTCTATCCCCTGTCTGTCCACCTCTTCCTTGAGGGTACCTACAGTAGCAACCACCCGCTTCTGTCCTGCTGTTGTTCCTTTCTGAAGAACTGCTGCCGGCACATTCGGATCCATTCCGCCTGCAAGAAGCCCTTTGCAGATATCCTCCAGTGCTGCAATTCCCATGAGAAACACCAGTGTTCCCTTTGTCCGGGTCAGTGCCTTAAAATCTATATCATACTCCTGCCCTGCGCGTTTATGTCCTGTAATAATATGTAAGGACGAACAGAAATCCCTGTGTGTCACAGGAATCCCATTGTAAGCAGGAACAGAAATCGGAGATGTCACTCCGGGCACGATCTCATAAGGGATTCCATTCTCAGAAAGAAGTTCCAGTTCCTCCCCGCCTCTTCCAAAGAGAAAGGGATCTCCACCTTTAAGCCTTACCACTTTATTTCCTTTTTCAGCTTCTTCCAGAAGAACCTTATTAATATCCTCCTGCACCATTGTATGGTGATTTGCTCTTTTACCTACATTAATCAGTCTGGCATGCTCCGGGATCTTTGCCAGAACCCCTTCGCCTACCAGACTGTCATATACTACCACATCTGCCTGCTGCAGAACCGCTGCGCCCTTTAATGTAAAAAGCCCGATATCACCCGGTCCCGCACCAACCAGCCAAACCTTGCCAGCTGCCATGTTTCTTCTCCTTTTTGCGTCACAAGAATTTTCTTTTTATAATTTTTTTTATCTTCCCTCACAGTCAGATTTCAATTGCTTTGCAAGTGCAATTCCAAGCTTCTCTCCATCCTCTGCTGCACCTCTGATCTGACCTGTAAGCCACTTTCCTGTAGCTTCACTGTAATATAAACCGCGGATAAAGATCTCATCTCCGTCCACCTCTGCAAATGCAGCTACAGGCGAAGAACATCCTCCGTCCAGATATTTTACATATGCGCGCTCTGCAGTTCCTGCAATCCAGGCATCCCTGTCACAGTATCCGTCCAGATACCCATAATCCTCACCTTTGCGTCCCTGCACAGCCAGGATTCCCTGACCTGCTGAAGGAATCATCTCATCCGGTGTAAAATATCTGCTGATCCTGCTTTCCAGCCCCAGTCGTTTCAGACCTGCCGCTGCCAGGATCAGCCCGGAATACTCTCCTTCATCCAGCTTGCGAAGCCTTGTCTGCAGATTTCCACGGATACTCTTTACCTCCATCTCAGGATACAGCTTCTCTAACTGAAGAGTTCTCCTTAAGCTGGAACATCCCAGAGGTTTATCCGGATCCAGCTCCGCCACTCCCTCAGGAAGCACCAGTACATCTCTTGGATCCTCACGCTTTGAAAAGGCCAGAAGCGGAAGCTCTTCCGGCACCTCCATAGGCATATCCTTAAGACTGTGTACAGACAGATTGCTTTTACCATCCAGCAATGCCCTGTCCAGTTCTTTTACAAACAATCCTTTTCCGCCCACCTTATCCAAAGTACGGTCCAGAATAATATCTCCTGTTGTTTTCATAGTCAGGATATTTACTGTTATTTCAGAGCCGGCATTTTCTTCACGGTTTTTCTGTTCTATGTAGCTTTTTACCATCTCACTCTGGAGAACTGCCAGCTTACTCTCTCTACTTCCAATGATCACCTCAGTCATCATTTTCCTCCTCATTATCATCTTCCTGCGCAACCCTCTCCAGGGCATTCTGGATCTCTTCTCTTATCCTGCGCGCTTTTTTATGATCCAGACCGCTGGCTGTGATTCCCACCACCAGTCCATCCTCCATATAGATCCCGGGGAAATAAAAATCGCACTGTTCTCTGTCGCTGGCTACATTAACATAAACGCCTTCCTGCCTGCAGATCCTGTGGATCTCATCATTTAACTTTCTGTCATTTGTAGCTGCGATCACCATATATGCCATCGCAAAGTCTGTACGCTTCACCGGACGTGTGATCAGCTCTACATAGCCGGCTTTGCCAAGCTCCATCATCTCCATGGTGACCTTCGGAGCAATGACTCTGATATTTCTGGTGAATGATAAAAGGGTTTTCACTCGACGGGTTGCAATGTTTCCGCCGCCTACAACCACGATATTCTTATCTGATAAGTCTATAAACATTGGAAAATACGGCTTATTCTTCATATATTTTCTCCAGTCCTGCCACACACTCAAGGAAAATCTCCTGATTCAGACTGTCACGCAGACCAAAGATCAGTTTATTTACTACTTTTCCTGCTGCCGTATCCACTGCATGGACCAGATTCTGCCTGTCATCCTCTTCCATAGGTGTTTTCTTTAATATCTTTGCAATCCTTAAATTCAGGTCATTGACTGCCTCATCTTTAATATCCTGAATTCTTGGGATCAGGTCTCTTCCATCCAGCCATTGGAAAAATTCATCCATCTGCTCTCTTACGATCGCGCCTGCTGCCTCCAGATTTTCCTGAAGCTCTGCAGGAACTTCCTCTATACGGAAGCTGTCCATGTCATAAAGTGTGACCCCCTGAATCTTTCCAACAGATGGCTCTATATCTCTGGGAACTGCCAGATCGATCAGAATCAGGTCATCCTTTGTCCGGATTCCCTGGAATAATTCTTCTCTTAATGTGAAATTCGGGCTTGCAGTTGCACTCACTACAAGGTCACACTGCGGCACATACTCCATTCTGTCACCGTAATTAATACGCTTGCAGCCCAGCGGAATATTCACAACTCCGCTTCTGTACTGACGGATGGTCACTGTTACATCTGCACCTGCCTCCTGCAAGGCCTGAGCAGCCACCTTGCCCATCTCACCGTTACCGATGACCATACAGGTCTTATCCCTGAGAGAATACCCCTTCTCTGCCAGAAATCCGATGGCCTGATGGATCACTGACGGATTTCCATGGGAAAAAGGAACCTCTGTCTTAATTCTCTTTCCTGCTGTGGCAGCCATTCTGAACAGAACCTCCAAAACACCATCTGCCGCAAAATTCTCTCTTGCCAGATTCAGGGCATCCTTCACCTGTGTAAGGATCTGATCCTCCCCTATGATCTGTGATTTCAGACCACTGGTAAGATAAAAAAGATGCTCAACTGCCTCCTGATCCTTACGCTCTACAAAATATTGTCTGTAAGAATCCTCAGTAATTCCCTTTATCCTGCAGAGGCAGTCATAAAGACAGACATCCACCTCATCATCCACACTTGCCCAGACCTCCAGGCGGTTACAGGTGGACAGGATCACGCATCCATATATTCCATTTTGATTCTTTATTTTTTCCATTGCTTCACCGGCATTTTTCTTTGTAAATGCAAATTTCGCACGAATATCCACCGGTGCCATATTATGGTCAATTCCAATCATGGAAATACTCATAACTTCTAACTCTCCTTCGTATTTCACCATTCCTCATTCATTTCATATCAAATCAAATATCCCACTGGCAACAGGGTATTTGATTTGATATGAAATCGGGACAGCTAAAAAGCACTGTCAGAAATATCATAATCATTTCCTGTTAAGATGTCAATTGCAAATACGGAAAAAGCTCAGCATTAGAGTAAAGGATGTTACTGTGAACGGAGTGAACAGTAACTAAAGGATAACGTGACAAGACCTCATTACCGTTCGTTCTGCATCCGGTAATGAGGTCAGAATATTCTGTGTTTACTGTTTATCTATTCTCATCAAAACTTTACATTTCTTTCTGTAACAGGCGATTCCATATTTTATGATTGTATGAATTCCTTCCTGTTCCAACGCCTCAGTATATCTGATATCTATAATCTGCTGAAGTGCTTTTTCGCACTCTCCCTGAAGATTTCCGTCATCTGCATATTTTACTTCGATCACAATCCCCACATCTTCATCCTCTATACGGATCAGAATATCCCCGAATCCGTCTCCTGATTCCCGATTGGACATTACTGACCAGTTCTCTTTGAATCCCAGAATCCCCAGCAGCAATCCATGATAGAAATTTTCTTTCGTTGGTTTCTGCGCAAAGGTATCTCTTATGCTGATCGTTTTCTTCATATATTCTGTAAAAATCAACTCTACTTTTTCCGGATTTTGGTTCAGCAGTGCATCACACAAATCACTGACTGTTTTTCCATCGTCCTTTACATTTTCTTTGAACATTTTCAGAATATGGTTGGTGATAATATTTCGGATTTCTCTATTGGGAATGACCAGATTATACCTGTTGCCACTGGGTTCCCCTCTCTGTGTCAGATATCCTGTCATAAAAAGTGTACTCCACAGATTGTCTATGGAAGAATATAATTCCTTATAGGTAAGCTCAGAATTAATTTCTTTCTGGACAATCCCTCCATTTACCAGCTGTTCCAGTTCCATTCTGGTCAGCTTCTGTGGTTTTCCCACACTGTCAATGAAATGGCTGATCACACTGTTTCCACTTGTATTCGCCCAGTAATTCTTCGGTTCCAGCCCGGGATCTGCCAGATGATCGCTGCAGAAATTGATCACATCCCATGGACAATAAACATCCACATTTCCAAACCGGTAGCCGTCATACCACTCTTTCACTGTCTCATAATATTTTTCCTGTCCATAATACCGGAGGAGTTCCTTTACTTCCGCATCTGTAAATCCAAATGTTTCATCAAAACTCTTATCTGTAATGGAATAAACCTTAAAGTTGTTAAGACCTGTAAAAATGCTTTCTTTTGCAATCCGCAGGCATCCTGTCAGCACTGCGAATTTCAGACTGCTGTTGGTTTTTAATGCATTCTCAAATAAATTACGGATCAGCAATACCATTTCATCATAATAGCCATTTTCATTTGCCTTTGCCAGAGGTACGTCATACTCATCGATCAGAACAATTACTTTGCTGCCATAGTGCTTTTCCAGCAATTCTGTCAGCTCACGGATACTGTACACCAGAGAATCGTTTGTCATTTCTTTTTTCTTTAACTGTGTCAGTAATTCGTGATCTGTTTCATCAAGCTCTGTGCTGTCTGAAAGTACGGATAGTCTGCGGGCTTCTTCATTGATTGTTTTTATGAGAAATCTTCGGGCTTCCTCATATGTGGCACCATTAATTCCCTTCAGACTGACAGAAACCACCGGAAATTTTCCCTGATATTTTTCACATAATTCCTGATTATCTGAAATCCTCAGCCCATCAAACAGAGTCTTATCTTTTCCAATCTCAAAAAAACTCTGGAGCATACTCATATTCAGGGATTTTCCAAAGCGTCTCGGACGGGTAAACAGGTTTACCTTTCCCCACTGGGTAAGCAATTGTTCAATTACATGTGACTTATCTACATAATAGAAATCTTCCCGACGCATCTCTTCAAAATTCTCAATTCCAATTGGAAGTTTTTTTAATCCTGCCATCTTATATCCCCTTCCATTTATAAAGCATACCTTCTTATTGTTATCCGTCTTATTACTGTTTATAATATCATGAATCCTATCGTAATTCCAGAAAATAATGTAACCTGTTACTATCGCAAGTGACAGTGGCAAGCGAAGTAAAATATGTAATAATATGATTGAGATACTTGCAGAAAATATTAACAGAAATGGAAGGTGATGAAAATTATGAAGATATTGAAGAAAGCAGGAGGGATTCTCCTTGTAATAATCGGAATATTATTTTTTGTATCTGCTTTAAAGATGATCTTTGTGGATAACCCCAAAACAAAAGCAGCTCTGAAAGACGCAGTTTACGTTGATGCAGCAGATACGATCGACCCGGAAAACGATGGAAAGACAGTCATTGTATGCGGCACATTCGAGCTGACTGAACCGGCACATGATGATGAGCTTGGACTGGACTTTGACAGCATCCGCATTTCAAGTTCAAAACAGACAATGAAATTAACAAAATCTTCTTCCAAAAAGAAGGAGGCAATGACTGACGACGAAAAGAAATATGGCGTTCTGGAATGGAATTCATCTTTCAGCAGCATGCCGGTATCAGGCCAGGGGAAAATTGGAAATTATGCACTTTCGCAGGATTTTATTGATGATATTATGCTGACCAAAACCTGGGAAGATTACGACAAGGCAGCATTATCATCTGCCGGTTATACATATGTACCGGATAACACCTATACACAGAAGCATTTTATAGAACCATCGAACCAGACGACACGTTCACATAAAGAATATGATGTTCGTTATTATTATTCTGCTGCTGATTTCGAAACAGGGCAAACCGTAACTGCTATCGGCATACAGGACGGACAGACTCTCAAATCCGCACCCGGAATCACAGAGAATCTGATGAAAAATAAACTTGACCGCGATGAAGCGATCAAACAGGGCGGCACCCCAGGTGTAGGAGCCCAGATCTTTTCAGTTGTTTCCTCATTGCTGTTAATATTGGGAGGGTTCTTTCTTATTATATTATGAGAAATAAATCTATAGCAATCCTCTTAAATGCATTATTTACGAGGATTGCTATAAAAATAAGATATTGTTGTGTCATCAA
>ENA-OROL01003027-OROL01003027.1-human-gut-metagenome-genome-assembly--contig:-NODE-3027-length-11060-cov-5.710223_pt1 | contig 11060 bp, 10 predicted proteins | sample MGYA00242128_ERZ509048 | MGnify/ENA primary metagenome ERZ509048 (study PRJEB26280, sample SAMEA2338750) | human gut metagenome | biome: human gut; feature: human-associated habitat; material: faeces...
CTATCCACGCCCTCCGCGAGGAGGGCGACTTTGATGCGGGAGCTTGCAATCAGGATCAAGGATATTTCTATCCACGCCCTCCGCGAGGAGGGCGACGCTGATCTCCCTGTCGATTGTCATGGCAGCCGAGATATTTCTATCCACGCCCTCCGCGAGGAGGGCGACTCCCTTTGGCTATCGTCGGGTAAAGCTCAAAAACGATTTCTATCCACGCCCTCCGCGAGGAGGGCGACATTCAGCGCGCTTTCCCGAAAGCCTACGTCACCATATTTCTATCCACGCCCTCCGCGAGGAGGGCGACGTCACACCGGGCTCGCACTGTGCTTTCAGGCCAAATTTCTATCCACGCCCTCCGCGAGGAGGGCGACCTGGAAAATTACGACAGCCTCGAAACCGTAAAGATTTCTATCCACGCCCTCCGCGAGGAGGGCGACCATTTTTGTTTCGGCAGTCCCCATTGCGTTGTTATTTCTATCCACGCCCTCCGCGAGGAGGGCGACGTCGGCCTCAAATTGTCCGAATGCCTGATATGGATTTCTATCCACGCCCTCCGCGAGGAGGGCGACGCGGTTGGTGTGTATCTGTGCTTGCTTGCTACCGCATTTCTATCCACGCCCTCCGCGAGGAGGGCGACATGGTCATCTTGCCAAGCTTGATCTGAGTGGCATAATTTCTATCCACGCCCTCCGCGAGGAGGGCGACAAGAGGTCATGGAACTACGTTGATGGGATTTTGCGATTTCTATCCACGCCCTCCGCGAGGAGGGCGACCTTCGTTCATGGCTACCTGCACCGGGTGAGATACGATTTCTATCCACGCCCTCCGCGAGGAGGGCGACCCTGACCGGCGACGATATTTCGGAGGTCACATTTATTTCTATCCACGCCCTCCGCGAGGAGGGCGACCCAGCAGCTTGATTGTCAACTCGCCATCGTAATTTATTTCTATCCACGCCCTCCGCGAGGAGGGCGACTCCAGCGGTTCGGCCTCCCCGGGGAGATTAGAAATTTCTATCCACGCCCTCCGCGAGGAGGGCGACCTCGGCCAGTTCTTGCAACACAGGCATCAGGGGCTATTTCTATCCACGCCCTCCGCGAGGAGGGCGACCGCATGATGATGCTCCGAGACCACGACAAAAACCGTATTTCTATCCACGCCCTCCGCGAGGAGGGCGACGGCGTGTGGATTTTCGACGGCCTCAAGTGCACCTTATTTCTATCCACGCCCTCCGCGAGGAGGGCGACCTGCACGGCCTGCCTCAAGGTCGTGCGCAAAAAATTTCTATCCACGCCCTCCGCGAGGAGGGCGACAATACCGCTTCCAGAGTTCAGAGGCGGGTGTTTTATTTCTATCCACGCCCTCCGCGAGGAGGGCGACCGAAGTGTTCGCCGTTCATCTTCATGAGATCCGATTTCTATCCACGCCCTCCGCGAGGAGGGCGACCCCGCTACCTAAATTTTACCACGAAAAGAGGTTGATTTCTATCCACGCCCTCCGCGAGGAGGGCGACTCATGCCTTTTCCTCCCGCTCCATCAAAATTTCAATTTCTATCCACGCCCTCCGCGAGGAGGGCGACGGTATCAAGTTCAACTTTTTAGATCGCACGGGTTATTTCTATCCACGCCCTCCGCGAGGAGGGCGACTTTCGGCTTGGCAGCCAAAGAAAGCCGCGAGCCTATTTCTATCCACGCCCTCCGCGAGGAGGGCGACCTGGATTCCCGAAGAATGGATCGAGGCGGTTTTTATTTCTATCCACGCCCTCCGCGAGGAGGGCGACTTCAGGCCCTGAAGCACCGAGGACTGTTCCGGCTTATTTCTATCCACGCCCTCCGCGAGGAGGGCGACTGTAGACGTCAAAACTCATGCCGACAGGGACAATATTTCTATCCACGCCCTCCGCGAGGAGGGCGACTCATGCGGTAGGTCAGGTTCCCATCCTTGACGGTATTTCTATCCACGCCCTCCGCGAGGAGGGCGACCAGAGTTGAGCGAGATTCCGCAGGCTGCATACAATTTCTATCCACGCCCTCCGCGAGGAGGGCGACGGAGCAATGGCGGCGGCGCTGGCCTGTTCAGCTTATTTCTATCCACGCCCTCCGCGAGGAGGGCGACCTTGCCGCCTTGTTCGCATAGCTGTTGACATAAGAGATTTCTATCCACGCCCTCCGCGAGGAGGGCGACCACAATAGCACCTACCCTTTTCTGCGCCCGCACAATTTCTATCCACGCCCTCCGCGAGGAGGGCGACCTTTGCGGACGTTCAGGCTGCTGGCCGTGATCTATTTCTATCCACGCCCTCCGCGAGGAGGGCGACTCCTCCCTGCGACGATCACCGAAGCGGCGCAGGAGATTTCTATCCACGCCCTCCGCGAGGAGGGCGACCGAAGCTGACGATCGAGCAGAGCAAGAGCAAATAATTTCTATCCACGCCCTCCGCGAGGAGGGCGACCTATCTCCTTACGGTGCCGCCCACGAGCATCAAGATTTCTATCCACGCCCTCCGCGAGGAGGGCGACTGCGGCGATTGCGGCAAGGAGACCACTCTCAAATGATTTCTATCCACGCCCTCCGCGAGGAGGGCGACGCTACTGCATCGCCAAGACCATCCGCCTGATCAGATTTCTATCCACGCCCTCCGCGAGGAGGGCGACCTGGGCCGAATGGCTCAAAACCTCCAGCAGGTCAAATTTCTATCCACGCCCTCCGCGAGGAGGGCGACCCATTACCGACACTAAGCTGGACGAGCTGACCCGGATTTCTATCCACGCCCTCCGCGAGGAGGGCGACCTGCGGCGGTGTGACCTACCTCCACCTGACCGACCCATTTCTATCCACGCCCTCCGCGAGGAGGGCGACCAGTATTCCGGGACTCGTCGACCATCACTAAAAAATTTCTATCCACGCCCTCCGCGAGGAGGGCGACGGAGCAACAGCATTACCGGGCATCAAACAAGACGATTTCTATCCACGCCCTCCGCGAGGAGGGCGACGATAAGATCTACCGCATCAACATCAAACTACTAGATTTCTATCCACGCCCTCCGCGAGGAGGGCGACCAGACCGATACGACGCTAGCGATGACACTAGCAAATTTCTATCCACGCCCTCCGCGAGGAGGGCGACTGCAGACTGCACAAGCGAAAAGACTGGTCAACACATTTCTATCCACGCCCTCCGCGAGGAGGGCGACGCTACCGCATCAATAAAGAGCTGCTAGGAACAACAATTTCTATCCACGCCCTCCGCGAGGAGGGCGACTATGACCCCGACCATGGAGAGCGCCATGATGCACATTTCTATCCACGCCCTCCGCGAGGAGGGCGACAATTTCCCGTGCCGGGGCCTCCCTGGTGGATGCTGGATTTCTATCCACGCCCTCCGCGAGGAGGGCGACCGGGTCCCCGTAGGCGGTGAGGTAGTCGGAGAGATTTCTATCCACGCCCTCCGCGAGGAGGGCGACGGACTATTTGCAGCTGCCGGACTTCATCCAGCATATTTCTATCCACGCCCTCCGCGAGGAGGGCGACAGCAAAAACAGAGACAAAATCTCTATTTTCAAACAAATTATACAACATTCTGCACGAATTTAGAAGAGCCTTGATTTACAACGGGTCAAAGAGCTATCCTAATCATGCAAAATGACACAAAAATCCGGTGCGAAGGCGCCGGAAAAATGCTGAGAACTCGCCCTTCGCACCGGGGCGCAAAACTCAGAACAACAGCAGGCCGTCCTGCTCGAAGGGCGGATGAACGCCGACATGCTCCACCTTGCTCTTATAGTTGTTGCCCAGCTGGTAGAAGCGCAGACTGTCCAGCGCAGGGTCGATGAGAGACGTCAGCTCCGCCTTGAGAACGGCATACTGCGCGGCATCCAGCAGACACTCGAACACGGAGTTCTGCACCCGCTGGCCGTGGTCCACACAGCGCTTGGCGACTTTGCGCAGACGTTTGCGCCCGGCAGGAGTTTCGGTGTTGACGTCGTAGGTGATGAGGACCAGCATACACATCCCTCACTTCCAGAAAAATGGCGGGTAAAGCTCCATATCGCCCCGCAGGGTGCGGGCCAGAAGCAGAGCCTGCACATAAGGCACGAGGCCCCACGGAAGCTTTTCGTTCAGGAACGGGTGGGTGATAGTCTCCTGCTTGCGGGTCTGCCACCCGCCCAGAAAGGCGCGGCGGCCCTCATCGGTGAGAAGGACGGCCCCGTTCTCCTGCTTCTGGAAATGCTTCGGCGTCATGATTTTCTGGTTGATGCAGGAGAGCACGAAGCGGTCGGCATAAACTGCACGCAGCTCTTCCATGAGGTCGAGGGCGAGGCTCCTGCGCCCGGGCCGGGCGCGGTGGAGAAAGCCGACGTAGGGGTCGAGGCCCACACTCTGAAGAGCCGCCGTGCAGTCGGAGGCCAGAAGCGAATAAGCGAAAGAGAGCAGGGCATTGGTATTGTCCAGTGGCGGGCGGCGGCTCCGACCGGTGAAGGCAAAATCATCGTGCTGCTGCAGGATGAGTGAATCAAAGCAGTCGAAATACCGCTGTGCCGCCTCGCCCTCCAGACCGCGAAGCTGGTCGAGGTCGTCACACTGTTCGATGAGGGGCAGCGCCGCCGCCAGCTGGGCGCTGGTGCGCTTGAGCTGTTCCACCGGCACCCGCTGGGGGTGGTCGCGGGTGGCCCGTTCCAGCACCCAGCGGGCGTTATAGACTTTGCCCAGGATGAAATTGCGCGCATAGAGACAGCTCTCTGCCTCGCTGTCTGCGATGCGGTACTGGGTCTGCCGCAGCAGGACGTTGCCCCGCTCTTCGCCTACGGCCCGGGCCAGAAAGCGGCCCTGCGGGCTGAAAAAGCTCAAATCGACCCCGAGGCTGGCGCATTTACCCATCAGGGCAGGGCTTGCGCCGGGATAGCTGAAGCAGACGATGCCTTCCAGCGTGTGGAGCGGGACCCGGCCAATTTCAGCCTTGTTGCAGAGCAGGACGATGTTCTCCCCCTCGAGGGAAAGGTAGGCGTCCTTGTTGAGGACGTAGAGCGTGTTCAAAAACTTTCTCATGGCGCGGCCTCCTGCATCTCGTCCAGATGGGCGCGGAGATAGGCTTTCGGGTCGGCACGCTGATACAGCACGGGGAGGCAGAGCTCTTTGAGGGAGCAGGCGTTGCAGTGGGTGCCGGGCTTCGACTTGGGGGTATAGCCCCGGGCAAAATAGGCGTGCATCTCGTCGGCCATCTTCTGGGTGGTCTGGCGCAGTTCTTCGGTCAGCGGCACGACCTCCCGCCGCCGCGTTTCCTCGTAGAAGAGCGCACCCTCCGGGATGCCACACACCAGCATCTCTTCCAGCGCTATGGCCTGTGCGCAGAGCTGCAGCCGGTCAGCGTCGCTGGCCTTGGCGCGGCCATGCTTGTACTCGACAGGCATGGGCTTCCAGAACCCTTCCGTGCTTTGCAGGGGGATGCCCTCCGGGTCGGCCCGGAACTCGACGACATCGCAGTTTCCGCTCAGGCCCAGCCGACGGCTGACCACCTGCATCCCTCGGGTGATGAGCAGGCCGCCGCGCCGTTCGGTCTGGTTTGCGTCATGGCAGCGGGCGTGGTCGAGCTGGCCTTCGACGGTGCGGCGGTTCTCCGCCCACTGCTGTTCCAGATGGATGAGCGCCCACTGGCGGCGGCAGAAGCAGAAGTGCTGGATGCCCGACAGGGGCAGCAAGTCATCTGCGCCGCCCATCAGGACAGCCTCTCGCAGGTGACTCCTTCCGGCAGAGTGTCTGCCACCGTGACGGTGTAGTCGCGGTAGCTGCGGGCGGCGTCCACATCGGGCTTGCGCTGGACGGTGACGGAGTCGAAGAGCTTATAGGCCGGGGCATTGCCCAGCTCAGAATCGTGCTTGAACACGATGAGCTCCCGCACGGCCATCTTGCCCCGGGCAGCGCTGTGGTCGTTCTCGAACATATTCAGAATGGCAGTCCACAGAAGTTTCAAATCATCCTCGGAGAAGCCGGTGGTCTTCCGGGCGAGGTTGGCCGAGACATAGCCCTCGGCGCGGTAGAGGGCGTAAGGCACGATGTGCTTGCGGCCCATCTCAGTACCCTTCTTCTCGGCATCGGCCTCGGTAGTGATGGCCACGCGGGTGATGGTGACTTCCTGCGGGACGATGGGGTCTACCGAGCGGGCAAAGCTCAGCTGGACGGGGCCGCGCACCTGACCGCAGTTCAGCGCACCCTTGACGAAGGTGGTCATGACGGCACCGAAGGTGCGGATGTCGAAGTAGTTCTCACACATATAGTCCCGCAGCTTGGCATCGATGTCGGGGTCGGCCTTTTTGGCAGCTTTCAGGTCGGGGTCGATGCCCAGAGTTTTGATGGCCTCGGCATCGCTGCGGTTGAGGGGAACGCCGTCCTTGATGTAGATACGATAGCCTTTTTCGTCCTCTTTCAGGGTCTCGACATAGTTGCGGATCTTCCGCTTGAGGCAGACGTCGGTCACCAGACCGTAGCCCGTCTCGGGGTCGATACGGGGTATATTGCCTGCATCGGGGTCGCCGTTGGGGTTGCCGTTCTCGACGTCGAACAGGATGACGAAATCATAGCGGTTCTTGATGGGCTCAGACATGGTTTATTCCTCCTCATTCTTTTTGGCGTAGCGTTTCTGGGTCTGGTGGTAGTAGCCGATCTCAAAGGCACCCTGCTCCGGCAGGCTGAGCCGCGCCGGGAAGCCTGTCTCGGGCAGCTGGGCCATCAGCTCGGTGAGCTGTTTGCTGAAATGCACCTCGTTGGGGGTGCTCATCTTCTGCAGATGCTTCTGAGCCAGCTTGACCAGCGTAGGGAAGGCCGTTGCCGGGGTGGCACAGGCCGAGTTGAAGTACCGGTCTTTGATGGTGGCGTTGATGCCGGGATTGGCGACGCTCTGGATCGTCTCCAGCACAGAGAAGAGACGCCCCAGAACATAGGGGACATTGCTGCTTTCGTTCAGGCTCACGGTAAATACCTCCTTGTTGAGCTTGGTGGGGTAGTTGCGGAGATAGTAGGCTTTCAGGATGGCGGCGCGGCCCCGGGTGACTTCCCGTTCGGCCCGGATGCGGAGGGTCACGCCGTTGAGCAGGGTGGCGGGATAGGGTCCGCCGGTGAGGATGGCCCGGAGCAGATCGCCCACCAGCTGGGGTGAGGGATTTTTGTCCCGGGATTTCTGGTTGACCGTCTCCTGCGCCAGCGCCCAGACCGACAGGTTTTCCCACTTGTCGAAGGCGGGGCGGGTGATTTCGAGCCGGTCAGCGTGGTCCTGCAGATTTTTGGCAAACTGTCCGAAGCTGTTGCGCAGGAAGAACCGGACGGAGAGCCGGGCTGCGTTGGGCGAGATGCCCAGCACATAGAAGTTCTGGTTCGGGTCCAGCTTGTCATCGAGGAAGGAGACGGGGCGTCCCTGAGAAAGGGCTTTCAGTGCGGCGGCAAGGTCGCTTTCCGAGACGCCGCGCGCCTCGGCACCGCCGCAGAAAAACATCAGCATGGCGTTTGAGTAGGCGGGAGCGGCGTTTTCGGCCCAGCAGACGATGGTGGTGTCGCCGATGCGCTGACAGCAGTTCCGGTCAGCCAGCAGCAGATTGAGGGCCGTGGTGTAGGCGAAGGCCGCGTACTCGCTGACAGGGGCGTTGGCACCCTGCTCATGGCCATAGGAGCAGAAAGCAGGCGCGTTGAAGGAGACCAGCGCCGCACCGGCGGCCTGTGCGCCCATCACACCCTTGATGGCGGGGTGGATGCGGGCGATGCCGGCCTCTTTGCCGGTGATGAGGCAGCGGGCCGTCTCGGCGTCGGCATCGGAGGTGTCAAAGGCGGACTGCCATGCGGCCCGGATGGCGTCATCTGTGGTGGCCAGCCAGTGGGCGCCGTCGGGGGATTCGTAGCCGAACACAAGGTTCGCGTTGTTGTTCAGGTCGGCCCACTGCTCTGCCAGCAGCGGGTGGGTGGGGGCTGTATCCGGCTCCCAGCTGTCAAAAAAGGCGAGGATGGCTTTGGCGGCAGGGGAATCCACGCCGTCGAGAACCTTGTGGTGAAGGGCGGCACAGGCTTCGAAGCACTGGCGGGAGCGCTCGGGCTTGCCCTTTTCATCTGCGCCCAGCAGATAGGACGTATTGTCGCACAAAAAGTTTGCGGCGACGCCGGAGGCACGCTTGACCCGGTGGGGGACAGGGAGCTCACGGGGGGCGATGACGGTCTTTTTGCCCTTGGGGACTTCCTGCCGCAGGTCGTTGAGGGCGAGGAGCTGGCCGTCGGGGCCGAGGCGCAGTTCATAGCTGACTTTGAACTTACTATCCCAGCCGGGGGCCTCCACCTTGCCCTGCTTCAAGAGCTGTTCATAATAGGCGGTGAGTGCTTGGAGTATCATGTAAACACCTCCACGTCCCGGCATTCCATCACGCCGTCCACCAGCTTTGCGCGGAAGAACTGGCTGCGGATGTTGGCCGAATCAGAGTAATCGAGGCTGTGGAGCATGAAGCCGAGGTCCTGCGTGACCTTCAGCGCCGGAATGCTGCCGCCCGGCCACTCCCGGAAGTTGGCCGGGAACTCCCGGCACCCGAAACAGGGCTGGTGATAGCACTGACCTTTGCGCAGGCGTCGGCGCAGGATGTCCTGGAACTTGCCGGGATTGTCGCTGGGGGCAGCCTTGTCCGTCAAATCAAAGTGACACTCGATGACGTAGTGGACGTCCTGCAGGACCATCGCGGCCCGCTGCTGGATGTCCTCCGAGGTGTAGAGCACCGGCGGTGTGCCGCCTTTGGCCGCACTGAGGGCGGCGGAGGACAGCAGGGTGGACTTGACCTCGTTGCGCCGGATGTTGGTGAACCGGATGGGCCGCTGGGTGTATTCCTCGGTGGACGCTTCATCCTCGGGGTCAAGGCCGAAGGGCTTGAGCAGATAGATGCGGTCAACCGTATAACGCAGCCCGGGGTGCCAGTAGATGGCTTCCACAAGGCCCCGCGCAGCGGATGGAGTGATCATGTCGTAGCTCACACGCTCGGTCTTCATTTCCGGACGAGTGAAACAGGCATAGTCGCCCCATACTTCAATGAGCATGGACATCAGCATCGCCTCCTTTCCGGGTGAAGTTGAATTTTCAGACTAAGATGAATGTTAGCCATTGCAACCACCTCTTCACTATTTTACTTCATTTATTTGATAATCGGATATGTCTATATATCCTTTCTGAGCTTAGTATATTCTTTTTCGAAAGCGCTGTCAAGGAGTTGTGAGGAATTATCTGGAAGATGTTGAAAAAAAGTTCGTTTTTCCGTATACTGTTGGTGTCGTTGGAGGTTTGGATGCCTCTGATGAGGATTGAAATATTTAATTGATGTCGGAGATGTCAAGGGGAAGCGGCAAAGCGGTGTATGCTTTGCCGCTTCTCTCTTTTTAGAAGTAAAGGCCGATGCCCGTCTCCACATCCATGGCAAGGCCGGTCTTTTCACTGTAGCAGCTGGTGTCGGTGAGGATGGCCGAGCCATCGGGCCGCAGTTCTAGCGCCCCGGCGGCGTCAAGCTTGTCGAACTGGTCCTTATAGCAGGAGACGCTGTAAACGCCCAGCTTCCGCAGCAGCGTCCGGGTAACATGACCGCTGCGCAGCTGTTCACAGAGGGCTGCGCCCTCGCCGACGGGCAGATAGACCGTGTGGGCAGCGTTCTCGATGAGGCGGAATTCCTCCGCCACCTGTGCAAAGGGGAACTGGCAGCCCCGGATGCCCCGGAGAAAGGCATCCAGAATGCAGTGCTTGTCCACGGCGTCGGGGCCGCGCAGGTCGGAAAGCTCGTTGAAGTAGAGCTGAATGGCCCGGGGCGTGTCCAGTGTGTCCTGATGCCGGGCGGTGTAGTCCAGCGCGCTGACGTTCTGCCTGAGCATCTGGGGCGTGGAACACTCGTCCAGCCGGAACCGGTAGACGATGCTTTCCTCTGCGCCCCGCCGCCCCTCGCGGTTGCAGCGCCCGGCAGTCTGTAAGAGCGAGTCAAGACCGCACTGCTCGCGGTAAGCGACGGGAAAATCCACGTCCACGCCCGCCTCGATGAGAGAGGTGGACACCACCCGGCAGGGCAGACCCTCTTTCAGTCGCTGGCGGATGGCGTCCAGCTGACGGCGGCGGTCGGCGGCGCAGAGCAGGGTGGTCAGGCAGTAGCTGCCCTCGGCGGGCAGGGATTCATAGAGCTGCTGGGCCGTCTTGCGGCGGTTGACCACGCAGAGCACCTGCGGTTGATTTGCCAGCCGGGAGGCGAACTCCTCCTGCGGCAGGGTGCCGAGGTCTTGCAGTGTGGTGCGCCGGAGCACTTCGTAGAGGCGGGCCGCGTCGGGCGTGATCTCCTGCGGGTGGAGCTCAGGCGCAAAGCGCCGGAACAGCGGCTCAAGGGCAGGCTGGGTGGCCGTGCAGAGGACGGCTGTGGAGTGGTAATGCTGGATGAGCTGGGCGATGGCACTGACGCAGGGGGCAAGGTAGTCGCCCGGGAGGGTCTGCGCCTCGTCGAAGATGATGACGCTGTTGGCGATGTTGTGGAGCTTGCGGCAGCGGCTGCTACGGTTGGCGTAGAGCGACTCGAAGAACTGCACCGCTGTCGTCACCACGACGGGGGCGTCCCAGTTTTCGCTGGCCAGCATCTGGCGGTACTGGGCGGGGGTCAGGTCGTCCTGCTCAACAGTCTTGTACTCGGCGTTGGAGAAGTCGGCCAGAACATTTTCTGCGCCCAGCAGGCCCGAGAAGACGGCGGCGGTCTGATCGATGATGGACATATAAGGAATGACGTAGATGACCCGCTTCATCTTCTGGGCGGCGGCGTTCTACCTCGTCAACGCCTTCGTACACTTTGATTTCATGAGCATGACGATGTCGAGCGTCTCCATCGCCTTTGTCAACACGCTCTTCCGCTTCGTCAAGGTCGTCATTCTTCTGCCGTTCATCGACGTCATCGAAAAGGTCGTCGATCTGCTGGTCAAGGACAAGCCCGTCCAGGCCGAGGCCACGGACGAGACGATCCGCCTCGAGGAGCGCTTCATCCAGCACCCGGCCCTCGCCATCGAGCAGAGCCGCATCACCATCAACTCC
>ENA-OROL01003028-OROL01003028.1-human-gut-metagenome-genome-assembly--contig:-NODE-3028-length-11057-cov-5.905199_pt1 | contig 11057 bp, 9 predicted proteins | sample MGYA00242128_ERZ509048 | MGnify/ENA primary metagenome ERZ509048 (study PRJEB26280, sample SAMEA2338750) | human gut metagenome | biome: human gut; feature: human-associated habitat; material: faeces...
AAGGTATAACTTCATCTTGTACTTTTGAAGGTTCTTCATATTTCATATTGTTTAATGATTTTATTATATTTTTATCTAAATTAAAATCCAGTTCATAATATATTGATAAAATAGCACCATTAATTTGCATCTTTATTGAACTAGTAACTTCATTACTAGGTATATAATTTTCTACTTCATTATTTATTTCATTATAATAAGTAGTAATATATTCAATTAATTTATCTTCCTCATCCATAAAGTTTTTAATAACATCATTATCTAAATCTTTTAAAGTAACTCTAGATACATTAATCTTGCTATATACATTGCTATAACCATTAAACACAACCGGTACTGTTTCCACATAATCTTTTATATCATAATTAACTATCTTTCTACTAGTAGTATCTTTATTAATACCTTGATATTCAAATAATTTATACAAGCCAAAACCAACAAGTAAAAGAAATATTGCACTTACTACTACCAATACCTTAGCAGTCTTTTCACTCATTACTTTATCTTTCATCATATTACCTTCTTCCTACCTATAATTATAATATAATTAGATAGAAAAGTAAATAAAAAAAAGAATCTATCTTTCGAGATAGACATAATCATTTTCTATACTAAGATTATTCTTAGTATTATTAACTACTACTAAACTAATAACAATTAGTAGAAGATAAAATATAATTACCCCTTTATTGTTTTTAACAAATTCCATATCTATCACTTCTCCTTACATCTTAATATTATCACATACTTATGTTCGTGTCAATATAAAATCACTGTTTTAACGAATAATTGTTTGACATTTTACACTTTATGTGTTAATATTATAAATGAAAGGAGCATATTATGACTAAAGAAGGAAGATTAACAAAAAGACAAAAAGAAATATTAGAATACATAAAAAAATATTCAGCACAAAAAAAATATCCCCCATCAATTAGAGAGATATCTGCTAATTTTAATTTAAGTTCTCCTGCTACTGCTCATGTTCATGTAAAAAAACTAATTGAAAAAGGATACTTAAAAAGAGGTAAAACAAGTAATCATTTACTTGAACTTCAAGTACCAAATGAATTTGAAACTAAAAGTGATGATGTTGTAACTGTTCCATTATTAGGAAAAGTAACCGCAGGTAATCCAATTGAAGCAATTGAAGTACCTAACGAAGTTATTACTCTGCCAGCATATTTACTTCCTAAAAGAAAAGAAGTATTTACAATCAAAGTAGAAGGAGATTCTATGATTAATGCTGGTATCTTAGATAAAGATATTGTAATCGTAGAAAGATGTAAAACAGCTAAAAATGGTGATATAGTAGTAGCCATGGATGAAGAAAACCAAGTTACTATTAAAAGATTCTTTAGAGAAAATGATTATATAAGATTACAACCCGAAAACGATTACATGCTACCTATAATATTAAAAGATATTTCTATCTTAGGTAAAGCAATTGGCTTATATAGAAAATTCTAAAAAAATGTCAGTTAATTCTGACATTTTTTTAATCTTCTTTTTTATATAGAGTAATAACTTCTACTCTATTATTATTAATAGTACTAGGCTCAAATCCAGTTTGAGGAGGCATTATATCACCAGTACCAGTATTCTTATCATAATAGTAAGTAACATATATTGTACCATCAATATATTCTCCACTAGTAGGTCCTTCTACCATAATAAATGTATAACCATCAAATTCTTTCTTAACAGTAGTATATTCACTACCTACTTTATCGATAGTAGTAACTTCTTCAGTTAATTTATTACCATCACTATCTACATGATTAACAACTAATTTTCCTTTTAGTACACTATATGATAATTGCATATCAGTCATAAAATTATATCCTAAATAAGCATTACAAATATAAGCACCATTGATATGGAAAGTCATATTTAATTTATTAGAACTATTGCTTTCTAATATACCAATTTTTTCTTTGATTACTTCTTCCCCTTTATTTTCATCTCTCATGTATTCACCAACAGAATAATTATTAGAAGAAGCATCAGTTATGTCATCATCTTCAAGTCCAAGAGATAAACCTTTATTATAGAAATAATCATAAGAAAGTCTTAATATTTCTTCATTTGCCTCTTCAACACTTGGAGTTGTTTCTTTTCCGTAGTGGGCAAAGAATTCAGCTTGTGCCTCTTCACACATAGTATCAAATGATGTAACTTCTGTTCCACACATTTTACTATATTCACTTTTTGCAAAGTTTTCAAATACTTCAAGAGAAGATGCTCCAGTAAATCCAGCATATCTTAATATAGCATCTTGATAAGCTCTTTTACCAGGATTATCTTGTTTAAATTTGTCTTTATATACTTTAAAAGCATCATTTAAAGTTTTAAAGTTTCCTAAATTAGTACTTACTCTATCTATTGTATCATTATATCCAAGTATTTCTCTAATCACTCCATAACTAAATTCATCCAGTCTTGTATAATTAGTATTATACTTTTCATTATAAAAATCTACATAATATTTTGCTAAATCGTTAATACCATTAGGATATTTTTGATTTCCATCAACATCTTTAATTTTCTTTAATGCAACATCTATATTTTCATCTGTAACCTTAGCATTATTATTTAATCCTAAAGCTTTTAATGCTGGATTAGCTAAACGATATAAATGATAGTCTTCACCTATAGTTAAACCATTAAATGTTGTATTCTCTTCTCCTCTTACAAATGTAGTATTTTCTACAGGAAATATATCAAAAGATTTTTCATCATAATTGTATGTATATTTTGAGTTATTAATTATAGTTAAATTTACTTTAATATTATCTCCTGGCTCTAATGAGTTATTTAATTGTAAATACTCACTATTTTCATCTAATAATAGTTTTTCATAATTTTGTCTTGCAAGTTCTTGTAATACTTCAGGAGCAATTACAATATTATCTTTATTATAATCACTTGGAATTGTTACTGTAACATCTACTGTAATGTCAACACCAACACGCGATGTTGGATCACAAATCAACTCGCCTCTTTGTTCCCAACAATCATATTTAAATTCTACCTTAGTTTGATATTCAATATCAATACCATCACTAGTAGTTTGTTTAACCGGCTCAATAGCAGTCCATCTTGTTTCCGCTAAAACAGATGTACTAGCTAATAATAACACAGTTAAAGCAAACAATAATAATTTTATTTTTTTCATTCTATCTTTCCTTTCACTTATATAATGTAAATATTTAACATTTTTTAAACATATAAGTTATAAATAGAATGTTCTATTTATAACCAAAACCCTATTTTATTAATCTTCTTTTTTATATAGAGTAATAACTTCTACTCTATTATTATTAATAGTACTAGGCTCAAATCCAGTTTGAGGAGGCATTATATCACCAGTACCAGTATTCTTATCATAATAGTAAGTAACATATATTGTATCAAAATCATATTTTCCACTAGTAGGTCCTTCTACCATAATGAATGTATAATCATCAAATTCTTTCTTAATAGTAGTATATTCAGTACCTACTTCACCAGTAGTAGTAACTTCTTCAGTTAATTTATTACTATCACTATCTAAATAGTTAATAACTACTTTACCAATATTATCATGAGCAGCCTTAATAGCTAAAGCACCAGCTATTTCTCCATCTTCAGTAACTGAAGTATATTCTCCACCTTCAATTAAATCAATATGAAGATTCTCTTTATCATGTGCTTCCCATCTACTATTTTCAGCATCATCGTACCAACCATTTATTCTATGTTCACAATCATCAAGAATCCAATCTTCTCCTACACTACTAAAAGTAATAGTACCAATATTATAGATATCATCACCTGCTACTCCAGCATGATTATTATATAAATCTGTATCTTTTGATATAATCATTGTACCAGCATTATAAACACCGCCACCTAGTTGATTTGCTTTATTTAATGTAATATTAGCATTTATTGGTAATGTTAAAGTACCTTTATTAAATATTCCTGCACCATTATCTGCTTCATTATTTTCAGTAATAGTAAGTATACTTCCATCTTCAAAAGTAGTAACACCATAATTTTCTAAAGCATTTCTATAATTTTTATTCATAGTAATTACAGAACCAGCCTCAAATTTAGCAATAGCTTTAGAAAGATATATTCTAATAGCTCCTCCAGTAAAACCATAACCATTCTCATTAGAAATTATTTCTGTTGTCTTATCAGCACTAAGTCCTGATATTACAGTTATTCCATAAAATGCATTACCATTAGTAGTAATATTAGAATTAACTGCAGTAAGTGTAGCAACAGATAATCCATGACCATTATTATTTAAGAATTTTATTTCTGAATTAATAGCGGTAAACACTCCACCATTTGAAGCATTACTAGTACAATTTTGTACTATAAATTTAGAATTTTCTACATATATCTCTGGACTATTAACATAGCCTCTATTAGTACCATCAATAAATAAAGTAGAATCATTTTTTACAAATATACCAGTACCAGCAGTACTATCAAGTTGAATAGCTTGTCCATCTATTCCTTTTGTATTAGTTCCTAGTATATTTAAAGTAGAAGCATTATCAATTTCAATAGAAGCTCCTCCATTACTATAGATAGCACATTTAACTCCATTTAAAGAATCAAACTTAAATGTACCAATAGCACCATTATCTAATTTTAGCATTCCAGTTAAAACAAGCATTACCCATCTACCATTAGTATTATTCCAATCAGTAGCATCCCAGATGAAATTAGTTCCATCAAAAGTCATATTACCTTTATAACTCCATTGTGCTTCACCTGTATTATCAAGCATACCATCAAATGTAATAGTATATTTACCTTTAAAAGTCAATGACTTATTAAAAGCTTTAGTAACTGTTCCATCATTAATAAGTTCAATGACATCACCATCTTTAGCCTCTTCAATAGCGGCATCTAATGTATTATATTCATTATCCCCTATTTTAGCAGTTACTCCTTCTGCTTTAACACCAGTAATACAAAAACATAGAGATATTAAAGCAAATAAAAATAATTTTGTTTTTTTCATTCCAAAACACCCTCCATCAAATATTTCAAAAGACTAATTATTTAAATATAATTAACTTCTTTCATTATTATCTCTGACTAAAAAATGATCTAGAATTATTTTAACCAAAAACCCATAACAAAAGAGTATATCATATTCGTCCCTTGTTAGTCGTATATAATATACTCATTTTCTTATTTTGTCAAGCCTTTTTTCTTCTAAAATAACCATTTAATATACCTGGATAAGTATTAAAATATCTAGGATTTAATGTATAGCTACTAAAATCATTAACATGAAAGCCCTCTACTACTACATAATGAAGATGTGCCCCTTTTGTTCCTTTGTCATAACCGCCATTAATATAAGCTGTAGATTCTCCTCCTACTAAACCTATTACTGTATCAGTATCAACTACATCACCAACATTTACTTTAACCTCAAGTAAGTGTCCATAGATAGTAGTATACTGTTTGCCACCAATAATATGATAAATGTAAACTATATTTCCACCATAAGTTGCTTTATAAGTAATAGAACTAACTACCCCTTTAGCGGAACTATATACATTAGTCCCCTCCCCGTTGCAGGCTAAATCTATACCTTTATGATTAGATAAATAATCTTGACTTACACATCCCTTATCCAAAGGAAATATAAAATTACCTCCATCTCTAATATTTAAACATGCCGATATATCCATGTATCTAGAACAACCTATACTTTCATATAAAGCAATTTCCTTTTTAATACTAGTAATATCATCATCAATGCTACTATTAATACTATCACCATCTAAATAACTAACACTCTTAAGAATAACTTCCAATTCCCGGTACTTACTTCTCTCTTTATCAAGTTTATTAATCTTTTCATTTAATTCTTCTTTTTTCTTATTTAATTCTTCTATCTCTTTGTTCATCTCTTCTATCATAGTATTATTATAATTACTAATTTGTTCTGCTATCATATATCTATATACCATATCCGAATATGTTTCGGCAGCAAATATATATTCTAAATATATGTTTTCTCCTTGACTAACTTGATTATAAACCATAACATTATCAATTTCTTCTTTTAAAGAATTAATAAATTCTTCCTTACTAGTAATTTCTTTATCAAGTTCATTAATTTCATCATTTAAAGAATCAATAATTATCTGTATATCTAGCCCATTATTAGATAAAGACTTAATATCTTCACTATTTAGATAAGAATATAAATTCTTTTGACTCTCTAATGCATTTAACTCACCATATAAGTCATTAATATTCTTACCATTAACTATTGGTATAAATAAAATAAATGTTAAAATAAATACTGTAACTTTCTTCATAATACTCCTTAATAATCAATATCTATTTTAACCTAGAATAATATAGTTGTCAATTTACATTTGTAATATTTTTAGTATTTTATAGTGTAAATACTTTACACTTTTACCATAATTAACAAAGTGTAAATAAAAAAGAAGCTATTTAAGTAATAACTTAAGAGCTTCTTTAATTTGATTTTCTAAGTCAAGAGTAGGATCAACCTTACTAACAATCTTTTTAACATCAGCCTGCTTATATCCAAGTCCCACTAATGCATCAAATAATTCACTAGAATGATCTTCTCTCTTAAATAATCCCGTATTAATAACATTTAATTTACCTTTTAAATCAAGTACTAATTGTCTAGCTACCTTATCACCAATTTTAGGAAATTTCTTTAAATAATTAATATTTTCTGTTTCAATAGCCTCTTCAATCATACTAATAGATCCAGTAGCAAGCATTGGAAGTGCCATCTTAGGGCCAAGTCCCTTAACAGAAATAAGTTTTAAAAATAATTCTTTTTCTTCTTTAGTTTTAAATCCATATAGAGTATATTCATCTTCAGCTACTTTAGTATAAGTATATATCGTATATTCCCTCTCCATCATAAAACCATACGGATTAGGAACATAAATTAAATAACCAATACCATTATTTTCAAGTATAACATAACTAGCTTCAATATCAGTTATCTTACCATTAATATAACCATACATTATTTCATATTCCTTACATCTTTACTAGTAACTTTTTTAAATAACTGATCATCATTAGAATGAATCATTTTAGCCTCTTTATGAATTTTATCTATTGCTTCTTTAATCATAATACCAAGTAATTCTCTATAATCAATATTTTTATCTTCAAACAAATGATGTGAAAAGAAATTAGGAATAGTATTAATTTCATTAATATATAATTTTTTATTCTTAGTATCATAAATATAATCAATTCTCGCAACACCACCAAGTGATAAAGAACTGTATGCCCTCTTAGCAGTCTTACATATTTCTTCCGTTAAAGCCTTTGATATATCCGCAGGATATGTTCTCTTAAAAGTATCATCATTATCATCATCTTTATGATATTTATCATAGTAACTACAAAATCCATCTTTTTCAATTTCTTCAACTAATGAATCAATAAGTTTACCTTTACTTTTAAGAATAGCCACATTAAATTCTCTTCTATCTTTAATATATTCCTCTACTAAAACATGCGTATCGCATTCCATAACTTTCTCAATAGAAGACTCCAATTCTTCTTTTCTATTAACTATCTCAATACCAATTCCACTTCCACCTCTAGCAGGTTTTATAATTAATGGATATGTTAATTTATCAATTTGTTTAAAAATATCTTCTTTATCTAAATTATAATCATCATCAGTAAAATGAACATAATCAGTAACAGCAAGTCCATTAGCCATTAATAATTCTTTAGTAAATACTTTCTCTTGACATACACTAGAAGCATAAATATCACTACCCACAAATGGTATACCAAGTGTTTCAAGATAACCAATTATACCTCCATCTTCAGTATTCTTACCATGTACCATTGGAAAAGCAAGATGTATTTCTTTATAATCTCTCTTTAATCCTTTAGCTCTTTGTAATATAAACTTACCATTTCTATTTATTAAATTAACTTTAATAGCATATCTTTCTATTAATCTAAAATCTTTATAACTATCTATATACCTAAGCATACCACCACTATAAATAGTTAAATCTTTAGTAATATATATTGGAACTACCTCATATCTTTCTTTATCAATATTATCCATAGCTTGAACAGCAGTCAATATAGATAATTCATGTTCTAGACTATTACCACCAAATATTACACCAATACTTAATTTCATTTCTACCACCTCTACATATATTATAATATATATTTCTTTATTTTAAAAGAAAAAACTACCTAACTTTACACAAGTTATGTAGTTTTTATATTATTTACAAGTATATAAATAAGTAAATAAAAGATAAACTAATATTTTTTAAATTAATTATTTACAACAAATATCATTTTTGCTATACTATATATATAGAATAAGGAGGAACATTATGAGTAGTTATATAGAATTTTTAATGCAAATAATAGTCTGTTTCTTACTTAGTGCTTGTATCGGTATCGAAAGACAATACCGAAGAAGATCAGTAGGATTAAGAACAATAATATTAGTAAGCCTAGGAGCCTTTCTATTTACTAGATACTCATATTCGTTTCCCGATTCAGATATGAATAGAATAGCATCTCAAGTAGTCGCAGGTATCGGTTTCTTAGGAGCTGGAGTAATAATAAAAGATGGTAAAGCCGTTAAAGGATTAACAACTGCAGCCACCTTATGGTGTTCTGCTGCTATCGGAATATTATGCTCTGCTAACCTTCTAGTAGAAGCTATAACCGGTACCCTATTTATACTATTTACTAACATAATACTAAGAACAGTAAATAGTAAAATAAATCATTTAAGTGGCAATATCAATTATAACTTATATAATTTCAGTGTAATAGCAGAAGAACACAAAGAAAAAGAAATAACCAAAATAATTAAAAGCATCGTAAAAGAAAATCATAGTACCATCACAAGTTTAGAAATAAATGATACTGAAAACGGTAATATCAAAATAGATTTATGTATAACTGTTGATTCAGATAATGATAATCTATCTAATGAAATGATGCAAAAATTATTAAACAAAAAAGAAGTAATATCCATAAGTTTAAATAAAAAAGACAAAAGATTTCTATTTGAAGAAGAAGAATTATAGAGATTACAAAAGTAATCTCTATAATTTTATTATATTAGATAATTTCTTAATAACTTTCTTTTCAATTCTAGATATATAAGACTGTGATATACCAAGTAAATTAGCCACTTCCTTTTGAGTCATTTCCTTTTTACCATTAAGACCATATCTAAGTTCAATAATTTCTTTATCCCTTTTACCTAACTTATCTACTTCTTTATACATTAAATATTTATCAAGTTCATCTTCAATAGGCTTAGTAACAATATCTTCTTTAGTACCAAGAACATCTTCTAAATGAAGTTCATTACCTTCCGAATCAAAAGATAAAGAATCTTCAAAAGATACTTCAGTTCTTTTCTTCTTAGTTTTCCTAAGATACATAAGTATTTCATTATCTATACATCTAGAAGCATAAGTAGCAAGTTTAATATTCTTATCATTCTGATAAGTATTAACTCCCTTAATTAATCCTATTGTCCCAATAGATACTAAGTCTTCTAAATCAATCTTAGTATTCTCATATTTCTTAGCTAAAAACACTACTAATCTAAGATTATGTTCAATAAGTTTATCTCTCGCAGTCATATCACCATTTAAAAACATATTAACATACTTTTCCTCTTCCTCTTTATTAAAAGGTTCTGGTAATATATCCGTACTTCCTACAAAAAACAAATAATTAAGTTTACTAAATATCTTTCTAAGTAATTTAAGCATCATTTTCACCCTTTCATAATATCTTTATGTAATATAACATCTACTCCATCAATAAGCTTAGGGCTATCAGAAAAACCTATTAAAACATTTCCTCTATACCCTATTCCATTAATAAATATAATATCAGGTTTAATACATTTAAGTAATCCTTCTCCACTCATAGTATAATAAGGAACTAATATATAATTATCCTCTCTAATATATTTATTAGATAATAATATAATAGGCCTCTTCTTATATGGATCATATAAATTATTCCCAGTATCAATAAATCCTACTACTGATATCTTACTTTTATCTTTAAAATATATGTCTACCTTATAATAATTATTATAAATATTTTTAATCTTTCTATTTTCTTTAATATATAATATTAAAACCAAACTACTAATAACAATTATAATAAAGAAAGATACAATTGTCTTAAAAAGCATTGCAATTATTTTAAAAGCCTTATTATTATTAATTTTTTCTATCATTTTTCATCACCATCACAATTTTACTTCCCTAACATCCTTTAAATACTTATCCATATATTTCTTAAAAGTATCCTCTATCTGTTTTTCATTAACAACAGTTTTATACTTAATAACACTATACTGTTTTTCAATAATATCCTTAAGTTTCTTCTCATCAATATCTGCATCAATATTCATAATCTTTTCTACCATATTAGAAGCAATCTTCTCCGATAAAGCATTCTTATCAACAGAACTATTATCATTATTAATAGAATTAAGTACCAAATAATCAAGAAGAAAAGATTCATCAATACATTTTCTCAAACGTCCTTCATCATAATAATCCTTATTCTTCTTTTCTTTCTTAACATCATCTTCCATATGAGTCTGCATATAATTCCATAAAGTAAGAGCATATTGAAAATTAACATTTTTAAGTATAACATTAGTTTTCTTAATAGGAGAAGTAACAAGAGAAATATGCATTTTATCAATAGTCTGATATACAGAAGAAGAACATAAATCAGATATCTGAAGTTCTAACTTCTCAATTCTTTCTTCTATAGACATTCCATCATCATTCTTATTAGATTTTTTTTCTTCTTTTTTAGATTTAATAGTCATAGAAATATCAACATTTTCTCGTCCAATACTACTTTTAGCATTATATTCCATCTTAGTATCATCTTTACTAGAAGACTCTGTAATAAGATTACGTTTCTTTCTATCAATATAAAATTTCATATTCTTAATAAGACTATAAATAAATCTATTTTCATAAGTATCAAAA
>ENA-OROL01003032-OROL01003032.1-human-gut-metagenome-genome-assembly--contig:-NODE-3032-length-11042-cov-4.540457_pt1 | contig 11042 bp, 9 predicted proteins | sample MGYA00242128_ERZ509048 | MGnify/ENA primary metagenome ERZ509048 (study PRJEB26280, sample SAMEA2338750) | human gut metagenome | biome: human gut; feature: human-associated habitat; material: faeces...
TCGATGATGAAATCGTGCTTTCCGGAATACGCGCGCACGCCCGCAAACGACGTAATGGTGTTGAACAGCGGCGGATTTTTGCACATTTTACGCACTTTTTCCTGCACGAACGCCAGTCCCGCGGCACAGGTTGCCGTATCCGGCGATTGCATTTCTTCCGCGGTGGGGCCGAGCAGGATATTATTATCCGCCGTCTGCGTTACAAGGATGCCTTTGCCGAGCTTCGTGGGCGTAAAAAACAGCGTGTGATGCACGAAATCGCCGCTTTCGCGATCCAGCAGGATATATTCGCCCTTTCTTGCGCCGACGGCGATTTCGTCGCCGAACAGCGCCGCGATTCTGCCGCTTGCAAGCCCCGCGCAGTTGATGACGACTTTGCCGCAGACTTCTCTGCCGTCTTTTGCGCGCAGCGTATAGCCGCCGCCCGTCTGTTCCGCCGCCGTTACTTCGAAACCGGTGTACAGCTTCGCGCCGTTATCCATGGCGTTGCCGATTGCCGCTATCGTGAGTCCGTACGGGCAGACGATGCCGCCCGTGGGCGCCCACAGTGCGGCGACAGCGGCGTCCGATATGTTCGGCTCCATTTCCACCAGCTCGTCCCGTTCTATGATGCGCAGCCCCTCCACGCCGTTGGCGATGCCGTTTTCGTAGAGTTTTTGCAGCGCGGGGCGGTCCTCCTCGCTCAGGCAGACGACCAGACTGCCGCACTGCTCGTAGGCAAAATCCAGCTCCTTCGCAAGGGCCGGCATCCGGCGGCTGCCCTCGACATTGAGTTTCGCCATCAGGGAACCTTCCGCCGCGTCATAGCCCGCATGGACGATGGCGCTGTTTGCCTTGGAAGTACCTTCGCAGACATCGCTTTTCGCCTCCAGTACAGCGATCCTCAGCTTTCCCTTCGCCAGTTCCCTGGCGATGGCGCATCCACTGACTCCGGCGCCGATAATGATCACATCATAATCCTTCATAACCTCGCCCTGCCTTTCTGTATTTTATATTTCTATAAAAATTTGTATTTTCCTTTTCCGTATCCTTTTACAGGTTCAATAATTTCCGATTCCACCAGTAATTTCAATAGTTCTGAGGCTCTGGATGACTTTAATCCCGTTACTGTTTCCACAATGCTTCTTCCGAAAATTTCTGTGGTGCCACATTTTTCCCATAATAAAATAATATTATTTAACGTTTTTTCCGTAATTTGCGGTAAACGTTGTTGTAATTTTATACAAATGTCCGCTTTTTCTTCTTGAATGTCCACTTTTTCTTCTTGAATGTCCGCTTTTTCCGCCTTGGAAAAAATCCCGCTGATATGCATATCCCGGTTACGGAGTTCATTTTTCTCTCCTAGAAGCAGATTACGCAAAAAAAGTTCCAAATACTCCGTTGTTTCATGAACCCCCATTTTTAGATCATTATAATTCGCCCTGACCAACGCATTGCGAAAATACCATGCGTTTTCTGCAAATATATCATTACTGGCTTCAAAACCCAACGTTCGGATATACTTAATGAAAAACACTGCCGTAGTTCTGGTATTTCCTTCTGCAAAAGCATGGATCTGCCACAGTCTGGAGACAAATACCGCCAGATGCCTGATCATTTCCCCTATGTTCAGTCCCTTATAGCTAAATGCTTTTTCTTCCGAAAAATCATATTCCAACGTTGCCCGAAGTTCAGAAGCACTCCCATATACTACCGATGCTCCATCCAGCACCCATTCTTTTTTTGTAATATTGTAATCCCTGATTTTACCTGCATGTTTATAGATTCCGGTAAAAAGCTTTCGATGAATCGACAGATATTCATTCGGTGTAAAGCTAAAGGCTCTCTCCGACAAAATCTGTGCAATTCTCACAGAAACCTTGTCTGCTTCCTCCGTTCGGTCATTCAGGTTCTGTTTCGGATTTTCCCGATAATAACTATTTAAAAGATCTCCGGCTTCTTCCAGCGTAATAAGTCCATCGATATTTTTTACTGCTGTCTCCAGAAGATAGTCTGACGGTTTTAATCCATCTACCGCCTGCAGTCCTATTGCCGTACTCCAGGCATATCCCTTATCTCTTTTATTTGGTTCCACCTGTCTGATATATTCTTTAAAAGGATCTCTATCCATAGGTTTCCCTCCATCTGTGTCTTTTTTTATTTTACCATATCCCGCAGGAAAACACGACCGAAAACTAGCAACACTCTGTGTAAAATGTAGTCGAAAAAACCGGACAGCGATCGCTCACCATCCGGTCTCTTATTATTGTTCTATTTTTCTTCTATAATCGCATATCCCATACTTCCAAGCTTTCCTGCTTCATAGGATTCACTCAAAAGCACGCTGCCCTTTCCCAAATACTCCCGCAGATCAATCGTTGTACTGCCATTATTGAGACAGACTATAATCTTGTGATCTCCCCAGGTTCTCTGATAGATATATCCTCCGTCATGATCCATATATCGCAGAGTGTAATCTCCATAGATCAGCTCCTCATGTTCTTTACGAATAGCAATCAGCCGGGAAAAGAAATCATCCTCTCCATCCTGCACCTTTTCCCAGGGCATGGGCCCCCGCAGTGTTGTCTCGCTGCTGCCGTCCATTCCCAGTTCATCCCCATAGAATACGCAGGGGATTCCGGGAGAGGTAAACAGGAACACCTCTGCCAGCCGAAATCTTCGCAGGTCTCCCTCGCAGTACGACAGGAAGCGGTTGACATCATGGCTGTCTAACAGGTTTAACTGCCCACGCAGCGTTCCGGTACGATATCGCAGTAGCATCTTCACGATACGATCATGAAATTCCTCTGCGGAAATTTTCCGAAGGGCAAAGAAATCACGACAGTTCTTCCGGAAATCATAATTCATGGTGGAATCAAACATGTCTCCGTTCAGCCAGGTCTCCGAGTTCTCCCATATCTCCCCTATCATAACACTCTCCGGATTTTCCTCATGAGCAACTCTACGAAAATCTCTCCAAAATCCCCGATCCACTTCATTTGCCACATCCAGACGCCAGCCATCCACCCTGGATTCTCGGATTAACATGACGAGGTTGGTGCCTCAACTCCGAGTGCTTCATAAATCTCAGCCTGCTTGACAAGCATTTCACCAATTCTTAGCGAATGATTTGCATCCTCAAAGCATTCCAAGACGTCAAGTTTATCAAGCAGTGACTGCATTGTGTAATTATTATATAAACCTGATTCCTTCATCTTGTGGTCAAGATGAGAGATTAGAATTAATGCCACAAATTCGGTGAAAATTTTACCATCAAGTCCCTTTTCGCTTGATACTAAGAGTCGTCTCATGTTTAAGCGCTCTTTGATGTTTCCAAATGCTTTTTCTACCACGTCCTTCATTCTGTAAAGATGAAGTGCTGTGAAAGCATCCATGGTCTCATTTGTTATAAGCGCAAAGTATCCCAGATATTTTCTGGCTTCCTTTATTGCATCTTCTTTGTAATAAACCTGACGGCCACGCTTTGGCGTAGTCTTCACTTCGAAGAACTGTTCATAGGCTTTCCTGTGGCTTTCCACAGGCTTGTCTTCTAACAGCTCTCTACACAGACCGGCGATACGTTTATCAAAGGCCTGTTCATCTTCAGCGCCTTTTTCGATGCTGTAGTAATAGTGGATGTAGATCCTTCGTTTATCTTTGATCACATCACCTTTGTACGGTCGCTCCTGAGTATAATCCCATTCAGTTTGAACCGTATAACCATAGGTTTCGATGCTTTCATCATAATTGGTAAACATACGGATATCATCATATATCGCATCAAGATTACTCTTGATGAACTTTAGTGAAAGCTTTACACCTACTAAGAATTTCACATGTTCACGATAAAGACCATTGATGTTATCTTCAGAGTAGAAGCCTCTGTCCATAACAAACTTGGTCTTACCGAAGCCAAGTATATCAAGATCTTCCAAAAGATGTTTAACTGTTTTGGAATCCGGTATGTTGCCGGCAAGTTTACGGTAATAGAAAGGGAGCCCTGATTCTTCTCCGAAAACCAGCAACAGGTTAAGTTGTGGGAGCTTATCATCTTCCTTGTTCTTACCATACTGTACCTGGGCAAGGGTTTCTGAATAACTTGATATACTGGTACTGTCATATGCCCAGTATTCATCGTCAACGCGCCTTTTGCCCTGCAGCCTGAAGAACTTATTTATCTGTTCATCCGTAATGGATGAGAAGAACTCACTGCTTCTGGGCGAACTGATATCGGCACCATAAGGGTGTTTATGAGTAAAGTTCCATTTTTCAAAACGATACAGTGGATTGTTATCCTCAAGTATCAGATAGTAAGCAATTGATAAAAGTTTTTTATAGGAATCTGGAAAGCATACCTTTAAATCAGCTGTAAGTCCAAGTTCATCGGCCAACTTATCAAACATATATGTTGCGCCATAGTAGAGGTGTTTTGTCTCACAAATGGGTTTAGGACCGCGTTTTGAAACCGGATAATCTGTGGGTTCTTCTTTTTTTCTGGATCTGCCACGGGTAGGAATAATCTCTTTTGTTGCAGGATCAACCTTTCCGACACATACACGCTTGGCACGTGACTGTTGCTTTTCTTTATCCCAGTAATACTGGGTCTCATATGCATATGTGATACCGGTTCTTTTATCAGTTTGAGTAACAATTGCCATAATTCACCTCGTCATGTTTGTGTTAATATTATAAAACATGACGATGAAAACGTCAAGTAAAAAGTGGCAAAAAATCAGAAAAATCAAGGGTTTGCGGCAATTCGTGACGTGGTATCCTCGTCACGTTTCCGAGAATCCAGGATTTATCAGACTTTGAAAGATTGCATTTGGGGCATGCCAGCACCAAATTATAATAATCATTTTTCCGCGATTCATCCAAACTTTTCGGGACAAAATGGTCTATGTGAAATTTCTCATGCATGACTTTTCCGTTTTTTCCGCAATATCCGCATAAAAACTGAAAATCCTCCTCTAAAATCTCTCTTGCATCTCGATAATGTTCAAGTTTTCCGATATTTTCTCTTCGCCTTAATATTTTATCCCCATGTACTCTCAAAATGCCGACCTCTATTCTTCGGTATATTTTTTTACAATCGCTTCTCCCACGCGTAATAAATCGTCCAAATCTTTTTCGAAAGAAGACGATAACATCTCTTTGGGAAGTTTTTCAACCATTCCATAAGAAGATAATACTTTATAAAGCGATAGGAATTCCTCTTCATCAACTCCGAGTTTTCCGCTCTTTTTTAATTCCAATAATTCTTTATATCTCTCAATCTTCTGTTCACGGCGCACACGATATACCTTGGCACTATTTCTCAACACATCAATAAACTCCAGCAGTTCCTGTATTTTTTGAGGATCATCCGCCTCCGTGTTGAATATCGTCTTCTGAAAAGTATTCCGGTCTGTTACCAGTCCATCGGATATCAGTTCTCTGTCTACCCCTGTCAGAATAAAACATTCCAGATCCCGCACATGATCATTAATATAATTGATCAGTGTAGTTCCGTTGAATCCAAAATTTCCGGCCATTCGATAATCAATCAGCAGAACATCTATCTGTTCCTCATATATTTTTTCCAGAAAATCCTTTTGCGACTGGCAATCTGTCAGGAACACTAATTCCATATCCGGACCCAGACGCTTTAATTTACGGTCATAATATTCATATTGCGTTGTCTCATCATCTATATAACCAACTCTATACATGAAATCTGTTACCCTCCTAAACTGATTTTAATATAAAATCCGGTGTCATGCCGAAGATTCTCACTCAAATCCCAGGCTCCACTGTACTCCAGTGCCGTTTGAGCTACAATCCACATTCCCATACCTGTTCCGTCTTCTTCCTCTCCCGCCAGCCGCTTACTGCTTTCGAAAGCTTCCATGATACGCTCCAGATTTTCCTTGTACTTTGGAAGCAGTCCCCAACCGGTATCCTTGTAATCTATCAAAAATCCCGTTTCTTCAGAAGAAATTGTCAGAATGATCTCTTTTTTCTCCAATACTTCTCCTGTCTCCCTGTCAAATGAAGCCATACTATTAGAAATAAGATTGCTGATAATATTTTCAACATCAAATTCAAAACAGGTAAATACAATATCCGGATCGCATTGCCACTTCAATGTTACTCCATTTTTATCCAATATTCCTTCCCAGGTCTTCAAAAATTCTTCCAGCATTTCATGGATATTATGCTTTTTCCGCAGGCGCTTATCCTTTTTGATGCTTTCTATCGTAATTCGGAACCATTCTTTAAAATGCTTCTTGATACCAATAGATTCTTTAATATTCGTTATCGCCAGTGAAACATTATTCTCATAGGTCAGTGCCTCATACGCAGAATCCAGTTCTCTTCCTATATTATTAATCAAAGTATGAATTTCATGCATGAACATATTGGTCACAATGCCTGTAGTTGCGAGAGTCTGCAGCATCTTGACCTCATCCTTTAATTCCTGTATGGTTTCCTCCTGTTTCTGCTGCAGTGCACTGATAATCTCCGCAACCTCGACAGGATTCGCAGCGGGGGCTTCTGATTGAGACTTCTCCTGTGTCTCCGACTTTTCCCGCATTTCTTTTGCTTCCTGCTCTTCTCTTCTTTTTTCTTCTTCCCACTCCTGTCTTGCTTTCGCAAGTCTCTCTAATTCTGCAATTTTTTTGGCAAGTTCATCCTTTTCTTTTTCGTAAGCTGCCAGCTTCCGGCCAACAAACTGACGATCCCTCTCGAATTCTGAGATGACATACAGCAGAATCTCCTTCAGCTGTACCAGTCCGGGGCCTTCCTGTATACCGTTTCTGTTAGCATCATCTTCCAAGTTCGTATTTTCCCTGGAAATCGATATATCTCCCAGTATCTGTTCTGCACCTACCCGCCAGTTGCCCTTAGGATGTCCCAGACCTGCCGGGGATCTGTTTTTACGGGCGGACAGTTCTAACCAGTCGAAATCATTATCTCCATATTCACCATAAGGACGGACCCTGAATTTATCTCTGTATAATTTAATGCCACCAAATTTTTTTACCAGGTTCGCCCTGCCGATAATACTTTTCGTATAAAACTTTTGCTGGTCCTGGGTTGTTTGTGTAATTTTATAGAAATATAAGGTTCCCGCAAAATCCCCGATACAATTTTCTGTATTACAGATTTCTTTAACAGAAAAAGTCTCCTCTTTTATTTTTCCTGCAAAATACCGTTGTTGCTCTTCATCAAATCCTGCTTTTTCATAGACTTCCGCCTCTTCCCCCCGAAAATCAAACTCGTTTCGCAGAATTTGAATTTTAAGCAGATCCTCTTTTACAGAAAAATCAATTTTATAATCAAAAGAGTCTACATTGGCACTGACGATCTCAGCTTCCTCCGGGGAAGTAAAATCGTCAAAAAAATATATTTTAAAATCGTCTGTTACATTAGGCGGCAACAGATTCTCTAAATGCGTCCGCAGGCGCTGCATAACCCTGTCATCCCACTCATCGTGCAGGCCTTCCAACCAAAAAACCGTCCCCGTCTCCTTGCGAATCAGTGTTTTGACAAGTGCGGACATTTGGGTGTTAAGCCACTCATCTACCTTTGCGTATTCCAAAAGTTCCGCATCCGTGTCGTATAATCGCGCTTTTACGTCGGATATCTTTTTTTCTCCTGTGAAATCTCCCCAGTCTACGATCCATTCCAGTCCACCGGACGAAGAAATCGTCAGCATGTTACACCAATCTGAGATACGATCAAGAGCAAATCTACCGATTCCCTTGGCACCTGTCTGTATTCTCTTCCCAGCAGTAACGTAACTATTTTTTTTCGAGGAATTGCCGATTGTCATCCAATGCTTTCTTATAATGTCTTCCGTCATACCGCAACCGTCATCTATAATACAGATTTTGTTGAGTACGCGACAATTATACAGACAAAACACATGCGCATCTGCATCATATGCGTTCTTGACAATCTCCAAAACTGCGCCTTCCAGTTTGGAAACATTTTCACGTCCAATCAGCCGTGCTGTATAGGCATCTACATTAAATTCAATCTCTCGCGCTCTTTTCCTCATCGTTTTCCCCATTACTCCCAATTGTCAAACGTATAATTTGCAATATCCTTGACGGTCAGCCTCCGGGACTTCCCCGTTGTAAAAATACCTATTAGTTTCAGATAATCGTAAAATTCAGCACTTTCCAATATTTTTTTAGCTTCCGCCAAGGTATGCCCCTCCTTTGCAGTGATGAAAAATCCGGCACAGGGTATTGTATCTGCATCTTCTTCCGTCACATTAACCGCAGACGATATGATAGAAGGCAGCACCAGCTTCTCCTGCGTGATCTTCGTGATAGCCTGACTCCTTCCGTACTCGAACCATTTGGCTGATTTATCTACCGCTCTTTCCCCAAGCTTAGTCTCATATTGTAACAAGTGGGCTGTAGCATAAGGGAATTGCTTCCGAAAATCCTTATCCTCATAATGCGTAAGCACACCATTTTCCCATTTATATGGGAAAATGATATACAGATTATCCTGATTTCTCTTTTTTTTGCTCACGGCAGGGCGCACCAACGCTGCTTCTACCTTGTCACCTGTCTCTGACTCATAGTATTCTCCGTTAAGAGTATATCCTTCCAGCAAAAAGGCTTCATTATATAGCGTTGCTATCGTATTGTTCACATCAAAATAAGTTCCAAATTTGAAGGGCTGTCTTTTTGCCCTATACATCTCTTCGAATGCCTCCAAATAGCGTATAAATATCCATTTACTGGATAATCTTTCTTTTAGTATCTCGATCTGTTCTCCTGTTACTTCATCTGTATAAGAAAATCTTATACTGGGGGTGTTTTGTATCACCAGTATTGTGGAAGAAGTTGTAATTCCCGGAAATTTTTGTTGGCTGGTATAATCACATATCTTCGCCACATACGGTTTGATCTGCTCCCGTAATTTTCTTGCAAAAACATTTTTATAAATGCTGTACGGAATAATATATGCCATTTTTCCGTTCGGTGTAAGCTCGGTCATACTTTTTTCTATAAATGCATAGTAATAATCAAATTTTCCTTCTGTGCAACAGGTAAAATGCTCTTTCAGGTAATCTCTCTCCCCCTGCTCAATGTCCCGATACACCACATAGGGCGGGTTGCTCAGGACATAGTCAAATTGTCTGTTAAACGAATAATGCAGATAGTTTCCCTCAATGATATTCCATTTTACCTCTTCAATGCCTAGTTGTGTCGCTACTGCCTGTAGATTCTCCCTGCACTTCGCCGCATGTTTTTCCTCCAGTTCCATGCCGCAGATATCCCGTTCCAGTCCTCTCCGGATCTCTTCATCGGTTCTGCCATCTGCTCTGCAGGATAAAATGTACCTGCGTACAACTCCCATGAGAATATTACCGTCCCCACAGGAATTCTCCAGTACACTCTGTCCATATAAATGTTCTCTGTATTCTACCGCATCAAGTAGTTCCTCTACATACTCCTCCGGAGTGAATATCTTGCAATTATTAGCCATAGTACGACCTTTCGCTTATTTCATTACCCATAGCATAACAAATTTAGAGGTGGAAGTACAGCACCTGCTTTCCTCTTTGCTCTTCATTGAAAAAATATGCTGCATGCTATTATTTTACCCCTTTCTTTACCACCCGTCCATCTACTTTGATTTACTTTCCAAAACAAATATCATTAATAATCCAAATTAAAATTATGCTTTTTATTCATTGCAATTACCATTCTCTGCTATTCTACTATTGTCATTGGGAACTATACCTGACCTTCTCCGAAATCATAGATATCTGCTTTCGCTAGTTAATTATAGATATTTTAAGTTAGAATTGTTTTCTGTCTAAAGGATAGCAGGCATTGTAGTATCCGTCAATATAAAAAATGACCAAACCACCTGCTCTGATTTGGTCATTTTCTTTTTCATTAATTTAGCAAATTCTTCAAAACTTGAATATGCATGTTTTGTATATCATTATCCTCTGTTACTAAAATTGAATTCGGAAACATAACCGAATGATACTGTGGATCTATAAACAAGTGTATGAAGCAGCCAGACTCCTACTGGGATAAATTGAGAGTTCTCTCTTTTTTACTGTCCACGATAATAATCCAATACATTTACAAACGTAATGAATTTTTTCCCATTTTTAAATATATTTGCTGTAATAGCTTCCAACTTTTCTCGTGCCTTGACAAATTCTTTTCATTATCTATCTGTCCTATGCTTTTGCGATATTATCCTTCCGTATATTGCAATAACATCTTCAAAGCTATGCGCAGCCACTCCTTTTTCTGTTCCGGCAGATTACGATAGCTTTCTAAAATGTTCCGCTCCTCCTGTGTCTGCTGATCTATAACTTCTCTTTCATCGAAAATATCTGTTATAGATATTCCCAATGAATTACAAAGCATCAGCATTGTATCCACCTTGGGAATTGTCTTCCCCGACAGGAAACAACTAACCGTAGATGTAGATAAGCCTGCCTGAACGGCAACCTTGTACGGTGTTGTTCCTCTCGCATTGCATAACTCTTTAAATTTCTGCGCAATTTCTTTACATTTTTCTTTGGAATTGTACATTTGTTCTACCGCCTTTGTCATGTATTTATGTCTATATAAAATACATGGCAAGAAACGACAGAATCTTACAAATTTTATTTTCGCTTCGATTTAATCAACACCCCTTGCATTTTATCGATATTGTCTGATATCTTTTAATTGTAACAACCAATTCTATTTTTCTCAAAAAGGAGGATCTCTTTATGAACACTTCAGAAGAAAAGAAATTAATTGCTTCCCTACAGTCTCCAGACTGTTCCGCAGAACAAAGATCGGAAATCATATATCTTCTATGGAAGAATAATGAAAATTACGTACGTGGACAGATATTTCAATTTTTCAGTCAAAGTCCTTATGTAGATTACGAAGAAGTTCTTAGTGAATGCCTTATTACCTTTTGTGAATTTCTGGATAAATTTGATCTATCTCGCAATAGTTCTCTACGAACCGCATTATGCTTCCCTCTTAAACCCTGGATTCTCGGATTAACATGACGAGGTTGGTGCCTCAACTCCG
>ENA-OROL01003036-OROL01003036.1-human-gut-metagenome-genome-assembly--contig:-NODE-3036-length-11035-cov-2.374499_pt1 | contig 11035 bp, 5 predicted proteins | sample MGYA00242128_ERZ509048 | MGnify/ENA primary metagenome ERZ509048 (study PRJEB26280, sample SAMEA2338750) | human gut metagenome | biome: human gut; feature: human-associated habitat; material: faeces...
CAGAGGAACCTATAGAAATGAAAATGAGAACTCTACATGGTGGAGAGTATATGGAAGCAATGAGTTTATAATCAATGCGTTCAGATTTGCCAACAAGTATGTTCCAGCTGATGTAGAGCTTTATTACAATGATTACGGCGATTGTTCGGCATTAAAGAGTGAAGGTATTGCACAGCTTCTTAAGGATGTAAAGGCAGCAGAGGGAACAAGAATAGATGCAGTCGGAATGCAGGGACATTATCAGACAGCAGGCTCACCATCTGCACAGGAGTTCATCACAGCAGCTAGGAAGTATGCAGCCATTGTAGGAAAGGTTCAGATTACAGAACTCGATTTTGGCGTAAGTGATGCATATGACGGAACAGACAAGACAAAGCAGGAAGAATATACAAGATTAGCATATCGCTATAAGGAAATATATGATGCAGTAAAGCAGTTAAAGTCAGAAGGCATCAATATGTCCGGTATTACCGTATGGGGTGTAGTGGATAAATACTCATGGTTACAGACATCAAGCAGTGTAGGTGGTGGTGCAACTGAGACAAAGAAGCAGGTTCCATTGTTATTTGATGATGATTACCAGGTAAAGAGTGCTTACTGGGCATTTGTGGATCCTACTAAGCTTGCACCTACGATTCAGAAAGTGACATTTACGCAGGAGATTGATGATGAGTTTACAGCAGGTACAGAGCTTACAATAAACAAAGCTGATACATCTGCAACAATAATACCTGTATGGAATAAAAATACAATTAAGTTTTTAGTAAATGTAAAAGATAACACCATTGCTGAAACGGATGCTGTTACAGCATATGTAAAGATTGGTGATGATGTAAAGAAGGTAACTGTAAACAGAACAGATGCTGTTGCTATTGAGGATGGATATGTTGCAGTTGTGGAAGTAACTGACGTTGAAATTCAGGCATTTGATACAGTTGCATTTGATGTAGTTGTTACGGATGGCAATATGAAGGCTGCGTTTAACGATTACACATTAAGCCACGATGAGAAGAGCGATTATTTTGCAAAAGCAGAATTAAAGCCGTTTGCGCAGATTGAAAAGAAAACTATTGAGATTGGTAAAGATAACAGTGCTGTATGGAACGATGTAGCAGATATTCCTCTTACTGTCAGATTGGGTGCTGAGGCAGAGGCAGCTGCAAAGCTTCTCTGGGATAACGAGAACCTTTACGTACAGGTGACCGTTAAGGATGCGGTACTTGATGCAACGGCAGATGCAGCTCATGAGAAGGATTCAGTAGAAATATTTATTGATGAGAATAATAATAAGTCGACATCTTATGAGGAGGACGATAAGCAGTACAGAATTAATTATCTTAACGAGCATACCTTTAATGGAACCAATTGTGTTGAGGAAAATATTACAAGCAATGTTACTCTCACGGAAGATGGCTATGTAATTGAAGCTGCTATAAAGTGGACTCATGAGCAGGTTAAATCCGGAACTAAAATCGGTCTTGAGATTCAGATTAATGATGCTAAGGGTGGAAAACGTGCAGGCACAGTAAGCTGGGCAGATACCACAGGCATGGGCTGGTCATCACCGGCAGTATTCGGAACAGTAGTATTGTTTGATAAGGCTGCAAAGGAAGTGGGAGTAAATTTTATCGGAGGTTACTCGGCACTTGTTTCTAAAGGAATGACAAAGAGCGATGAACTTCTTATACGCTCTATCCCGGAGGCACTCAAAGCGACAGACTTTGTATGCAGTTCGGTAAATGTTGGTTCAACAAAAACAGGACTTAATATGGATGCCGTAAGACTTATGGGAGACATTGTCCGTGAGACTGCTGATATTACAGTTGATTGTGACTGCAATGGCTGTGCAAAACTTGTTGTATTTTGCAATGCACCTGATGATAATCCGTTTATGGCGGGAGCATTCCACGGTGTTACGGAAGCTGACGAGATAATAAATGTCGGAGTCAGCGGACCGGGAGTTATGAGAAAAGCACTTGAGTCAGCACATGGACTTGATTTTGGAGCTCTCTGTGAAAAAATTAAAAAGACTGCATTTAAGATTACAAGAGTGGGTCAGCTTGTTGCACTTGAGGCATCAAAAAGACTTGAAATTCCATTTGGAATTATAGACCTTTCACTTGCACCTACACCTGCAATAGGAGACAGTATTGCAGACATCTTTGAGGAGATGGGACTTGAGAGAGCAGGAGCACCGGGAACTACCGCAGCACTTGCAATGCTTAACGATCAGGTTAAAAAAGGCGGTGTAATGGCATCTTCATATGTCGGAGGCCTTAGCGGAGCATTTATTCCGGTTAGTGAGGATCAGGGAATGATAAATGCCGTTCAGGACGGAGCACTCACACTTGAAAAGCTTGAAGCAATGACATGTGTCTGCTCAGTTGGACTTGACATGGTTGCTATACCGGGAGATACAAAGCCTGAGACAATAGCCGGTATCATAGCCGACGAGATGGCAATCGGAATGATAAACCAAAAGACGACAGCAGCGAGACTTATACCTGTTCCGGGAAAGAAAGTCGGAGAGATGGTTGAATTTGGAGGACTGTTAGGATATGCACCTATAATGCCAGTAAATCAGTTTGACTGCAGCGAGTTTGTGAACAGGGGCGGAAGAATTCCTGCACCAATCCATAGCTTTAAGAATTAAGAAAATTAAGAATAAACATAAAATTACATTATTATACCTTGAAATTGTAAGGGTTTTGTTAATTTTTACAATTTTAGGGTATATTTTTTTGATATAATTGTTAACATATATATTGACGTACATATGTATATTGTGAGATAATTAAAATCGTATTGTGAATAAAATTCATTTTGAATAATATTCTTGGTACGGGCGTAAAAATATTAAATTACTTATGCGATAAAGTCGCAGGAATGAGGTTAGAAACATGTCATTAGAATTATCAAAAAAAGCAGCAGCAGTTAAACCTTCGTCAACTCTTGCAATTACAGCGAAAGCAAAAGAACTTAAAGCACAGGGAAAAGATGTAGTTGGATTTGGAGCAGGCGAACCTGATTTCAACACACCTGAAAACATTTGTGAAGCAGCCATAAAGGCTATTAAAGACGGTTTTACCAAGTACACACCGGCTTCAGGAACAAATGAATTAAAAGAGGCTATATCTAAAAAATTTAAGGAATTTAACGGACTTGATTATGATACAGACCAAATCGTTATAAGCAATGGTGGAAAACATTCACTTACAAATATATTTACTGCACTTTTAAATCCGGGAGATGAGGTTATTATACCTGCACCATTCTGGCTCAGCTATCCTGAGATAGTAAAACTTGCAGGAGGTGTACCTGTAATCGTTACAACAACAAAAGAGCAGAACTTTAAACTTACAGCAGAGGATCTTGCAAATGCAGTGACAGACAAGACAAAGGCACTTGTATTAAATACACCAAACAATCCTACAGGAATGCTTTACACAGAGGAAGAACTTCGTGCAATTGCAAAAGTTGCAGTAGAAAAAGATTTCTATGTTGTAGCAGATGAAATGTATGAGATGCTTGTTTATGGTGAGCAGAAACACATAAGTATTGCATCACTTGGAAAAGATATATATGACAGAACAATCACATGCAGCGGACTTGCAAAGAGCTATGCGATGACAGGATGGAGAATCGGTTATACAGGTTCATCAAAAGAAATCGCAAAGATGATGGGAAGTGTACAGAGCCACCAGACATCAAATCCAAACTCAATAGCACAGAAAGCAGCAGTAGAAGCACTTACAGGCCCACAGGATTCTGTAGAAAAAATGCATGCTGAATTTGACAAGCGCCGCAAATATATGTACAAGAGAGTATGCGAAATGCCTCTTCTTGATACACTTGAGCCAATGGGAGCATTTTATGTGTTCGTAGATGCAAGCGCAGTATTAGGCAAGTCATACAAGGGAACAAAGATTGACAGCGTTCCACAGATGGCGGATATACTTATCAACGAGTACAATACAGCTATCGTACCATGTGCAGACTTCGGTTTTGCAGACTGTTTCCGTCTTTCATATGCTATATCAATTGAGCAGATTGAAAAGGGACTTGACAGAATTGAGAGTTTCATAAAAGAACTTGCGTAGATTGGATTAAAAAGTAATAAGATATAATAAAAAGTTTATAATCATATTAAAAATAGCCGCAGAAAACATGATAAAATCGTGATATTCTGTGGCTGTTATTTTTATGTTATAGGAAACTTCTCGTTTCCTATAACATAAAAAACACTCCGTGAGGATGCGCATTTCGCGGAAAAGAAATAAATGCTACGCATTCCGCTCAAGCATGAAGAAAAATGCACAGAATGAATTGATAGAAGGACTGGATGACATGTACAAGAAAAAGAAGAGAAAGAATAAAGTGGTTGTTTTTGGTGGAATACTGCTCGTTTGTTTTATACTTTATACAGTTTTTTCGGGATATATTGTAAAAGCTTTATTGAATTGCGGTCAGGAACGGCTGGCAGTAGAGTGCTATAATACTCAGCTGTATAGGGGGTTTATTGATAATAATGTATTTGATAAGCATATAGATAAAATTTATTATCAGTATTTGGAAGATGATAGTGACAACAAAAAAGTATTAAGTGAAAAACAAAAATTTAATAAGGTACAATCAAAATTAAAAATAATAGGAAATATTGCAAATAAGAAGATTTCACAAAAAGCTAAGTCTGTATCGGATGAAGTAAAAATTAATCATGTCGGATGGAATAGTCTTAGTGTAGCAGAGAAAAAATTTGAAAAAGAACAATTTTTAGATGCAATTATTGAATTAAAAAAGGTTGACAAAAAATTTGTTCAATATGATGCTGTCAGTGATTTGCTCGCTGACTCTAAAACTGAATTGTTTGCATCGGTAGAATGTCCTAATTCTGATGATGAATATAAAAGTGCAATTGAGTTCATGAATAAATGCTATAAATGTCTGAATGAACAGGAATATAATGAACGCTCTCAGAGTCTGGAACAGGAATATGCAGAGTATCAGGCAGTTGAAGGGGACATTGCAAAAGCCGATGAGTTTATACAACAGCAGAAATATATAGAAGCAGTTTCATGTTTGAAAGAAATGTCAAAAAAATATCCGAATGAAAAACATTTGATAAGTGCGTTGGAGGATGCGGATAATATTTTGTTATTTAGCACAGTGGAAAAAGCTAATGAATTGTCCAAAAAAGAACAGTATGACAAGGCATTGGATGAATTAGATGTAGCTAGAGAAATTTATCCGTGTGAAGATTTCGACAGTGTATACAGGGATATTGAATCAAAAAGCAGCAAATTGTTATGGCTTAAAAATAAAGCACTTGATTTTAAAGACTCTGTTGTAAATTTTTTCAATAAAGATATTGAGGAAGTTAAAAAAGATGGAGGAATGCCATATATTGAAAAAAGCGGCAAGAAGATATTGTTGGGAGATTACTCAAAAGAGGATGTAAATGTTTTATCATGTGTAGGTGATGGGGCACTGGCACTTGCGGGATTGGACGCTGCTCAGGATGTAAGAGATTTAACATATGATGTACAGCATATAGGAGAAGAGGATGACTGGCTTGTGTGGCTTGCGGTTGATACAGTGGCGGTTATTCCTGTTATTGGAACCGTAAAATATTTGAAATATTTAAAACAGACAGGAAAAGCAACAGATGTGGCAGATAATATAGGTGTTGCTGCAAAAGCGGCAGATAAGGTGTCAGATACAGCAAAAACAATAGATAAAGTGGGTGATGTCACAAAAGAGGGCAGTAAGATATTTGATAAACTCAAAGAAACAAAATTAGGAAATTTAATTGCTGAGAAAAGAGCATCTAAACACTTTGAAATAGAAAAAACAATAAATCAGAATTTAGTCGGCAGATATTGTGAGGGAACAAAAATAAAGTATCGTGAAAGAAAGCTGATTTATAAAGATGGCAGGAGAATAAGAGGTGTTTTTCCTGATTTTAGCAAGGCAAGTACATTTGAATGCAAACTTCCGGATAATTTGTTGAAGGCAACAGATGATGAGCAATTTAAGGAATGTATAAGACAGCTTCAAGAGCAAATAAAAAGAAATCCATCGCTAAAAAAGAAGCTTGGCAAAGACAGGCTGGAACAGATTAAAAATGGCAGAATAAAAGGTTATACCTGGCACCACAATGAAAAAGAAGGAGTGATGCAGCTGGTTGATTCTGATGTTCATAGTAAAGTGAGGCATACCGGAGGAAAAAAACTTTGGGGCGGAGGAACTGAAGCAAGGTAGATAGAAATGGAGGTTATTTATGAAGTGGTTATTTAAAGTTGAACTTCAAGACAAAAATATTTTTGACATTATAGAAAAAAATAGGGGCGTAAAACTTTCAGAAGAATTTAAAAATTTTGTAATTAGGAATAACGCAGCAAGTCCGAAGCTGACAAAAATAGTGATAGACGATACAGAGCGTATATTTGCGGCCGTTTTGTCGTTTAATAAAGGTGAGCCTGATAATATTTATACGGCGCTTAAATGTGTTGATAAAAAATCGGTTGTCCCATTTGCAATTGACCCATTTGGTAATTACTTTTGTTATGATGCAGGAAACGAAAAGGTATGTTTTCTTGAGCATGAGACAGATAAAATTATTTGTTTGGATATTGGAATTGGCGGACTGGAAGATGCATTGCATTAAGCCTTCCACTTTTTAATAGGAATAAAAAAACCGAAAGTCTGGTACACTTTCGGTTTTTTGTTTGTTGTTGGCAATCGTTATCTCCCTCTCTCCTTTCTCAGCACTTCCTGGAAACGATTCATTTCTTTGGCTATCGTACCGCTTAAAACGAGCAGGCAGATTAAGTTTGGTATTGCCATCAGTGCGTTTGCAATGTCGGAAAAAGTCCATGCGATTTCGAGTGTTGTTGTTGCTCCGACATATGCGATAAGTGAGAAAATTATTCTGTAGACCATGTTGTATTTATGGGTTCCGAGTATGTATTCAAATGCTTTTTCACCGTGGTATTCCCAGCCGAGTATTGTTGAAAAAGCAAAGAGAGCAATGCTGATACATACAAGCCATCCGCCGGTATCTCCAAGAACTGTTTTGAATGCTTTTATGGTGAGTGCGGAGCCTACAGTAAGTTCTTTATATTTATAAGAACCGTCTTTTTCAAATACATATTCGTTTTCAGAGGAATCTATCCAGGTTCCTGCGAGGTTATCAGCATTTATGGTATCTGAAGTGAGTGACGCTTCTTTGTTGGTCATTGATATGTCTTTATCATTTTTTGATATGACAAGAGTTGTTCCACCGTTATCTGTCTTGACATCTTTTATGACGAAATTGTCAGTTACGATATTATTTCCGTTTCTTGTTGCTACAGAGATAGTGTGAGCTTCTTTTGTGTATGTGTACTGTCCTGAGTTTACAATGTCCTTTGAGCCGAGAACACCGGAACTTGCAATACAAAGTCCGGTAATTGTGCAGACAACAATTGTATCCCAAAATGTACCCGTCATGTTTATGTATCCCTGACGTACAGGGTCATCAGTTGTAGCTGCGGCAGCAGTGATGGCGGCAGAACCCATTCCTGCTTCGTTAGAGAATACACCTCTTGCAACTCCAAAACGCATAGCTTGCATCATACTTGCGACAATACCGCCGCAAAGACCGCCGCCGACTGCTTTTACGGAAAATGCCATCTTAAATATCATTGCGACACCTGATGGTATATTGCTTATGTTTCCGAATATTACAATAAGTCCTGCGATAACATAAAATACAGCCATAAGCGGTACAACGACCTGAGATACTTTAGATATATTTTTGATACCGCCGATGATTATTATAAGTGCAAGAACAGTTATTACAATTCCGGTGGCAGTAACGGGAATGTTGAATGTTGAACTGAGGGCTGTTGAAATAGAATTTGCCTGCGTAAGATTTCCAATTCCGAATGAAGCAACAACTGCGAAAAGTGCAAAAAGCCATCCGAGTATGGCGCCGGCTTTTTTATGTTTGAATGCTTTTTTCATAGTGTACATTGGACCGCCTGACATCTCACCTTTTTCATTTATCTCACGGTATTTTATGGCGAGCATGCATTCACTGAATTTGGATGTTATACCAAAAGCAGCAGAGAGCCACATCCATACTAATGCTCCTGGACCGCCGGAAACCATTGCGGTAGCAACACCTACAATATTACCGGTTCCTATTGTTGCGGCAAGAGCTGTTGTAAGTGCCGAAAACGGGGAAACGTCACCATCCCCCTTTTTTTGTCTTGCTTCTTTGCTCAAAACACTTTTTAATGCATATGGAAGATTGCGCCAGCAAAGAGCTTTTGTTCTAATGGTAAGAAAAATACCGGTACCGACAAGGAGAATAAGCATTACAGGCCCCCAAACAAAAGTATCGATTTTGTCAAGTACGGCAGTAAGAGAATTTACAAAACTGTTCATATAACACCTCTTTCTAAAAAAATAGGGAATAATAAAGAAAATGGCGGTTACAGAATATTCCGTAATCGCCATTGTTTACTTAAATTATAATTAGTATATCAGAAATGTAAAATTATGGCAAGATAAAAAATCAGCCGTCTTATTAAAAAAATAAGACGGCTGATTTTTTTATAAATAGGTGGGAACAAATAATAAACAATGTATAAGCTGAAAGCTGCACACCCTCTCCAATAGGAATATTCAAAACAGCTATACATGTTAGTAAACTACAAGAGATATTGTAACATATATTTGGAAAATAGCAATATTTTTTTAACAAAATATGAAGAAAAATGCAAAAAACTTTACAATTTATTCATAATTGCAAGAGTAATTATAGATTAGTGCATTTAAAATTAGATATATTTTATAATTAAAAAGTTGTAAATATGTGAATTCGTTTGTGATTATAAAAATGATTCTATAGTATATTTTTAGATATTAACACACAATATGCGGTTTGTCTTCATAATATATAGTATAAGGTATATTATGCGTACTTAAAAATATATATTGGAGACACAAAATTATGACCTTTGATAATATCAAAAATTCAATTCGTATTCTTCCGGCACGACAGCTTAAAAATTATCTTGGTCGAAGAGATGTGCTGATTTTTGATTTACGGGATAAAAGTGATTATGATAAAGAGCACATTCCCGGAGCTGTTTGGATAGATATTGGTTTGTTGGAGAAAGATATAAGAAGAATATTTGCAAGAAGTTATATCACGAATGAGGATAGAGAGATTTTTAATAAAAAAGGTATCAGACTTATCATTCTTTATTGTGACAGGGGAAACCAAAGTATTTATGCAACAAGAGACCTTGCAAAACTTGGTTATCCCGTTGTCAGTCTGAATGGAGGGTTTGAAAAATACAGGAAAATAAAATATTAAAATGTAAATTTATTCAGTATTTTTTTAGGCAGCTAATTCTTTTTAGAATATATGGCTGCCTTTTTGCTTAAAAAAATTTCCCAAACATGGTAAATATATGTTAAGATAAACGCAAAGGTAAAAGTCAGAGACATGCTGTTTGTTATTTATGCTAAAGGCTGTATAAAGCGTTTGTAAATGCATTTTGCTGTGTTTTTGATTTTTATATCTTGCAATAAAATGATGCAAGGGTCAAAATATTTTTTGGCTCGATATCATAAAATAAAACAGATTGGATGAAAATGATGGACAAGAGATTTTTTAAAACCGGCAGACTGATAAAATTTATGTTGATTATGGTCGGTGTGATGTTTATTTTTGGACATGAAATGCAGGCAGATGCAAAGCAGAAATTTGTTGTGGGATTTGATGCAAGTTTTCCACCGTATGGTTATCTTAGTGATGATGGCGAATACATAGGTTTTGACCTTGACCTTGCAGCAGAGGTTGCGAAAAGAAATGGATGGGAACTTGTCAAACAGCCTATTGACTGGGAAGCCAAAGATACCGAATTAAAGGTTGGAAACATAGATTGTATATGGAATGGTTTTACAATGAATGGCAGGGAAAAGCAGTATACATGGACTACTCCGTATGTTGATAACTCCCAGATAGTTATTGTAAATAAAGACTCCGATATTGAAAAGTTAAGTGACCTTAAAGGGAAGATTGTATGTGTGCAGTCTGATTCATCAGCACTTGCAGCCCTTAAAGGGGATGATGCGACTAAGGAGAATAAAGAACTTGCCGCTTCAATGAAGGAGATAACAGAAGTCGGTGATTACAATTCGGCGTTTATGAATCTTGAAAGCGGAATGGTTGATGCGATATGTATGGATATAGGTGTTGCGTCTTACAAGCTTGAAGCGTCAGGTGACAAGTACAAAATGCTTGATGAAAGACTTTCATCAGAAGAGTATGGCATCGGTTTCAAGCGTGGAAATACAGAACTTCGAGACAAAGTTCAGGTAACTCTTCTTGAAATGCTTCAGGACGGAACATTTGATACTATAGTTAAAAAATGGAAACTTGAGGACAGTGCATGTTTGAGCCTTGATGACAAGACATATATTGACGGCGGTAAAGTTCCTGAGGTGGCAAAAATAACACCTGCTCCACAGAAAACAGACGTACAGGAAACAGTTGCACCTGAAAGTACAAGTGCAAATACAGGTAAAAAAAGTTTTGTTAATATAGCATTGAGATTATCGGAAGGTATGGGGGCAACACTTCTTATATTTGTTCTCACACTTGTATTTTCAATGCCGCTTGGACTTCCGCTTACGGCTATGAGAATGTCTAAGATAAAGGTTTTGCAGTGGATAGCAAAGATATATATATCAATAATGCGTGGTACACCGCTTATGCTTCAGCTTCTCGTAGTGTTTTATGGTCCATATTATATTTTTAAGATTAAGCTTCCATATGAATATCGTTTTTACGCTGTTATTATAGGTTTTGCTTTAAATTATGCGGCTTATTTTGCAGAGATCTACCGCAGTGGTATCCAGTCTATGCCTGTAGGTCAGTATGAGGCAGCAAAGCTTCTGGGCTACAGCCGCAGCCAGACATTTTTCCGCATCATCCTGCCCCAGGTAATCAAGCGGATCCTGCCGTCTGTGACCA
>ENA-OROL01003046-OROL01003046.1-human-gut-metagenome-genome-assembly--contig:-NODE-3046-length-11000-cov-1.873275_pt1 | contig 11000 bp, 10 predicted proteins | sample MGYA00242128_ERZ509048 | MGnify/ENA primary metagenome ERZ509048 (study PRJEB26280, sample SAMEA2338750) | human gut metagenome | biome: human gut; feature: human-associated habitat; material: faeces...
ATTACAGTCATTACCATAAAAACGGATAATCTTTGCATAGTAACCATGTTTTTCTCCACCGGTATTCTGATTCCAGGTATGGGTATCCGTCACCTGATAGGTATTTCCGGTATGACAAGTTTTGCCAAGACTGAGACAAAATGCAGTCTTACTGCCAACATTGATTTTCCACCATGTTCCCGTTTTCGTCTTTGAACCGACATCGACATTTCCTAATCTTCCATAAGAAGATACCTTTGTTTTTGTCGTCGTTGCTGCACTGACGCTTACCGTATTTTGTGGCAGTAATCCGCACAGCATAGATAATGCCAACAAGCCTGTCAGCATCTGCTTACATCTCTTCTTTACTTTTGATTTCATGATAAACCTCATTTCTACGCATATTTCTTTTTTCCGCATCCACTGCGTCAGGATGCAGACTGATCTGTTGTCCGGACTTTTTCTGCCCTGTCCGGTGGTGGGCGGATGAGAAATGGCATCTTTTTTCCTCCAATCAAAAAAGCAGGAAATGTATTGACTTTCTTACATACATTTCCTGCTTCGTTATCAGTTGCTATATGAAATTTTAATTGCCTGAAAGAATGATCTCCCTTGGCATATCTTTCGTTACTGTTATAGTTACCTTTTCCGCTTTATCATATCCATCCGGTGTTGTCTTTTCATAAAACACATAGGTTTTACCAAGTTCCAAGACAATCTGTCTTCCAGACTCCCCTACCGTAATTCGTTTGCTTGTGTTCCATCGGTCGTTTTCCTCATAATAACCGATGGTGGCACCACCAATATATTTTCCACTTGCTTTATCCTGACGCTTAATGGTAACAACTATGTCTGCGACATCCTGCTTCTTTTTTGAAAGATTCTCCGGAGAACCATCATAAAAGACCGCACACCAGTTATCCTTGTAGCGGGCAATCGCACCACATTGATAGTCTTTATTCAACAGATTCCGGTAATGCCCCGGACTATGCTTCCACGAAAGCATTACTTCTTTAGCACTTGTCTGTCCACTTGCCATATTTTCTCCCAAAGATATGTTATTGCTTACCAGCATATCTCCAAAATAGTCCTGCATATCCCGTTGAAGATTTTTGTGTCCATCATATCCACTGTGTTTTAAGCGGTACAGGGCAAAGCGATATAACTTATCCGACCACGTCAGTGCCTTTACACCTTTCTCTGCCCGGTACTTGTTCTGGATTACAAATGTTTCCTTTGCCTGTGCCTTATAACCATCCTGTCCTTTTCCGATCACCTTGATACTGTAACGGTACGCCCGCACCTTTTTATGACCTTTATATAATCGGATTGTCATGGTGGTTCTTCCTCCGGCTTTACCTTTCAGGTAAATATACTTTCTGCCTTTTGCCTTCGCCTTCAGCACCTTTTTGTTTTTCACACTGACTTTCACTTTGGAATACTTCTTCAGCTTAGTCGGCGCAAAGCGGATTCCTGCCGAATCCTTGTTTAAGTCGATGGTCATCTTTTTGTTCAACACTTTTGTTTTTGCATCAGCCGTAACATGCTGCGTCATAAGCACCAGCATCGCCATAAAAAATACCATGCCTGTTTTCATCATTTTTCTCATATCGTTCACGCTCCTTGCTGTACGCTGGTCATTCCCAGCAATGTAAATTATACTGTATTTTTCTGCCATATTAAACAGATATTCGCAATCTGATCTGCTGCTTGCTTGATCGTGTTAAAATATATTTTTCAGTTTGTCATAGTCAATCAAATCTTTACTTCCGATCCTCTTGTCGAGTTCGGCTAAAAGCTGTTGATTGCATTCCTGTACCACCAACCGGATGTGATCCATAACATTATCTTCCTCCGGAGATATGCCTTTATGCCTGTGATAATAGATCACCGCTTCCCGGATGTAAGCACTTTTATTGTCTGCGCTTTCAAGAATGTTATAGACCAGTCTGTGCTTCGGATTATCCAGCCGGAGTAGTACCGGAATTCTGGCAGACTTGTCCTTATTATCCACTGCCACCACCTCCTGTATCACCTGCTTTACTTCCTGCTCCATAAAAATCATACATCACACGGTTACTGATATCCAACTCACCCTGCGATTTTGCCTGGTAAAGTACCGTGAGCATATATGCCTTATGGTTATGTACCTTCGTCACCTGTTTTTGATATTGGTCGATCGCATAATCAATATCACATCGGTTCAGTTTCAAAAGCCTTGATTTCACAACCGCAGCCGGTTTGTCCTCTCCCATTACCCGCAGCACCGGTTTATGGGTATTCAAAATATCATAAAGCACATCCTTGACCGTGTTGATCGAATTTTCCTGCACAGCAGAAACATACTTTGGTTCCAGTTCATAATGCTGCTCTATAAACTCCATCGAATAGTCCTCACGCATCACCTCCTGATCCTGATATTGATTATGATTAGGATTAAATATATTAGTCTTTATATCAGGATTTATATTATAGTCTTTATTATTGTTACCCCCATTTGCGTTGCTACCGTAACCGTTATTACCGTTACCGTTGCTACCGTTAGCGTTACTACCGTAAGGGGGGTAACGGTCATCTTTACCGTTAGTACCAAAAGGGGGGTAACGGTGATTTTCTTCTTTTTCTACAGCCGGATCGCTGATATTTTCAGTCGAAACCTGTTCATTCTCTTCTTCAGATAAGTCCGCCTGCCGCTTCTTTTCTGCTCTTGTCAGATTGTTACTGGAAACCGTTCCATCGCAGCTATGATATAGTGTATGTGGTCCGAGATCCGGTTCATCTAACAACTCATACTCAGCCCGCCATACCCCATTATCCGGCATAAAGTGAACCTTCAAGTATCCAAAATCTTTTAATTCTTTCCACGCACTATCAAATGCCTTTTTCCCTTCTTTGGTCAGATTTCGGAAATCCTCTTTTGTCCATTTCTTATCCGGCATGGAGATATATGCCTGTATGACAAGATATAGTCCCTTTGCTTTCAAAGAAATATTCACATCTCTGGTTATCTCATTTTGAACGACTGTAAATCCTTTTTTACTTCGGAAGAAACCTTCTGCCATGTTATCACCTACCTGCCATCGACCGGTTGCTCCTCATCCGAAACGGATGAAAAATCACTGTCTTTATTTGCCGGTTTCTCCGCACTTTTCTTCTGTGCAAATTCAACCTCTTCTGTAATGATACTGAAACCATAGACCTTGCTTCCCTCTTTGGTCGTATAGTTGTTATTCTGCACCCGTCCAATGACTAATACACGGGAGCCGCTGTGAAAATATCGCTCGACAAATTCCGCCTGTCTTCCAAAGGAAGTGCAGTGAAAGAAATCGGCATCTGCCTCTCCGGCACGCTTTGACCTCCTGTTTACTGCAAGATCAAATTTGGTAATGACAACTTCACTTCCATCCTCTGCTGTCTTTCTCGTTGTTTTTGGATTTCTCGTCATATTTCCAAGTAAAATAATCTTATTCATTCTGTGCACTTCCTTTCTTTCGTTTCCATGTTTCTAACAGTTCAAAAATGATATTCATCATTTCCTCTTCTGTGGTTTCTTCCTCAAAATACTCTGACAGCCGTTCATTTTTCAGAGTAATTTCCTTTTTTCTCTTCTGCTTCTGTGCAGAAGTAAGATAGCGTTCCAGGATCTGCTCATTAAGCTTTCCATCTACACTCAACTGCTTTATAGTATTTGCCTGTACTGTCGACAATTTCATTTTGTGCCTGCAGATAGCATCGTAAACCGCTTCCTGCTCTTTCTCTTGAAGAACCGATAAGCTGACCCCTTGAACCATTCCAAGCTGTTTATTATCTACCAACGCCAGCAGATCATCATTCAGTCTTGCAAGCCATATATATCTCTGAATCAGTTTATAATTCTCGCCACTTTCCTCCGACATCATCTTCAGACTGTTCCCAGCCTTTCCCTGATTCTTCATGGCATCATACTTGATTTTGTATGCCTTTGCTTTTTCACTCGGTCGGATGTTTTCCCGCTGAATGTTAGAATCCACCATAACCAGACTGGCTTCATCATCATCCATTTCTTTTACAAATACCGGCATTGTCTCAAATCCAAGCAACTCGCACACATGCTTTCTTGTATGTCCGGCAATGATCTCATAACCGCCCTCTTTACGCTTACGGACAATTCCCGGCACCAACACCCCATGCTCTCTGACGCTCTCAATCATCTCTGCCAGTTCCTCATCCGAACGAATCTGAAACGGATGATTATGGAATTCATGCAGTTCTGAAAGCGGTATCTCTTTCACATCACCTGCTTCTGCAGCCTTTTCGATGTTTTTTCCTCCAAAGAGGTCATCAAAACTCGTCAATTTTACATTTTCTAATGCCTTTGTCCTACTCATGAGCGATTACCTCCTTTGTCAGTTTCTCGTAAGCCTGCGCCACCGGATGCTTCTTGTCCAATGTAAAGATGCTCACTCCCGCAGCCGATGTCTCAGCAGCTTTCACCGAAAATGGTATTTTACTTTCAAAGATAGGAATTGCATCCCCATAATACTCCCTGATCAACTCCATAATATCCTTTGCATAGTTCGTTCTTGCGTTCAGCATGGAGATTAAAATCCCTTCAAATTTGATTTCCGGATTCAAGTGTTTTTTCACACGGCAAATCGTTTTGATCAACTGCTCCAGTCCCTTTACCGGCAAATAAGCTGCCTGCACCGGAATCAAAACACTGTCCGATGCTGTTAGCGAATTGACCGTTATCATTCCTAAACTTGGCATACAGTCAATGAGAATGTAATCATAAAACTCTCTCATGCTTTCCACATATGTTTTTAGAACAAACTCTCTGCTCATAGCATTTACAAGAGAAACATCCACTCCTGACAAGTCAATGTTGCATGGCATAAGGTCAACTCCTTCTTCATGGTGAATAATTCCTTTTGTCACATCCACATCCTTGTCCATGATGATCTGCTCCATAATACTTGGAAGTGCAATCTCCAGTTCATCCGGATTTTCAATTCCGAGACTCTGTGACAGATTTCCCTGTGGATCTGCATCTACCAACAAAATTTTTTGCTCCAAAACTGCCAGACTGGCAGCAAGATTCACTGAAGTTGTTGTTTTTCCGACACCACCTTTTTGATTTGCAATAGCAATGATCTTAGACATAAATTCCCATTTTATGATATTTGTCGTAAAAGTACAATTAAAAAAATTATCTCTTTGATTTTTGAATACCTTTTTAATAACAAAAACGGCTTTTTTACTAACAATTCATTTTTTCAAACTGACAGTCAGAGATATACAAACCGCCTCACTCTCCGGGATAAACTTATCCCGAAAAACAGAAATTATTGCTACTTTTACTCCCGCAAATAGTCGGTACCCTCAATCAGGTATATTTAATCGATAAATCGAGTATTTATGTTATCAGTCATTCAATTTCTACATCCGGTATTTCTATACGGATTACTGTTATTGGTTATACCTGTTCTATTACATTTGTTCAGTTTAAAGCGATATAAAAAAGTCTATTTCAGCAACTTCAACTTTCTGGAAGCTTTACAAAAGCAAAAGAAAAACAGTTCACGTTTAAAAAATTTAGTGTTGTTGTTTCTGCGTCTATTAGCTTTAAGCTGTATCGTCATCGCTTTTGCTACCCCCTATCTCAACCCGGAAGGAAAAGCTTTGCCCGCAACGACCACTCCCCGGATTTTTATCTACGCCGACAATTCTTTCTCGATGACCAATACAGGTTCGCAAGGAAGTCTTTTCGAAGAAGCGAAAAAACATCTTTTCGACATCGTCGATACCTATCCCGCCGGTAGCCGTTTCAGCTTGTTCACCAATGATAAAGTTCTTCCGGTCACATTGGATAAAGAAAAAATGCTCCAGGCTATCGGGAATCTTAAAATCAGCCCGGCCACTAAACCACTTTCTCAAGTCTATAAAGAAGTAAAAGAATCGGGAGAAAACCAGCCGGGTACGCTATTCCTGATTTCTGATTTCCAGAAAAAGAACTGTGATTTCCAACACATCACCACCGACTCAACCCTGGAATCCGTCTTTCTGATGATGAAACCTGAAAACCGAAGTAATCTCTATATCAAAGAAGTGAACTTCGGGCAAGCCTTCCATAAACAAAATCAATCCGAAACAGTATATATCACCCTGGTCAACACTTCAGACAGGGATTTTCACCATATTCCGCTCACCTTGACGATCAACGGAAAAAAGCGCAGCATCATCCAAACCGATCTCGAAGCCCATAGCGAAAAGAAGGTTGAAATCAGTTATCTGAACACAGCAGAAGACTTTTATAAGGGAACGGTAGAAATCTCCGATTTTCCGGTCCTTTTCGACAATACATTTTATTTTGCCTATCCGGTCAGTGAAAATACCGAAATTCTGTATTTATGGCAACAGGAGGAAAATCCCTATTTTGGAAAACTATTTTCGGATTCCAGCCATTTTAGTTTTATCTCCATTCCTGTCAACCAGGCAGTCCGGCAAAACCTTCCCCGCTACAGCCTGATTATCCTGGACGGTCTGACCGACAGTTCTACGGGTCTGGAAAGCATGTGGGAAGACTATCTGATGAACGGAGGCAATCTATTGGTTCTTCCGGCCTCTTCCTCTCCCGAAGTTCAGAATAAATTCTTACAAAAAATACAAGCTCCCCGCTACGACAAACGGGATACCAATACCGTAATCGCTCATATCGAAACCCAGGCAGCCTTATTCCGGGATGCATTCGAACAACCGGATATTAAAACAATACTCCCTCAAATCCGTCAGTATTACCGGCTTATTTTACCCGCCCATACCGAAATCTTATTATCGGATAAACACTCGGCACCTCTATTGGTATCCCGGCATTACGGCAAAGGAAATCTTTACCTTTCTGCTTTCAACTTTCTGCCCACCGACAGTGATCTGGTATTTCATCCTTTGTTCGTACCACTTTTGGTCAACATGGCTTTTCAGGTCAATACCGGTCTTCATACCTCCTACTTTCTGAATACCACCGCTCCCGTACTTCTGAATACCCGAACGATCCAGACCAACCAACCCCTGCAAATCCGGAACGAAAACCACACCTTTGAATTTATCCCTGAGGTGCGGAAAAATTTCAGTGGCGACCTGCAACTCACCAACGCAACGACCATACAAGAAGCAGGATTATTCGAAGTATACCAGGAAGACCGTCTGGTCGATGTACTGGCCTGGAACTACGACCGTACCGAATCACAAATGGAATTTTGTAAGGAACAGGAACTAAGCCAATATTTTCCCCGAAGCAAGGTGCCAGATATTAAAACAACCTGCTTCGATCACAATAGCGAATTAGTAAAAGAGATTGTTTTACAAGATAATAACAAATACCTCACCGGCTGGTTTATCCTGATCGCTGTATCGGCTTTATTGCTGGAGCAGCTGGTGTGGCGAAAAAAACTGAACTGATGAAGCCCGAAACCCATGCCACTCCGACGGCACAAGACATCATAGCCGAATTAAATGCCCTCGGTAATCCGGATAAAGCCGCACACCTTTCCCGTTTTTTCAAAACCGGGAAAGGTCAATACGGAGAAGGAGATCTTTTCCTGGGAATCACCGTTCCCGAACAAAGAAGCATAGCACTGAAATACCGTAAAGCAACACCTCCGGTCTTAGCCGAGTTGATCTCTTCTCCCTACCATGAAATCCGGCTAACCGGCTTGCTTATCCTGGTAGACCAATTTACTAAAAACAAAGACGAAGCTTTCCGGCAAACCTGCGTCGATTTCTACCTTTCACAAACCCGAAACATCAATAATTGGGATTTGGTAGACCTCACCTGCTACAAGCTTTTGGGAGTATGGTTGACAGATAAAGACCGCGGGATATTGTATGTTTTAGCCCACTCGTCCAATATGTGGGAACAGCGGATAGCTATAGTCAGCTGTATGCATTTTGTCCGGCAAGGAGATTTCCGGGACTGTCTGGCTATTTCGGACCTGCTTCTGAACCACCCCCACGATCTGATCCACAAAGCCGTCGGCTGGTTGCTCCGTGAAACCGGCAAAAAAGACCGTCAGGTATTGAAAGACTTTTTATCTTCCCGTTCCAGCCGGATGCCCCGCACCATGCTCCGCTATGCCATCGAGCACTTCCCGGAAGAAGAACGGAAAAAATACCTGAGTAGTCATTAATTTCTTATCTTTGTCCCGTATTACACATAAAATTATGATCAGTTATTTACAAGTAGATAATCTCAGCAAACGGTTCGGCGAGCAACTGTTATTCGAAAATATATCTTTCGGGATCGGTAAAGGACAAAAAGTAGCCTTGATCGCCAAAAACGGAATGGGTAAATCCACGCTTTTGCGGATTATTGCCGGAAAAGATACCTCGGAGAGCGGGACGGTAATTTTCAGAAACGACATCACAGTGGGTATCCTGGACCAGGATCCGGCTTTAGATCCCGAAAATTCTGTATTCGAAGAAGTATTCCACTCGGATTCTCCTGTGTTGAAGCTGATTAAAGCTTATGAAGAAGCAGTTGCGCACAACCATACCGAAGCTTTAGAAAAACTGATTCCCGAAATGGATATCCATTCGGCCTGGGATTACGACACAACGATCAAGCAAATCCTCTCGGAACTGAAAATCGATACTTATGACAAAAAAATCGGTCAGCTTTCGGGAGGACAGAAACAGAGAGTGGGGATCGCAAGGGCACTGACAACAACACCGGACATCCTGCTCTGTGACGAGGCAACAAGTGCACTGGATCCACAAACTACAGAATCCATTCTGAAACTGCTTAAGAAGATTAACCGGGAGATGGGAGTTACAATCCTTCTGATCACACATCAGATGCAGGTCGTTCAGATGATCTGCAACAAGGTAGCGGTCATGGAGAGCGGAAAGATCGTGGAGTCCGGAAGTGTCCTGGAGGTCTTTGGATCCCCAAAGATGCCGGTGACAAAGCGGTTTGTCCAGACAGTCATCCGGGATCAGATTCCGGACAGCATTGTGAGTCTCGTAAAGGAACAGAAGGAAAACTTCCGTGTGGACCGTCTGAAGTTTATTGGTTCCAGCGTGAAGCGTCCGGTGATCTCCGATATCTGCAAGACGGACGGTGTCGTGGTCAATATCCTCGGCGCAGCGGTCCAGGAGCTGGAAGACAGCGTTATGTGCGTATTTATTTTACAGCTCATCGGTGATGATAAGAGCATCGAGAAAGCGGAAGCGGAGATCGATAAGAACGGTGTTTTAAGAGAACGTCTGGAGGTGGAGTAAGATGGAAGAACTCATGAAGACAAAAATCTTTAAAGTCACGGTGGAGCGCCTGATATTAAACGGTGGACAGACGTTATATATGGTGGGCTGGTCACTTCTGATCGGAACCATCATCGGAATGATTTTAGCTTTGATCCTGGTGCTCTGCAGAAAAGGCGGGCTGGCGGAGAACCGGCCGTTATATGTGATCGTCAGTGCCTATATCAATGTGGTGCGAAGCGTACCATTTGTCATTCTTCTTGTAACGATCATGCCGATCACCCGTGCCATCGTCGGAACGACCATTGGAAGCACGGCAGCGCTGGTACCGCTTGTGGTTTACATAAGTCCATACCTTGCAAGATTGATGGAGAACAGCCTGCTTGAGATCAATCCGGGAATTCTGGAGGCGGCGGAGGCCATGGGCGCGACAACCTGGCAGGTCATCCGGTATTTTCTGGTCCCTGAGACGTTAGGTTCCATGGTGCTGGCACTGACGACAGGAACCATCGGACTTCTCGGAGCGTCCGCAATGGCCGGATATGTCGGCGGCGGCGGAGTCGGTGACCTTGCGCTTACATATGGTTATGAGAAGATGAACACACCGCTCATGATCCTCACGGTTGTGATCCTGGTGATCCTTGTACAGCTTTTACAGATCCTTGGAAATACGATTTCAGGTAAGTTAAGACAGCATAAATAAAAAGACAGGAGGTCACCTCACGACACCCTGTAAATAAAAATTAAGAAAATAAAAAAGAAAGGTGCGGCTGCCCCACAAAAATGCGACATAAAAGGGCAGACGCGAGAGGAGAAAAGATTATGAGAAAAGTGATTGCAGGAATACTTATGGGAGCGGCAGTTTTAAGCCTTGCAGCATGCGGAAAGAGTGAAACTGCACAGACAACAGCGGCACAGGCGGCTGAGAGTAAGGAGACACAGGCGGACAGCAAAGCAGCGGCAGCGGACACAGCAGACAAGAAAGAGATCGTCTATGGAAAATCCCAGGGACCGTACACCGAGCTTTTTGAGGCAGCGATCGTTCCGATCCTTGAGAAGGAGGGATATACCGTAAAAGGCGTTGATTTCTCGGAGCTTCAGACCGCAGATATCGGCTTAAATGATGGGGATGTCGATGTCAATGTTGAGCAGCATACTGCTTATATGGAGAATTTTAATAAGAATTACAATGCGGATTTCGTTGCGATCTGCCCGATCCCGACGGTACCGGCAGGTGTTTATTCCGCAAAATACAAATCCGTGGATGAGATTCCGGACGGTGCAAAAGTCGCAGTTCCGAATGATGCCGCCAACACTGCAAGATGCTATCTGATGCTTCAGAAGATCGGCTGGATCAAACTGGATGAGAATGCAGATCCGTCCACAGTAACACAGGATGATATTGTTGAGAACCCTCACAACATTGAGTTTACAGAGATGAACAGTATGACGATTCCGGCAACGATGGCTGATTTTGATTATGTAGCAATCACAGGAAGTGTTGTATATAATGCAGGCATTGATGCTTCTACAGCACTGGCCAATGAAGATATTTCAGATTATCTTGTACTTCAGGTTGTTGTAAAAGAAGAGAACAAAGATGCAGCATGGGCACAGGCAATCGTAGATGCATATCACTCTGATGAATTCAAAGAGTACATGAAAGAAAATAACGATGGATTATGGTGGATCCCGGACGAGTTAAAGTAAGATTTAAGTCTGGAATTGATCGAGAAAAACTGATAGGGTGAGAATGAGCCAGGGGCGCATGTGAATGTGGTTCC
>ENA-OROL01003048-OROL01003048.1-human-gut-metagenome-genome-assembly--contig:-NODE-3048-length-10994-cov-6.168114_pt1 | contig 10994 bp, 8 predicted proteins | sample MGYA00242128_ERZ509048 | MGnify/ENA primary metagenome ERZ509048 (study PRJEB26280, sample SAMEA2338750) | human gut metagenome | biome: human gut; feature: human-associated habitat; material: faeces...
TGTTTAGCTTTTGAAGTTTCTCGGCCTGCTCACGGGTGGCGAGGGCGTCGATGATCTCGTCCAGATTGCCGTCCATGATCTTAGCGAGGTTGTGCACCGTCAGGCCGATGCGGTGGTCGGTGCAGCGGTCCTGCGGGAAATTGTAGGTGCGGATCTTCTCGCTGCGGTCCCCGGTGCCCACCTGCCCCTGCCGCTCGGAGTTGATGGCGTCCTGCTGTTCCTTCTGCTTTTGGGCCAGCAGACGGCTGCGCAGGATCTCCAGGGCCTTGTCCTTGTTCTGGAACTGGCTGCGCTCGTTCTGGCACTCCACCACCATGCCGGTGGGGATGTGCGTCACCCGGATGGCGCTGGACGTCTTGTTGATGTGCTGGCCGCCCGCACCGGAGGAACGGAAGGTGTCGATGCGCAGGTCCTTCATGTCCAGCGCAAAGTCCACTTCCTCTGCCTGGGGCATCACGGCCACCGTGGCGGTGGAGGTGTGGATGCGGCCCTGGGTCTCGGTCTCCGGCACGCGCTGGACGCGGTGGACGCCGGATTCAAACTTGAATCTCGAATACGCCCCATCGCCGCTGACGATAAAGTCAGCTTCCTTAACACCGCCCAACTCCGTATCGTTGTAGTTGAGCAGCTCCACGCGGTACCCCCGCTTTTCCGCGTACATCGCATACATGCGATAGAGGTCGGCGGCAAAAAGCGCGCTCTCCTCCCCGCCCACGCCGCCGCGGATCTCGACGATGACGTTTTTGTCGTCGTTCGGGTCGCGCGGCAGGAGCAGCACGCGCAGCTCGTCAAAAAGGCGCTCTTTTTCCGCCTTGGCAGTGTTCAATTCCTCCTGCGCCATGTCCTTGAGCTCGGGATCGGATACAAGCTCCAGCGCCTGCACGATGTCGTCCTCGCACTTCTGGTACGCGCGGTAGGTCTCCACCACGGCGGAAAGCTCCTTCTGCTCGCGCGTGAGCGCGCGCAGCTTCTTTGGGTCAGCGTAAATTTCCGGCACTTCGAGCAGCTCGCCGATCTCGTCATAGCGGCGCGCGAGCTGTTTGAGCTTTTCCCACATCAGGCCTTGTCCTCCGCAATGAAGTCAGAGCAGGCCTTGACGAACTGGTCTCGCCAGAAGTGGTAGCCCGCGGAATCGGGGCAGAGCGAGACCTCCGCCACGTGCGGCGTCTGCAAATAGAGGTCCATCTGGCGGAAGACGTCCTTATAGTCCTGCTCGCTCTTGTGCGTGATGAGATACGCCGCGTTCTGGATCTCATAGCCGCGGCGCTTCAAAAAGCCGCGAATAACGCTCGAACAGCGGCCCGCCCACACGGGCGTGCCGAGGATGACGAGCTTGTAGTCCGACAGCGGCTTCTGGCATTTCGGGCGCGAAACCGCACTCGTGCGCTTGTGCATCGCGTCAAAGCAGCAGCGAAGGTAGCCCATCGTGCCGCTGCGATCGACCTTGTCGCGAATTTCGAGACATTCGCAGTCCAGCGCCTCGGCGACCTCCTCCATGGCTTTTTTCGTGTTTCCCGTACGGGAATAGTAAAGGCATAAAATGTTATCGTTCATACTCAGTTTCCTCTCAGCAGGAGCCAACCGGTGGCAAAGGCCTCCCGCACATAGTAGTTGAGCTGTAAGGCATCGTAATAGGCGCTGCGCGGCAGCGTCGCCGCCACGCCGCAGGCCGCATCTGTTCCGGCGATGCGCCCCGCCCTAAAAATATGGTAGTCGTTCGTGACAAAGGCGAACGTGTCGCCCGCATCAAGCCCCAGCTCCGCCATGATCTCTTCGCTGTAAGCAAAGTTCTCCTGCGTACTGGTCGATCGGTCCTCGCGGTAGATGCGGCTCTCGTCCACGCCGTGGGCGATGAGCCAGTCGGCCATGCAGTCGGCCTCGGAGATATCCTCCCCCGGCCCCTGACCGCCTGAGCAGATGATGGGGATGTCCGGCTTGTCCGCGATGAAGTCAAGCGCCGCCTGCAGCCGCGACGAGAGCATCAGCGACGGCGTCGTGCCGTTCACGCCCGCGCCCAAAATAACCACGCACTGCGCGTCTTCCGCGCGCCCGTCCGTGTGCGCGCCGCGAATAACGAGCGATTCAAGATACCCGAATGCGACAAGGCCTAGGCACACGAGCGCGAGCAGAACGCGTTTTCCCCACTTTGCCCACGCATGCTCTTTGTACTGCTCGAGCATCGCAAAGACGATCAAAAGCGCCGTCAGGCACCAGAACAGCAGTCCTGCAAAGCGCACACCCGGGACGGCCCGGCACGCCGCGCCGAGCACGGCACAGGCTGCTGCCGCCGTCCACAGTCTTTTCTGTCTCTTCATGGTATGTTCCTCATTCGCCCGCCTGCTCGGCGAGCGTTTCCCACTTTTCCATCAGCTCGCTGAGCTTCTGCTCGGCGGCTTCCTTCTCCTTATAAATTTCGCTGTAGCGCTCGTAGTCGCCGCCCGCCTCTTCGAGGCGCTGCTCGATCTCGGCGATGGCGGTCTCCTGCGCGGAAATTTCCTTTTCACAGATGGTGAGCTGCCGCCGCGCCTGCTGGGCAGAGCGGTTCGGCTTCGGTTTTTCTGTAACCGTCTTTTCCTTTACAGCCTTTGGCGTGTGGTCGATCTTGTTCTGCGCCTCCAGTGCCTTGACCTGCCGGTAGCGCGCAAAGCCCATCGGATAGTCGGTGATGACGCCGTTTTCAAGCTCCCACACACGCGTTGCAAAGCGGTTGATGAAATAGCGGTCGTGGCTCACGAACAGGAGCGTCCCGTCGTAGCTCTCCACCGCCTCTTCGATCCACTCGCGCGACGCGATATCGAGGTGGTTCGTCGGCTCGTCGAGGATCAGGAGATTCACTTCCTCATCCATCAGGATGCAGAGCTTGAGGCGCGAAAGCTCGCCGCCCGAGAGCACGCTGACGCTCTTAAAAACGTCCTCGCCCGTGAAGTGGAACGCGGCCAGGCGGTTGCGCGCGCTCTGCGGCGTGATGTTGCGCTTGGAGTAGAGCATCGTGTCGACCAAGTTTCGTTCCGGCACGTCGAATTCGACGATCTGCGGCAGGTACGCGATGCGCACCGACGGGCCGAACTTGATCTTGCCCTCGTCGGGATATTCCTCTTCCATCAGCATCTTGATGAGCGTCGACTTGCCCGTGCCGTTGTCGCCAATGAGCGCGATGCGCTCGCCGCCGCGCACCTGCAAGTCCACGTCGTGGAACAGCACACGGTCGCCGAAGCTCTTTTTGAGCTTTTTGAGCGCGAACACCTCGTCGCCGTAGAACTCCTGCGACTTGAACTGCGCGCTCAGTGCCCGTTCCTTCGTCGGCTTGTCCGTCGTGCGCATACGCTCGATGCGCTTTTCCATCGACAGCGCGCGGCGGTACGTCTTGTCCATGCCCTTGAAGGCAAACATGCGCAGCTGCTCGGCGCTCTTTTCAAGCTGGGCAATCTTGGCCTGCTCCTTTTCGTATTGGCGCATCTTTTCCAAATAGCGGCGCTCTTTTTCCACCGCGTAGAAGCTGTAGTTGCCGCTGTAAAACTCCGCCTTGCCGTCGAGCACCTCAATGACGCGCGTGATGGTACGGTCCAAAAAGTAGCGGTCATGCGAGATGGCGACGACCGTACCCTTGAACGTCGAGAGATACTGCTCCAGCCATTCGATGGCGTGCAGGTCCAAATGGTTCGTCGGCTCGTCGAGAAGTAAAATATCCGTATCCTCCAAAATGAGGCGGCCGAGGTTCACGCGCGTCTTTTCGCCGCCCGAGAGCGTGTCAAACAGGCGCTCGCGCATCTCCGGCGGGATGGAAAGGCCGTTGGCAACCTTGTTGATGGGCGTCTCGGTGTCGTAGCCGCCGAGACCCTCGAACTTGGCCGAAAGCTCGCCGTAGCGGCGCAGCGTCTCTTCGCTCTCGTCGCCGTTTGCCATCTGCTGGGAGAGGGCGTTCATCTCGTCCTCCATCCTCTGCATGCGCGAAAACGCACTCTTGAGCACGTCTTCGACCGTGTAGCCCTCGGGATACACGGGGATCTGTGAGATGAGACCGAGCCTGCGGCCCGAGGCGATGCTCACCTCGCCCGCGTCGTAGTCGAGCTCGCCCGTCAGGATGCGGAAGAGCGTCGTCTTGCCCGCGCCGTTTTTGCCGAGAAGACCCACGCGCTCGCCCGTGTCGATCTGAAAGGTGATACCGTCCAGTATTTTCTTTTCGAGGTCAAAGGACTTGATGAGTCCCGTAACACTGATGTCGATCATGCTTTGGTCAGTTCCTCTACGATCTTCTCAAAGTGCATGGAGTGCGAGGCCTTGACGAGCATCGCCGTCTCCGCCGTGAACGCCGCCTTGACGGCGCCCATCGCCTCGTCCACGCTCCCGAACCACTGCGCAGAGGGGTTCCCTTCTGTAAAGTATTTTGCCCGTGCGCCGATTGCGATGACAGTGTCGATGCCGAGCTCTTTGGTGAGTTCTCCGATTTCCTTATGCGCACGCTCGGTGAGCTCTCCGAGCTCCGCCATATCGCCGATGACGGCGGCCTTTTTGCCGCCGCTCGCGCCCAATACGCGCAGCGACGCCGCCATCGACTGCGGACCCGCGTTGTAGCAGTCGTCGAGCAGGCGGCGGTTTTCAGAGAACGTGATGACGTGCATGCGTGAGCCCGCGGGCTCATAAGCCGCGACGCCGCGCTCGATCTCCTCTTTGGTCTCGCCAAGGTACTCACCGATGGCCGCGGCCATCGCCGCGGAGTAGACCATGTGCTTTCCCGGCACGGGGATGGAGAGCGCGTAACGCTCCTTTGCCGTCGTCACGACGCAGCGAATGCCGTCGATGCCAAGGTCTTCGACCTCGCTGACGCGGACATCGCAGTGCTCGGACAGGCCGCAGCGCAACGTTTTCTGCGGCAGAGAGACGGTGTTCAAAAGCTCGTCGTCGCCGTTTAAGACGGCGAGGCCGTCTTTTTTGAGGTTTTCAAAGATCTCGCACTTGGCCTTCAGAATGTTCTCGCGCGATCCGAGGTATTCAATGTGCATGTCGCCGACGTTCGTGATGACGGCGATATCGGGCTTCACCATCTCGCCAAGATACCGGATCTGCCCCGTGCGGTCCATGCCCGTCTCGATCACCGCCGCCTGATGCGCGCGGGAGAGGCCCAGCAACGTCTGCGGCGTGCCGATCTCATTATTATAGTTGGCCGCGGTCTTGAGCGTATGGAACTTCACGCCCAGTACCGAGGCGATCATTTCCTTTGTTGTCGTCTTGCCGACGCTGCCCGTCACCTGCACAAAGGGGATAGAAAACTGCGCACGGTACCACGCGGCCAAGTCCTTGAGCGCAAGCAGCGTGTCAGGCACCTTGATGTAAAACTTTCCGGGCAGCAGCGTTTCCGGCACGCGGGCGCACAGACAGCCCTCCGCGCCCGCGGAAATCGCCTTTTCGATATAGTCATGCCCGTCGAAGCGCTCGCCAACGAGCGGCACGAAAACTTCACCCGCTTTGACGGTGCGGCTGTCGGTGTTCACGCCGAGGATCTTCGCTGTCTCATCTCCCTGCAAGAGCTCACCGTGCACCGCCGCGAGCAGCTCCTTTACCGTGATGGCCTCCATTTACAGCCCTCTTTTCTGCTTCAGCGACTCTTCGACGATCTTTTCACACAGTTCCTCGTAGCCGATGCCGACCGCCGCCGCCTCCTGCGGAAGAAGGCTCGTCTTCGTCATGCCGGGCAGCGTGTTGATCTCAAGGAAGTACGGCGTACCGTCCGGCGTGACGATGAAGTCCGCGCGGGAGTAGACGTTCAGACCGATCAGGCGGTAGACCGTCTCGGTCGCGGTGCGCACGCGCATCTCCCAGTCCTCGGGGATGGGAGAGGGGCAAATTTCCTCCGCCGCGCCGGCCTGATACTTGTTCGCGTAGTCATAAAAGCCCGTCTTCGGGATAATTTCGATGGAGGGCAGTGCCTTGCCCGCGATGATACCAACCTGGATCTCGCGGCCGGAGATGTACTGTTCGAGCACGACCTGCGCGCCGAACTGTAAGCACTCTTCAAGCGCTTTTTTGAGCTCCGCGCCCGTATGCGCGATGGAGACGCCGACAGACGAGCCGTTGGCGACCGGCTTGACGACGCAAGGGAGCTTCGTTTCCGACACAAGGCGCGCGATGTCGCCTTCCGTGTAGCGCACGGTGCGCCACTGCGGCGTGATGACATATTCCGACACAAGACGCTTCGTCAGGTCCTTATCCATCGCAATGGCGCTCGATAAGTAGCCCGCACCCGTGTACGGGATGCCGAGCAGGTCGAACGCCGCCTGCACGCGGCCATCCTCGCCGCAGGTGCCGTGCAGCGCCAGAAAGACGACGTCCGCCTTGGCGCACACATCGAGCACGCCGGGACCGAAAAGGCTCTTGCTCTGGTCCTTGCGGCTCTCGCGCACGGCGGCGAGGTCGGGCTCCGCCTCGGCAACGGAATAGTCGCCGCAGAAGCCGTCCGGTGCGTCGAAAACATCTTCGAGCTTACCGTCGTAGTCTTCAAAGCCCATGAACATATCCACCAGAATGGCCTGATGCCCGTGCGAACGCAGCGCGCGGCAGATCTTGTTGCCGCTCGAGAGCGACACATTGCGCTCCATACTCAGGCCGCCTGCTAAAACAACGATACGCATACCGTTTTCCTCCTTATTTTTGAAAGGAACGTCGCCGTCCCCGTTTATCCATACTATACTAATCTATACTTTACCACAGCTTTTTCCCAAATACAAGCAAAAGAGAGCGGCGTGAAAACCGCTCTCTTTTGTTCGCTTTTCTCACTTTTTGCCCTTAGCCGAAAATGCCGGAGAGCAGTCCGCCCTTTCCCGCGCGTCCGTCCTTGAGCGTCATCGCCGCGCTGAGGATCTCTGCCGCCTGCGCACGTGTCACGCCCGAGCGCATCTCGTCAGTGGAAAAACGCCCACTCTCGATCACGCTGACGGACTGCAAATTCGCCACCGCCTGTGCGCACCAGGCGTTGTCCGCGTCCTGCACGTCGTAGTCCGAGAGGTCCACGTCCGTCACGCGAAGCAGCCGGTTCAGCACGACCGCGGCCTCATTGAGCGTAATGGCGTCATTCGCGCGAAAGGCAACGCCCTCCGCCGTGCTGACGCCGGACACAACGCCCGCATTCAGCGCGCTCACGGCGTAGCCCTTCGCCCAGGTCGGTATGCTCGCATCGTCGCAGAAGCCAGTCATCTGCACATCCTCCGCGCTCACGTCCATTGCCGCGAGCGCCATCGCGACAAATTCACCACGTGAGAGCGTGCGCTCGGGCTCAAAGAAATAGCTGTCCCCGATCTTCGCGCCCACAAACACACCGTGCTCGGCAAGATCGACCGCCGCCGTATGCGCACGGCTGCCGCCCATATCAGCGTAGCAGACGCCGCTATTTGCCTTTTCGATTGTGATGCTCACCGTCGCGGGCAGCGAGATGTTGCCGTAGGCGTCGATCGCCGTGTAGGTGAAGCTGTCCGTCCCCAGCTTGCCGCCCGGCGTGTAGACAAAGCCGAGGCCGTCCTCCGTCAGCGCGACCATGCCCTTTTTCGGCACCTGCGCGATGGCAAAGGTCACCTCATCGCCCTCGTTGTCCACCGCGCGGAATTCGCCCTCATACGCGACGCCGCGGTAGACCTTGATCTCCATGTTCTCTGCCACCGGCGCGCCGTCGACAGCTTTCGCCTCCTCTTTTCCCTTGCCGAACAGCGCCGACGCACTCTGCATCGGCACGAGGGTAAGCAACAACAGCGCCATCACAAACGGCAGCGCGCGCCAGAATTCTTTTCGCTTTTCCATATTGAAATGCTCTCCTTCCAAATAAAACTTGCGGAGTTATTGTTTACCGCGCGGTGAAAAGTATGCAAAATTGCATGTTTTGCAGCACGACAGCGCTGCGGGGGAATTGCAGCGCCGCAAGGCTCTGGCTGCGCCGGGTGTCCCAGTCCAGCTGCCGCTGCGCCCACGGGGCGTACTGCGTTAAAAGCTGCTGCAAAAACTGCTCCAGCTGCTGCCGGGTGAACTGCCGGGTAAAGCGCTGAATTTGGTCGGTGTCAACTTGGTAATAGGTCAGCCGCACCGCCAGCGTTTCCAGCCCCTGCTGGCTGCTGTAAATGGCGGCATATACCATGCCCTGCGCCCAGTGGCAGGGGTTCAGCTCCTCGGTGATCTCCTCATAAGGGACAGTGGTGGTCTTGATCTCGTCGATGGTCACAGTGCCGGTTTCATCGGTGAAAATGCCGTCTGCCCGGCCTTCCAGCGTAAAGGCGATGCCGCAGGCTTCCCGCTCCGCGCTGAGGAACACCTCAGCCTGATAACCCTCCCCGGCGGCTTTTTGCAGCCTGCGGTGGATGCGTGCACCCTCGTTGGCGCGGTCAAAGCCGGTAAAGCGGCTGTCGATGCTGCCGGTGCGCAGCAAAAACTCCACCAGCTGCCGGATGGGCAGATGGATGCTTGCCAAGGCGTTTCACCTCCGTTGGTTTTTGCGTTATCCTACCCCGAACAGCTCCATGCACTGAGCGGCTGCGGCATCCACCTGTGCAAAGTCCACGGCAGTGCGGTAGTAGGTCTCCAGTTCATCGTGGCAGCTTTTTGCCTGCGCCATCAGGGCACAGGCCTGTTCCAGCAATTCGGCGGCGGCGCGCTCGTTGAAACGCAGCCGTGCCCGGCAGGCGGAAAGGTTCTCCCTGTCCACAAAACGGCTGCACCGCACGGTCTGCGCGGCAGACAGCCGCACCGGATGCCAGCGGTTGTCGGTCAAAAATGCCAGCCGCAGGGAGGGGATGATAATGTGGTCGATCTTGTCCTCCGGGTGCATGGCGCAGGGGCAGGTGATGATGTGGTAGCCCCGCGCCAGCGCCTCGGCGCGGATGAGCTCCAGCAGCAGGCGGGAGACTGCCCCGTAGTCGTCCCGGAAAAGGATACACCGGTCGGCCAGCGCCTGCACCGTGCCCTGATAGAACACCTCGCCCTTGGGCGTGATGGCAGAGAGCAGCCGCAGCTCTTCAGAGCCCATCTCCTCGGTGCGGGGCAACAGGCGGGTGCACAGCCGCTTGACGTAGCGGCGCACTTTTTCAAAGTTTGCACTGCAGGCTTCGGCGCGGCGGCTGTCCAGCAGCAGGCTGCCCGCCGAAGCCACATACCGCGCCGCCCGGCTGCGCAGCAGCTGGTTGCGGGCAAACAGGGCGGTCACCTCGTCCTTGTGGGAGTGCAGGGCATCGGCGTCGATGGTGTGGTACAGGCTGACCACGATCTCGTCCGCGCCGGGGGCATCCGGCTCCACCACATGCGGTGCGGTGGCGTCGAGGATGGCGGCGTGCTTTTGCAGAAACACCACGCCGTCCAAGCTGTCGGGGTCGCTGGCACAGTGGATCTTTTCAATGGGCTGGCCCTGCTGTTCTGCCGCTTGGGCCAGCCGCTTCATCAGGGTCGATTTGCCGCAGCCCGGCCCGCTTTTGATGAGATACATCTGCATCCCCGGTTCGTGGCGCAGCGGTTCAAAATAGCCCTTGAACCCGGCGGGCGTCGTGGCCCCAAGGAAAAAATCAACGGAATCGTTTCGAAGATTCGTCATGGAAAACACCTCACTTTTGCTTTAGGATATGCAAAATGTGGGGTGAATGCTACAAGGAAAGGTACGTCTTCGTACAACCTCTCAGTCTCGCTTGCGCTCGCCAGTCGTCCACCCTCTGTCGCTTACGCGACATCTCCCTCCGGCCGGAGGAAGTCTTTCCTAGTAGGGGAGCCTCTGGCGAAACCGTTTACCTTGCGGGGACTGCCAAGGCCTCCCCTACAAGGGGAGGTGGCAATGCGGAGCATTGACGGAGAGGTTGTAGGAAGAAGAAGCTATCCTTATACAGCTTAGTAGGTATGTTCACATACTTCGTTGATTTTATCCCGGAGCGCCACGAAGTCTGCAAAGGCCTCCGGTTTGTTCTGAGGCTGGCGGAGGAGGGCGGCAGGGTGGAAGGTGCCCATGAAGAGGATGCCGTTCTTCTCAAGGAAGGTGCCGTGCTCCTTGGTCACAGAAAAGTCGGGCCGGATCATCCGCTGGGCGGCGATGCGGCCAAGGCAGACCACGATCTTGGGCCGCAGCAGGCGGAACTGCTCCCGCAGCCACGGCATACAGGCTTCGCTCTCGGCGGGGAGCGGGTCGCGGTTTTTCGGCGGGCGGCATTTGACGATGTTGGCGATATAGCAGTTCTGGCTGCGGTCAAGGTCGATGGCGAACAGATATTTATCCAAAAGCTGCCCGCTGCGGCCCACGAAGGGCAGCCCCTGCTCGTCCTCGCTCTGGCCGGGGCCCTCGCCGACGAACAGAACCTCGGCGTGTTCGGAGCCTTGGCCGAACACCACATTCGTGCGGGTCTCGCACAGGCCGCAGCTGCGGCAGGAAAGGCAGTTGGCCCGGAGTGTTTCCCAATCCATATTTCGTTAAACCTCTCACAAACTAAATGACAATTTCTTAACAACTGATCGCGGGATTTCTTCCTACAAAATATACCACAAAATTTCGGATTTGTCTTGAAGTTTCCAGACTCTGTGCTAAAATAAAAAAGAAGGGCACATCTGTGGTGCCCTATCATATTGCAAAGTAATTTCGGAGGTAATCACAATGGCTGATATGTTTGCACCGCTGGTAGCCCAGCTGAAGGCGAACCCCAAGACGATCGTTTTTACCGAGGGCAATGACCCCCGCATTCTGGAGGCCGCAAGCAAGCTGCTGGCTGAGGGTGTGCTGAAGGTCGTTATGGTGGGCAACGAGGCTGAGTGCAAGGCTGCCGCTGCCGCCGGTGGTTTTGATATTTCCGCTGCCGAGATCATTGACCCGGAGAAGTACGCCGGTTTCGATGAGATGGTCAACACCATGGTCGAGCTGCGCAAGGGCAAGCAGACCGCTGAGGAGTGCACCGCTCTGCTGAAGAAGTCCAACTACTTCGGCACCATGCTGGTCAAGATGGGCAAGGCTGACTGCCTGCTGGGCGGCGCTACCTACTCCACCGCCGACA
>ENA-OROL01003053-OROL01003053.1-human-gut-metagenome-genome-assembly--contig:-NODE-3053-length-10978-cov-3.765815_pt1 | contig 10978 bp, 9 predicted proteins | sample MGYA00242128_ERZ509048 | MGnify/ENA primary metagenome ERZ509048 (study PRJEB26280, sample SAMEA2338750) | human gut metagenome | biome: human gut; feature: human-associated habitat; material: faeces...
ACTGTATTCTGTATGGACATGTAAATGTGTAAACTCCAAATTTTTCTCTCCTTATTGTAAAAACAGGGCTCCGGATCCTCCCCGCTCTGCACTTTTCTCGGAACGTGCCGGAGCGTGTCTGATCCGGAGCCGGTCAACACCTTGTTATTTTTTAATGTAGATCCTCTTATCACGGATCTCTACTTTTCCTTCTTTCATCAGATGGCCGACCGCACGCTTGAATGCGTTCTTGCTGAGACCAAACTCTCTCTTGATGACTTCCGGTGAAGCATGATCATCAAATGGCAGCACGCCTGCAAATTCCTCGATCACGCTGAGTACGCTCTCTGCATCTTCATTGATCTGGATGTAAGCTTTCTGACGGTCGCTGACATTCATCTTGCCATCCTCTTTTACCTCAGTGACACGAAGATCAAGAATAGCTCCCGGTCTGTATTTGCCGGTTGCCTCTCTTGCAGGGATCAGTGCGGAATATTTATCATCTACCGCAACAAAAACACCGAAGTTTCCGCTGATCTCATAGACACGGCCCTTCACCATATCTCCCGGTACATAAGGAGTTCTGGTGGAAAGATAATGATACACTTTCATAGTTGCACAGAGTCTGCTGCTCTTATCTACATAAAGAGCTACCAGACATTCCTCACCTTCACGGACTCTGTTAGTCTGCTCATGATACGGAAGAAGAAGATCCTTCTCCAGTCCCCAGTCAAGAAAAGCTCCGATCCTAGTGACCTGTTTAACCTTGAGGACTGCTGTCTGTCCTACCTGGAGCATTGGCTCACGGGTAGTAGCGATCAGTCTGTCCTGGGAATCTTTGTAGATGAATACCTCGATCTCATCACCTACTTTGGTTCCTTCCGGTACCTGTTTGGATGGAAGAAGCACACGCTCGTTCTGCGGTGCATTTCGGTCCTCTCCAAGATATATTCCGAAATCTACGGTTTTTACAACCAGTAATTTCTGTTTTTTACCTAATTCTATCATTCTTACTCCTGTTCCTAAAAAATATATATGTTCATTTACTGTTTGCTGTCTGTCCTGCATTATAACATAAGAGAATTATTATAGAAAGCACAAAAAAGGCAGCTTTGGAAATTTCTTTCCGTCACTGCCTTTTATTTGCCATTCATGGGGGAATCTGCCCCACATTGGGTCAGTCTGTTATTCTGTTGGTTTCTCAACCGGCATCGGGTTCATCATCTTAATGACAAAAAGTACAATCAGCATCAGCACGATTCCCACCGGAAGAGCGATCCATGCTGTTTTTACAAAACCGGCAACAATATAAGTTACAAAAGATACTGCCGCAGCTACGATCGCATACGGAAGCTGTGTGGAAACGTGAGTCACATGATCACACTGTGCTCCTGCGGAAGCCATGATCGTTGTATCAGAGATCGGTGAACAGTGATCTCCACAAACCGCACCTGCCATGCAGGCAGACATGGAAATGATCATCATCTCAGGACTGGATTTCTCAAATACCGCAACAACGATCGGGATCAGGATACCAAAGGTTCCCCAGGAAGTACCTGTAGCAAATGCAAGTCCGCATCCAACCAGGAAAATAATGGCCGGAAGGATAACTTCAATACCACCGGCAACGGAGCGCATTGCTTCTTCTACGAATACCGCAGCACCAAGTGAGTCTGTCATAGCCTTCAGTGTCCATGCAAAGGTCAGGATCATGATCGCCGGTACCATGGCCTTGAAGCCTTCCGGGATGCATCCCATACAATCTCTGAAATTGATCACACGTCGGATCATATAGAAAATAATGGCAAACACCAGACCAAAAGCACTTCCCATTGCAAGGCCTGTAGAGGCATCACTCTGTGAAAATGCGGTAACAAAATCTGTTCCGCTGAAAAATCCTCCTGTGTAGATCATACTGATGACACAGCAGATAACAAGCACAACAATGGGGATCACAAGATCGATCACCTTTCCTCTCGGATTCGGTGTCTCATCATCCGTTGCATTCTCATAGGGTCTTGCAGATGTTGTATAAAGATCTCCGTTCAGTGCGTTGATCTCATGTGTTTTCATGGCACCAAATTCGGTTTTCATCAGCACCATGCCAACCATCATTACGATCGTGAGAATTGCGTAAAAGTTATACGGAATGGTTCTTACAAAGATTGCAAGTCCATCCTGTCCTTCTACGAATCCGCTGACTGCTGCAGCCCAGGATGAGATCGGTGCGATGATACATACCGGAGCAGCTGTCGCATCGATCAGGTATGCAAATTTCGCTCTGGATACGTGATGTCTGTCAGTTACCGGACGCATAACGCTTCCTACTGTCAGGCAGTTAAAATAATCGTCAATGAAGATCAGGATTCCAAGGATGATCGCTGCAAGTTCCGCGCCCACACGAGTGTGGATCTTTTTGCTGGCCCATCGTCCGAATGCGGCGGAGCCGCCGGCCTTGTTCATCATACATACCACAGATCCCAGGATAACCAGGAAGATCAGGATACCTACGTTATAGCTGTCAGCAAGAACCTTGATGATTCCTCCCTCAAAAATCTGTGTTACGGTTCCTTCGAATTTGAATCCGGAATAAAGCAGTGCTCCTACTACAATTCCCACAAACAGAGAACTGTATACTTCTTTTGTGATCAGCGCAAGGATGATCGCTACAAGAGGTGGAAGCAGTGCCCAGATTGTTGCATACAGAGCAGGCTGATAAGTCTCCTCCGCATCCGCAGCCAGCACAGTCAGGGGACTTGCCAGTGCGCCCATGAATACCATTGCCATAACAGACAATGCTGTTCCTGCTTTTTTACTCATTTTTCTCCTCCCTTTTCGGGGACAAAAAAACGGAGGCTGTCCCTTCTTAGAACACCTCCGGTTAAATAATCTTCTTTATTCAACTTACGATAGCGCTCCACATCCGTGACAGTACAACGCATATTCTGCGTTATCCCAGTACCCTGTCATCTGGCCTTTCAGAGCACTTCGGCAGATTTTCCTTTCTTTATGGACAGCCTGCCAGGGCCTCTCGTCCATAAATACTGATAAAATCCGCGCCTCTATCTCTTTATCCGTGACCGTTTACCCCCGCAAGGTTTCCCGGTCGCCTTTTTTCTTTATACTGTAGCAGTTTCCGACATAAATATCAAGTAGTTTGCTGTATAAATATCAGTCATACCAATTATCATGCTGCTGATCTCAGGAGCACTCTTCGTTCAGTAGCCACTTCACATCCACACCCAGCACTTTTGCAAACACTCTCAGTTCATAATCTGCCACAAAACGTTCTCCGCCTTCGATCCTGCTGATACTGTCACGTTCCAGCATCACACCTTCCACCTGCATTTTTGCCGCCAGATCTGACTGTGACATCCGTTTTATATTTCTCATCTGACGTATTTTTTCTCCGGAAACGTTCTTTCTTCCCTGATAAGTGTAAATTTTCATCCTGCCACCTGTTTTCCAAAATGTGTTAATGTTCTGCATTTTTCTTGACATTAGCACATATTTTGGTGGCACCTGTGTTAAAGGTCAGCAAATCTGGTTTTTTTCGACAAAAAATGAACATTTCTTCATTGTTTTACCCTGGATAGTATCTTTTACAGGACACTATTGTATCAGTAAAACAGTTATTCCATTCTGAATTACTGCCCGCCCGTAAACGGCACCTCTCCACAATTTATATTCCACAAAAAAAGAATGCCACATTTTCCCATGTGGCATTCTTCTGCTGTTTCTTTTTTTTCTTATTTATTTCCCTGTCCATAGTAGGCATTTGCGCCATGTTTTCTGTAGTAATGCTTATCCTGAAGCTCCTGCGGTGCCGGTTTTACGTCCGGGTTGATCAGCTCACAGCGGGATGCCATCTTGGCAACTTCCTCAAGAACAACTGCATTATGTACTGCTTCATGAGCATCCTTGCCCCATGCAAATGGTCCATGGTTTTTGCAAAGTACTGCAGGTACTGCTTCATAATCTTTGTCCTTAAACAGGTCTACGATCAGAAGTCCTGTGTTTTTCTCATATTCTTCAAATTCCTTGCCTTCCAGGCAACGTGCACATGGAACTTCACCATAAATATAATCTGCATGTGTGGTTCCATAACATGGGATTGCTCTTCCGGCCTGTGCCCAGCTTGTTGCCCATGAAGAATGTGTATGTACAACTCCTCCGATATTCGGGAATGCTTTGTACAGTTCTACATGAGTTGCTGTATCAGAAGATGGATTATATTTTCCTTCTACCTTATTTCCATTCAGGTCTACAACAACCATATCATCCGGTGTCAGCAGATCATAATCAACTCCACTTGGTTTGATGACAAAAAGTCCTGATTCTCTGTCGATTCCGCTTACATTTCCCCATGTAAATGTAACAAGTCCGTATTTTGGAAGATCCATGTTTGCTTTGTAAACTTCCTCTTTTAATTTCTCCAGCATGATTCGTACCTCTCCTTTTGCTTTTCAGATATTCTTTTACAACAGCTTTCAGATGTTCCGGCTTTTTTCTGCATATCCCACCCGGAAAATCTCTTAATATCTGTATTATAGCACTTGTACGGTACATGTACCAACTTGTATGTTGATTATTTTACTGTTTCTCATACAAAAACTCTTCAGGCAGACTTACCTTGAAATCTTTTGCAAGTGAACGGAAATTGTCCGGTGTAATAGTCTGAAGTTTATTTGGAGTCATAGAAAGAATCTTCACCAGGATCTCTGCAGATTTTTCTACCGTATGGAGCAGACCAAATGTCAGGTCAAAATCTTCACCTGAGCAGAACATTCCATGATGTGCCCAGATAACAACATCATATTTCTTCATTAATTCTGCTGTTTTTATGGCAATTTCTCTTCCACCCGGTACCATCCAGCCGACAACACCTACGCCGTCCGGGAATACAACCGGACACTCTGTAGCAGATTCCCATAACTCTCTTGTAAAGATCTTATCATCCAGTGGCAGAACAAATGTCAGAGCAATTGTATTTGTCGTATGTGCATGATAAATAACACGATGTTTTCCGTTTGTCAGTTTCTTCTTCACTTCATGATTCATCAGATGAGTCGGAAGCTCACTGGTAGGTCTGCCGCCCTCAACCAGGCCCCAGCGGATTCTGTAATTTGTTCCTGTCTCATCCAGTTCAATGATCGCAAGACATACTTCCGGATCCACGATAATATTTCTGAAATATTTACCGCTTCCCGTTACAAGGAAAAACTCTCCTGCTAATCCCGGAACCTCTACCCCGATCGGTATCCATTCTCCAGTTGCATTCAGACGGGGACGAATCATCTCTACTTCCTCCGGTTTCAGACGATAGCTTAAGTTTCCGCCGTTTCTCTCATGCCATCCCTGAAGATAACCGTCATTTGCCATTTTGATAAATCCCTGTACAAATTTAGATTCCAGAATTTTCATAATATATATCTCCTCCGCTTTTTGTGGTTTTATGTTGTTTGTTTTTAACAATATATTGTTTCTTGTTGTTTATGAATGTATTATATATTGTTTCTTGTTGTTTGTAAATAATTTATTCAAAAAATCTCTCACAAAACCACACATCAATTCCGAAATATCTTTGTCAATTCTGTCCTGCTATTCATCCTGTTCAGAAGATTTTTACCGTTATTTTTGCTGAAATTCTATAATTGCGTATGCTTTTCCGTCTGTATCATCAAGCGATACAATCACCTTTCCTGTTTCTGCTTTTGCTTTCGGGCAGATTATATCTCCAAGTTTTGCCTGCATCTTATACTCTGCACGCATCTGGTATACTTTGAAATCTTCCGGCAGGAAATCTTCTGCCATACAGATATACTGACAGTTGTTTACATGATGATTAGTGTCAAGATGATGCTTCTGCACTGTGAATGATTCCTGTGAAGTCATGTCATCCGGAAGTTTGATTTTCCTCGGTGCATAATCCATTTCCAGCTTTTCGCCGAGTATGTAATTGTCTGTATCTGCAGGTGTCAGTCTCACCGGAATCCCTGTACTGATGGCCAGATGTGTCCAGTTGGAGTTCGCCCAGGCAAGCTTCTTCCCATCCATTGTTTCTATGGTGAAATTACGCATACCCATGAATCCTTTGAAATCATAAGGTGCTGTCGTGATCCTGATTTCCGTTCCCATAGCAGGATATTCATCCACAATTACCTGCCAGGAAGAAAGAACCCACGCTCTGTCTCTTGCCTTCAGCACGTCTCCTCCAAGCCCGACCGACTCCGCATGAAATGTACAGCAATCCTGAAAATAATTCAAAACACCCGGTAATGTCAGTTTGCCGTTCTCACCTGTCTCACTGTATCTGACTCTGCTGTTAAAACTGTAATTCATTTTTTATGTCCCCTTTTCTTATGTCGCTATGATTTTTTAATATACTTCTTTTCTATTATTATAACAAGCCAAAAGTATAAGGCATAAAACAGTTTTTTATAAACTGCCCTATGCCTTATCTTTGTTCTACGTTATATTATTTACTGTAATTCTTTGCTACAAATGTGATCATTACCTTAAACAGATCCCCATCCAGGTATAGCTTAAACTCACCTCCCTGCAGCTCTGTCAGGCTCTTTGCGATAGAGAGTCCCAGTCCGCTTCCTTCTGTATTTCTCGCCACATCTCCTCTGATAAATCGTTCTGTCAGTTCATCCGCAGAGATATTCAAAGGCTGTGCTGAAATATTTTTCAGGGAAAAGGTTACTTTTTTATTTCTGTTGCTGATCTCTGCGTAAACTCTGGTGCCCTCCATTGCGTACTTCACAACATTGCCGAATACGTTTTCCAGAACACGCCACATTCTCTGGCCGTCTGCGTAAATAATGGACGGTTCGTCTGTGAAATGTACCATCATAGTCAGGTTCTTCTCCTGGAATTTCTCTTCAAATTCTCCGATCACCTGCTGCACCATTTCCACAAAATCAATATCATTCATCTCCAGCTTAATGTTTCCGGTGCTTGCCTTGGATGCCTCTACCACATCCTCTGTGAGCACCTTCAGTCTCTGGGATTTCTCATCCAGGATACGTAAGTATTCCTGTATTTTCGGATCTGTCGGATTTTCCCGTTTCATCAGATCTACATAATTGATAATGGAAGTCAGAGGTGTTTTCAGGTCATGGGAAACATTTGTGATCAGCTCTGTCTGCATTCTTTCTTTTTTCAGGCTGTTTTCCACAGCAGCATCCAAACCACCTCCAATATTGTTGATATATTCTGCCATCACCTTCTGTTTTCCGGTAAGTGTATCTGTTTTGATCTTATATTGCAGTTCTCCATCGCTTATTTTCTTCAGACCATCCATAATACGATCCTGCCCGTCTGCTTTTCTGATGGCGAAAATCATAACAGCCACATCTACAGCCATCAATGCCAGCAGGAATACTCCTGCACCACTGAATACGCAGCCGATGATCAGGAACTGCAAAAATAAAAATGCACCTCCCACAAGCAGAACTTTTATTTTTTCTGCTGTATTTCTGGAAAAAGCTCTGGCAAAATCGGCAAGCTTCCCACTGCATTTTCCAATCCATTTCAGAACTGTTCTAATCAGACTGTTTTTCCATAAGGTTCCTGCTTTTATTCTTCTTACCAGGCTGAGATATCCGATCAAAAACCATGCCATTGTATAAGTTCCACATATGAGACAGGTAACAATCACTGTCACTACTGCATGACTGTAACCCAATGATGAATTGGCGATCAAAGTTCCCGATATGATCATTCCTGCCAGCCATATACCGATCACTGCTCCTGCCGCGATTTCTGTATACCATCTGTCAAATCCATTCAGATGGATTCCTTCATCCTTCGGTTTCCTTCCAGCTGTCACAGTCAGCCACACCATACCAATCAGCCAGAGCACACTTCCGAAGATTGCTCCTGCCAGCATCGGAAACATAAGCTTTGAATATGTCTCATAGTTCTCTGCCTCATCAGCCATGGAATCTGCCACAGAAAATTTCGTATCAACCGAAACTGCAAACACAAAATCCTTTGTGTCAAAGCTCTGATCAATGGTATGATTCCACACCTGCAGATCTGCATCCGGAATATTTGTAACACACTCACTTAATTCCGGGTAAACAACTGCATATGCTTTTTCCTTAAATATTTTCTCAAGGTTCTGCTCCAGCTGTGAATAGCTGCTGTATGCTTTTCTGTTTGTATAGATTGTCTTTTTCTCTTTATCTGCGAAAAGATATGTGAGATTGGTACTCCCTTCCTCATAGTCTCCGGACGTATGGTATACAGACGTAAGTGATATGGCACAGTCACTGACATTTATATCATCCTGAACAGTTCTGATACAGTCCAGAACCTTGGCCAGTTCACTATAGGCATCCTCAAGTTTTCCATTCCATTCCGTACTGGAATTGACTGCATCTGGAAGACTTTCCGCACCCTGAGGTTTGAATTTCTCTGTAAAACTCCATATCTCCTGCAAATAAAACTCCGGATATTCTGTATTATTTTCTTTGTCTGTAATACTACCCAGACTTCGATTATCCGAATTACTCCAGTAACTCAGCTCAATGGCAGCATCTACTTTCTGTTTTTCTGTTTTTTCTGCAAATTTTGTCTCATAGGCGTCATCATACTCTTCTATGATATCCTGATCATAATTGACCTTTAACGTCCCATCTGTCACCAGTTTCTTAAAATCACTTAAGGAAAAATAATAACTGCTGCCATCCGAAGCCTTACACTGGATAAACTGCCCTACATCGTCAAGGCTTCCATAATCATAGCTCTCTCCAACTCCGGCCCAGTCCTGTGCCCACTCCAGCAGATCTTTTACAGAATATGCCACGCCAGATGTATTCTTAAAAGAAAGCTCACTCAACGAATCACGGTTGATTTCCTTTTCTTCAAACTCTGCCAGATCGATCACTGCCGATGAACCTGCGTTTGTAAGGTAATTTATATCCTCTTTTGCTGACAGACTTTCCAGAATATCCGTACCTCTGGAATTCAGACGCTCCCTGAATCCCTCTGACTGAATGTAACTTTTCCCTCTGTCATCCAGACGGATTCCCGTCTGATAAATCATTACAAAAAATGCTGCACATATCACAGCTGCCACAGCCGCCAGATGTACGATCACGATCCAGACCGCCTTGGCAACATTGCTCCTGTATCCTTTTCCCTTCATAATTTTGTCCCTTTCCTTTGCATTCGCTCCGTTACTTGATTTAGGTCAAGCGGATAAAATCATCCGCTTCGCTACTTGCTTGATTTGGTTAAGATGTCAGTTTCTATGTTCTTTTCCTGAAAAACTCACAGACACATTTCCCATGCCACATTCCAGTTCCAGCTTCCTGTCTGCACCAGTGTTAGAAATATGATTCTCTCTGCCAAGTCCACTGTAAGAATCAGAACCTACATCCAGATTTCCAACTCCGCACTCCAGATCATAATTATAATCTTCCTGTGCACCAGTCATTGTCAGATCCAATTCACCTAACCCGCATTCTCCGTCCGTTTCTTCCGCACTCAGATCAGCAAAAGTCATACTTCCGGTTCCAATCTGTAAATCCGCTTTCTTTGCAGTCACTGAACCATTGCTCTCAAATTCACCGGCTCCCACTTCTACATCCAGCTCTTCGGTCTGAATATCACAGTTAATATAAACAGTTCCCGCACCCATTTCTATATCCAGCTTCTTAAACTTCACATCTTTCGGATAAGAAACACAGACCTTCCGCGCTTTAGAAGTCTTCTTCGTACTTCTGATCTTAAGTACATCCTCACTCTCCTTCACCGTCACATCATTTCCTGTATCATTATAAACTTTAACAGAAAAACTATCCCCTTCTTCCAGTTCCAGCTCATCATATTTAAGTTCGATATCCAATTCCACAGGCTGATGTTCAAGCTGATACACCGCACCATCAGCAGAGCTTTCACTCTCCACCTTCATAAATTCAGCATTAGTCTGCCCATCCACGCTGTTTACAGCATCCATATCCTCAATGTCTTCTGATGCATCATCCTCCATCGTTCCAGGTTCAACCACATCCCTCTCTGTCCAAAGTATCTTGCTGATACTTTCAAACCCGTTCAGTTCCGACATACTGGCACCCATCACGCCGCCGGCGATCGTCAGCCCAATTCCTGCTGCCCCAAAGATTCCCGCAGCAATCAACATCCCTTTGGTAAATTTCTTCATCAGACCTCCCCTTTCTTCCTGTAGAGCAGCTTATTTCCAAAATCAGTAATCTTCCGGAACCACTTCGGCACCAGAACTTTAGCCGTCTTCACCGTTGCCAGAACCATAAGAATCCCCAGAGCGATCATCAGGAATCCAATCCCCACAGCCAAAACTCCGGCACCAATCACAGAAGAAGAAAAAACACCGATTCCCACTGCAACAGCTCCAATTCCCCCAATCAGCAACCCTGCACTTCCTATCCCAAGAGCCGCAACCAATACAAACGGCAACAGCACAATCGTCAACACGATCTGCACAGCCACCCCAAGCATACCTTTAATAAACGGAGAAATAAAAACCAGCAAAATCACTGCAAGGATCAAAACTGCCTGATTCCCTTTCCTGAAAAAGGAACCTTTCTTCTCAAATCCATACTTCTCAGGCATCTGCCCCGGTTCCTTTGTCCACGGATCTTCATATCCATGCTCCGTATACTCTCCATACTCACTCTGCTCTGCTGACCCCTTCAGATCAGCCTTAATAATCGCAGCAACCTTCTCCGGACTGCCAAGCTCCCGAAGCACCGAAGCCTCATTCTCAGGTCCGGCATCATCAAAATAATTCTCATAAAACTCAAGGGCTTCCCGTCTCTCCGTCTCCGGAATATCAGCAAGCAAATTCTCCAGTTCTCTCATAAACTGTGCCCTGTCCATCGTCATATTCCTCCCTCAAACATCCCACTGATCTTGGATGCATAAATTTTCCACTCAGCCTTATAAAGCTCAAGCTGCGCAGCACCTCTGTCCGTCAGCTTATAATAACGCCGGTTACGTCCTGCAT
>ENA-OROL01003055-OROL01003055.1-human-gut-metagenome-genome-assembly--contig:-NODE-3055-length-10974-cov-2.555912_pt1 | contig 10974 bp, 7 predicted proteins | sample MGYA00242128_ERZ509048 | MGnify/ENA primary metagenome ERZ509048 (study PRJEB26280, sample SAMEA2338750) | human gut metagenome | biome: human gut; feature: human-associated habitat; material: faeces...
TATAAACAATGTTCTTTCTATCCAACATACACATAATCATTGAGGACTGGCTGCAATCCCTCATCCTCCATATCTCCATACATCTCATCAAAACTTCTTGCGTCAGAAATTTCAAACTGCTCATCGCCTGCATCTGCATCGTCCTCGCCTGCATATTTGCTCTCATGGTCGCCTATGCCGGTTGATACTCCCGCCGAAACCTTTGTTGCGGCAATTTTTACGATTCCGTCCCTAAAATGTTTCTGCTCTCTTGATGAAACCGTTATTCCGATATACGGCAGGAATATCCTGTATGCACAAAGCACCTGACAAAGCTCTTTTTCGTGCACATCAAGTGGATTTATTTTATCATTATTGATGATAGGGCGAAGTCTCGGACATGAAAGTGAATACTCAACATGAGGATATTTTCTCTGAAGATAGTAAACATGAAGTGCACTTGCAAGTGCATCCTTTCTAAAATCTGAAAGACCTAAAAGTGCTGAGAAACCTACACCTCTCATGCCTCCCATGATGGCACGCTCCTGTGCTTCAAACCTGTAAGGAAATACCCTTTTATGTCCCATAAGATGAAGTGTCTCGTATTTGTCTGAATTGTATGTCTCCTGGAAAACCGTTATATAATCGGCACCGCACTCGTGAAGATACTTGTACTCATCACTGTTTACCGGGTAAATCTCAAGACCTACATTTCTAAAATACTTTGCGGCAAGTTTACACGCTTCACCTATGTATTTAACATCACTTGCACTTCTGCTCTCACCTGTAAGCATAAGAATTTCTTCAATGCCCGAATCGGCAATGACTTTCATTTCATGCTCTATTTCATCGGCATTAAGTTTCTTTCTGTTAATATCATTGTAACAGTTAAATCCGCAATAAACGCAGTAATTTTCACAATAATTAGCAATATAAAGCGGTGTAAAAAGATATACTGTATTGCCAAAATGTTTACTTGTCTCTATCTTAGCCTTCTGTGCCATCTCCTCGAGAAAAGGAGCTGCTGCCGGTGACAAAAGTGCCTTAAAATCCTCTACACTGCAAGTCTCACTGTTTAATGCCCTGCGCACATCAACAGCAGTATATGAATCATAATCATATGAATCCATCTGCGAAAGAACCTTATCCATAATGTCAGAATTAATCTGCTCCATTCCCTCCATATATTCCATATGATTTGTACGGCATGCTGGATCAGTCTCCAGCTTATGTTTATGTTCCAACGCTTTCTCTGATAATTTGTCAGAGTCTACAAAAAATTGATTTTCAGCCATGTTCTACCTCTTTCCTACTGTAACTGTATATAAAACTCATCCAAAATGACATTATGATTAACTTATATTAAGATGTTAGAATCAAAAGGTATTTTGACCCTTGCATCATATCAGGATTATTGTGTCAAAATTAATCTCTCAAAAATCCTGTAAGCGGGTCAGATGCCTGTGCCCCTCTTTCAAGCACTCTTCCAAGTCCTGCAAGATAAGCACTTCTTCCTGCTTCAATCGCTGACTTGAAAGCTCCTGCCATTGCCGGAATATCTCCTGCTGTTGCGATGGCTGTATTTGCCATGATTGCTGCTGCTCCCATCTCCATGGCCTCACATGCCTGTGACGGTTTACCGATACCTGCATCAACTATAACCGGCAAATCTGACTCATCAATTATTATCTGGATAAATTCTTTTGTAGCAAGACCTTTATTTGAACCGATAGGTGAAGCAAGCGGCATGATTGCTGCTGCACCTGCATTTGCAAGGTCTCTTGCCGTGTAAAGGTCAGGATACATATAAGGAAGTACCGTAAATCCTTCTTTTGCAAGAATTTCTGTAGCTTTTACCGTCTCCACATTATCAGGAAGAAGATATTTGCTGTCTTTCATAATCTCAATCTTTACAAAATCTCCGCATCCGAGTTCTCTTGACATTCTTGCGATTCTTACCGCTTCTTTTGCATCTCTTGCTCCTGATGTATTAGGAAGAAGTGTAACTCCCTCCGGAATATAGTCGAGAATATTTTCACTCTTCTTTGTATTTGTTCTGCGCACTGCAAGCGTAATTATCTGGGCACCCGCATTTTCTACAGCCGCTTTGATAAGCTCCATTGAATATTTTCCTGAACCTAAAATAAATCTTGATGAAAATTCCTTTCCACCTAATGTAAATGTATCTTTAGACATACCACTGCCACCTCCGACAAAACTTACTATTTCAACAACATCATTATCTTTTAAAACATAACTTGAATAATCGCTCTTATCCACAATCTTTTCATTACATTCAACTGCAATGTGGGTAACTATATAATCATTCTCATCAAGGTATTTCTGAATTGTCATACCTGCTGCATTCTCATCTTTTCCGTTAATATGTACCATTAATCGCTCTCCTTTCAAACTAAAAAAGGCCACACAAAGAAATACACCCGCGGTGGTGTACCCCTTCGTGTGACCGAAATCTCACTCTGCCGTATATATTAACGCATTTTTAACCTAAATGTCAAGGGTAGATTTTTCACTTGTCAAGAAGTGATATAAGCGTTGATATAAGAACTTTTATATCAATCGGTTTTGTCAGATGTTCATTCATTCCCGCCTGCATTGTTCTCTTTATATCTTCGTCAAATGCATCTGCTGTCATGGCTACTATAGGAATGTCCTTTGCTTCTTCGTGCGAAGAGTTTCTTATAATCTTTGTTGCCTGCATTCCGTCAAGTTTTGGCATTCTTACATCCATGAGTATTATGTCATATTCACCTTTTACAGAACGCAGATATTTGTCAACTACTTCCTGTCCGTCCTTTGCCCACTCTACATTCATGCCGTGTGCTTTTAATATCTCCATTGCTACCGCTGCATTTATATCATTATCCTCTGCAAGCAGTACATTTTTTCCTTCCAGTATGCTCTCATCAGTTTTTTCTTCCAAATTATCTTTTTCTTCATCAATATTTTGAATGTCTCTTTCAAAGTCAATTATAAAGGTTGTTCCTTTCATTGGCTCACTTTGACACTCAATAGTTCCTCCCATCATATCAACGAGATTTTTTACTATGGTAAGTCCCAGTCCTGTTCCCTGGACTTTATTTGTAAATTCATTGTACTCCTGTTCAAACGGTACAAACATTTTTTTCTGAAATTCCTTGCTCATTCCACATCCATAATCTTTTATCTCACAATGAATATGAACATGGTTTTCACCTATATCTTCCGCCCCCATGTTCCATTCGACAAATGAGCCTTTATCTGAAAATTTCAACGCATTATTTATGATATTCACATAAATCTGCTTTGTTCGTACCGGGTCAATCTTGATAAGAAATGATCTGTATCTGCTAAAATCAGTTCTCAGTTCAACATCATAATTCTTTGCATTTGCCTTTAGCATTTGTTCTATTGAGCCTACGAATTTCATGCTGTCAACATATTCTTCATTCAGTTCAATTTTATTCTGCTCTATCTTATTCATATCTAGAATATCATTTATTATCTGCAGCAAAAAGTTTCCTGACTCTACTATCTGGTCTATACATTCATCCTTTTTATTTATATCCGTACTTGACTGTCCTATTTCCGCCATACCAAGTATTGCATTCATAGGTGTTCGTATCTCATGGCTCATTCTCGACAGAAAGTCTGTTTTTGCCCGGCTTGCTTTTATGGCTTCATCACTCTTTTGCTGTATCTGAGCTATCATTTTCTTTTTGTTGTTTATATACATAGACACAGCAACCCATGTAAAAATAACCATCAACAATATAAATGCAATAATATCACTATATGAATAGAACTTATCATACAATGAAAGGTCAGACCAGTTATACACCGTATCCTTATTTATGATGCTTCGCCGCTCCTCCTCCGTAACAAGCTTGATTCCTTTATTCAAGGCAGACTCTAAGATAGAATCATTATGAATTGCAAGTCCACACGGCAATGCCACTTCATCAAACTCCTTTATGTCCAATTGTTTATATCTTGGACTCTGCAATATTGCTTTTGCAACATATGTGCCAGTTGCAAAAGCGTCAACCGCCCCATCATTTACCGCATCACACGCATCATCAACAGAATTATACTCTATAATATTATACTCTGTTTTTTTCATTATACAGTCATATACATATTTGTATTTTTTTACTACCGCTATGCGTGCCGAACTGCCAAATTCACTATGATTGCTTCTTGTTATATAATTTATATTTGAATTTAACAGGCTTTTTGTCATAAAATACTTTTTGTAAAACATCACATTGTCTACATAGACTGGCATAACTATATCCGTTTTTGTATTCTCAAGCATATCATATGGATTTTCTGTATCTATTGAAAAATAGTTAAATTTAATACCGAGATTTTCTGCAACCTCATCCATAAGATCAATAGCTATTCCCTTATATTTATGACTCTTTTTATCATAATAACTTATCGGTCTATAGTCCGCATATGTAGCAACATTTAATGTTTTATTGTGTTTAAGATAATTTATTTCATACTTTCCCAAAGGAGTGTAAACTCTCTCCGGAAAATACTTTTTAGTTAAATCAGTTTGAAATGTAGGTTCTGCAAGTTTTAACTCCGTAAGTGCTTTATTCAAATCCTTATAATATGGATTTATTTCTTTCATAACAATATAGTTATGTGTGACACTGAATTTTGATAAAATTTTCATATCGGAAGTTAAATCCATTACATTGCTTATAAGACCATCTACCTTATCCTCATCGAGTGCTTCTTTACATTCATTATAATTATCAAAATAAATAAGGTCATCATAAACTTTTATTGATTTCAAATATGACTTCATTCCTGTATACTCAAAAGCCTCTTTTGTTATGGCAATCTTCATTTTTCCAATGCTGTCATAATCCTCATAAAAAAGGTCACCTCTTTTTTTCTTCGTCATAATTGAATGGTATGTAGTCATTATGTCTTCCGTAGTATAACTGAAATGACTGCCTGTACTGGATGTTTTCAACGGCTCTGACACCGGCATTATAATGTCTAATTTCCCACTCTCAAGAAATTTTGATAAGTCTTCCCATGACCTTACTCTTATATAGCTGTATTCAAAATGAATACTTGAAAATTTGGATATTTCATTCAGATAATCTACTCCATAGCCACATTCATTGCCCGATGAATCATAGTCGAAAAAATTGTCAAGCTGATAAAAGCCAACCTTTAATTTAACTATAGAAGATTCATCTGCTGACGCAGTATCACTGTAAAACAGACTTATCCCCAAAAACATCATTAAAACTATAATTGAATACATAAACTTTCTCAGTTCATTTTTCATTTTCTCATAACCTTTCATCTCGTGTGCTTTTCTTCAAAAAAAGCTGTGCCATAATCTCTTCCGTCAATGGATTTATTATAACACAGCCTGTATCATTTCTCTATTCAATTATCAGATTTCATCAGATTTTCCGCTTCCCGATAATATGTCTTTTATTCTGTTCTCAACAAGCGATGCTGCTTTGCGGTGTGTAGCCTCTGTCGGATGCCAGTTTATTCCAAGCCCGTCGGCATCTTCCTGTGGCGGCAGGTCAAGATAATAAACATTTTGTTCTGAATGTTTTTCATTAACAATCTTAACCGCATCTGATACACTTTTACATAATCTTTTGTCCATCGTTCCAAGCATACATAAAATAGGAATGTCAGGATTTTTAGATTTTATTGTGTCAATGAATTTTACATATCCGTCAATAAATTCCTGATTTCTTGCATTATCATTGTCAGTATAGCTTGCATCATTTGTTCCGAGGTAAACAGTTATTAAATCCGGCACAAATAAACTATTGTCCCATTTTTCCCATTCGTTCACGGGTGTATGGAGATAATCTCTCTCACATCCCGCATCGACATATTCATAAAGCATCGGAACAAGCCATCCCGCATCCTTTACTTTGGGTACATCATCACCTATGTATGCAGTAATAACGCCTTTTCCGTTCCATGCAACGACATTTACATCTGCGTCAAGATGCGTTGCCGTAAGCAGCGAATATGCTTTCATCGGATTTTCCTCTGATGTGTCATGTTCCGCTTCATCAACATTTCCCTCATTGCCGTATCCGCATGTAATCGAATCCCCTATCATCTCTATCTTGAGTTTTTTAGGCAATGGTGGCTCCAAAACCGAATCACTGTCTGTCTCAATCCATTCAATGCCACATGCCGCATATTCTGCTTCTGAATATTTTATAAGCGTTATTGTGACTGTTTTTTCCTCTGCTTCATCATAAAGCACATATTCTGCCTCATCCTTATCAAGACAAAATCTTTTATATGGCTTATCATCACACAAAGCGCCGTATGACACATCACCATCTTTTTCTTCTTTTACATATACCGCCACCCATGCATAATCTTTTTTGCTATGTGTGGATGCATCTGACAAAAGTTTTGCCTTTGCTGTCTTTCCGCTAAATCTAAATGAAATACTTGTACCCGTATATCCGAGATACCTTATACCATCTCTGAATATAGTTCGTCCCGTCACCTTCACCCTTTGCTCTTCTGCTGCAAATCTCATAAATTTCCCTCATTTTATTTATTATTTCTTAGCGTCTGCCGAAATTTCAGTACTTTTGTTTAAATCAATCCAGCATGCCTGTCTTAACTGTATTTCTCCATTTGACACATCTTCACCTTTTAAAGTTCCATCCGGCTGTACACACAATATCTCATTTGAATTTTGTGCGGGCTCCTTAAGCCAATATACATTTTCTCCCGCCGGAATTAAATCTTTGTATTTTTCATATTCAGCTTTTGACAACTCAAAGAAATATTCTGGAAAGCTGCTGTCCTGTGCTGATTGTACATAATTTTGGACTACGATAAGTGCCATCTCATTGTCTGAATATTTTTTGAGCTGTTTGGTATTTAACCAGCGGCGTGCCTTTGACTCATACCAGTCATTGCTTTCTGACTCTTCCATCGAAAATCTTTTCTTTTTTCCGACTTTTTCTTTCATCATAAGCACTTTTTCATCTGATTTCCTGTCAAGTATGACCCAGTTGGCTGTACCGAATATAACCACGTCACCTGGCTTTGCTTCAGTTATAAAAGTTTTTTCAATCTTCGCTGCTCTCGCCTGTGCATCATACTTTGTCCCAGCTTTTTTATAATTTATAAGTGCTGATTTAAATTTGCCTTTTTCCTCTTTTTTAAGTCCGATATGATAATAGCACTTTTTCATATTTCCGCTTGCCACCAAAAAACCGTTTGACTCTTTGTAGTTGGCAATTGCAAGCTTATATTTGCCCTGTGACTGATGATACATTCCTTTAACCATAGGAAATGCAGGAGTTTTCAAAAATACTATAAATAAAAGTACGAAAACTGCCACTACTATTCCTCTTCTTTTATATGCCGCCTTTGTCTCAAGTTTTTCAATTCCCTGATTACATTCAGCAATATACTTATCGCACTTTTCCATATTGTATTTGAACTTTTTACACCGCTTAAAGTTTTCAATTGCATCGGCATAGTCACTTTTTGTTTTTGCTTCTTTCAATGTCAGAACAGCATTGTTAAACACTTTCACCGTTCCGTCTTTTACGGCAATATCAGCTATTTCAAGACATTCCTGTCTTTTCTCGTCAGCATCACGATACCCCTGTATCTTATTAAACTTCTTTGCCGCACTGTTCATTGTATAGTAAATTCTCTCAAATCGTTCGATACAGTCAACAGCACCCATAAGTGCAGCCGCATTTCTGTATATTTTTTCTTCTGCTGAAATAACTTTTACTTCTTTTCCTGCTGCCGCTTTTGCTTTATCTCTTGCAGCCTTTATAGCTGCCCTTTTTTCTGCTTTAAAAGCTGATTTGTCTTTTTTATTTCCCAAAGTTTCAGCCATTTGCTTCCTCCACCTTATTTCTATGCTTCTCAAAGACCCTGCCGACATAGTCAACGGTCGGTCCCATCATTATGACCATACAAACCGTCATAATACCAACTTCCCCACCTGCTGCATATCCTATACATGTGGCTACAAGGTCATATATTATTCTCACTACTCTGAACGTATCTTTTCCCGTATATTTCTTTATCTTGTCACTTATAAGAAACGAAACCGCATCATACGGTGCTGTACCATGTCCGCTCTGCATATAAACGGCTGCCATAATCACAAAAATTATAAGTCCCGGTACCAAAAAAGTAATCCTTGCACCCATGCCAAGATGTGCCGGTACATGGAATACATTTTTAAATACCCATGTAAAGAAATCGGCAGAATAACCCACAAGTATCATATTTCCAAGTGTACCCGTTCCTATAAGATTTCTCTCAAAAATTACAACTATTACAAGAAGTACAAGATTTGAAATAAGCTGATAATTTCCAAATGTCATGCCAAGTTTTGCTGAAATTCCATAGTTCATTGCCGAATACGGGTCAGTTCCCATATCACTGAGTACGAGCATTGATACGCACATACCCATAAGTATGACGGCAATAATCATCATAAAAAAGCTTTTTGTCCATTCTTTTGTAATCTTAAAATTCATAAATTTTCCCTATTCCATTCTTTTTTATATCCATCCCGGATATATATTTTAAGCCGCCATATAAAAATATATACATTATTCTGCTTAACTGTCTGTGACTGTATCATAGACGAAAACCATAATGCTTAACGACTTTAACACAACTCATAATAGCACAGCAATGCTCTATTGTCACGATTTTTCTTAAATATTACAGCCCTTTATCTCTTCTTGTATCGTAAATTTGTCTGTCCATAAACATATGGATTTGAATTAACCTGTTTTTTTGCTCCGCTGTTTTTCAAATTTCTTTTTTCATTCTCAGATGCTATTGTCCTTATATGATTTTGTTCCACTTTTTCTTTTTGTGCCCTCTCAAAATCTTTCCCCTGAATTTCATAGACAAATCTTGATACACCGGCCTCTTTGTTAAATCTCTCTTTCACATAATATATATGAAGATGTTTTTTTGCCCTTGTGACAGCCACATAAAACATTCTTCTCTCTTCTTCCATATCGGCATCCAGAACAGCCTTTGAATGCGGTGTAACCCCCTCATTAGCGTCAGGTATAAAAACACACTCATATTCAAGTCCTTTTACTCCATGCATTGTCATAAGCAGAACAGCATCCGACTGTTCCTGTCCGTTGTTTAACATTCTGCTCTTTGCCGCCTGCTCCTTTAATTCATCACTGTATGCCTTTATATATTCAAACCAGTCCTCAAAATTGTCATAACTTTTTGCCTCGTCCTGAAGTTCATCCAGAAAATCCATCATTTCATCAGGTCGCACTCCCTTATAATCGGCATAATCTTTTATATAGTCATCATAACCTATTCCATTTCTGATAAAATTTATTGCCGCAAACGGTTTGAGATTAGCAAGCATTCCCATATCGTACTCAAACTGTTCAAGTCTATCTAACATCCATTCCTTATCTTCATAAAAGCTTTTAAGTTCCTCCATATCAACAATATTTTCGATAAATGATGCTCTGTGCACATACCTTTTGGGTCTGTTAATTATGCGAAGGAAATCTGCTCTCTCCCTGCTGCCACGCGCTATTTTGATGTATGTTATAATATCTTTTGCAATCCAATGGTCATAAATATTTGGAATACGTTCTTTCATAACAAAAGGAATATTAAATTCCATAAGTTTTGAACTGAGCGTTCTCGCCTGTGTATTTGTTCTGAAAAGAACCGCCATCTCACTGTATGGAATACCTTTGTCTTTGTATTGAAGAATTTTTGCCCTTATGTTCTCACATTCCTCCGATACCCTGTTAAATTCCTTTATTTCGACTTCCTCACCGTATTCATTGTATGCCTCAAGCCTTTTTTCAAGCCTGTTTTCATTTTTGGCAATAAGTTTTGATGCTGATTCAACTATACTTTTGCTGCATCTGTAATTTATGCCAAGTACATATTTTTTAGCATCCGGATAGTCCTTTAAAAACTGTTTCATAATATCAGGTTTTGCACCCCTGAATCCGTAAATAGACTGGTCATCATCCCCGACTATAAACAGATTGTTTTTAGGCGATGCAAGCATTTTTACTATATCATACTGAACCTTATTTATATCCTGAAACTCATCTATAAGAATATAAGGATACTGCCTCTGCCACATCTGCCTTATATCCTCTCTTGCTTTTAAAAGCTCATAACAGTACACCAGCATATCATCAAAATCAAATTTTTTCAGTTCTTTTTTCTGATGCTCATAGCTGCGGAACACTTCTGCAAACTCATCTTGTGTAAGATACTTACTGTGAAAATCTTTCAGATGATAAAGTCCGTTCTTTACCATGCCGACTTCCCGCAGAAGTTCTCTCACCAGTTCCTCTTCATCTTCTACCTCAGGTGTTGATTCAATATCGGTCTGGTCTAAGACCTCCTGTAAAAGTACAGAGGACTCTTTTTCAGACATCAGATTATTCGCACCAATCCCATAGGCACATTTTAGAATCCCATAAAAAATACTGTGAAAGGTCCCAAACGTTACCGGATAATTTTTTCCGGCAGTCAGCCTTTCAAAACGTTCTTTCATTTCACGTGCTGCATATCTTGTAAAAGTAATTACAAGAATCTGATCCGGGCGTACTCCGCTCTCCTCGATCAGATAACGGGTACGTTCTGTGACAATAAGCGTCTTTCCCGAACCCGGAGGTGCCAGCACCATACACGGTCCATTCCCGTGCTTTATCGCTTCATCCTGTCCTCTGTTTAGTTTCATGAACTCCCCTTCTCATATGTAATACAACAGAACGGATTCCTCTTCCGCATTACGCGAAAAAAGAAATCCGTCCCCCATGCATACTTTTATATCTGTATATTATCTGCTTAATAATTCTATTGCATTCTTGATTCTTTCTACAGATTCTGCCTTACCAAGAACTTCCATGATCTCAGTCGCTCCACCCGGAGTATTCTGCTTTCCTGAAACTGCAGTTCTTACCGGCCACATCACAT
>ENA-OROL01003062-OROL01003062.1-human-gut-metagenome-genome-assembly--contig:-NODE-3062-length-10961-cov-3.167706_pt1 | contig 10961 bp, 10 predicted proteins | sample MGYA00242128_ERZ509048 | MGnify/ENA primary metagenome ERZ509048 (study PRJEB26280, sample SAMEA2338750) | human gut metagenome | biome: human gut; feature: human-associated habitat; material: faeces...
AAAAAGAGGAAAAGCGCTATAAATAATAATGAATATATCTTTTTCATAATTTTCTGTGACATCATCCACCATCCCCAGTTCATATCTCCTCATTGCAAACCTTATTTTACAATATTTCTCTGCAATCTGTTTATAACACATTCCAGCTTTACAGAAAGAACTTTCGCCCTTCTCTTTCATTTCATTTTTGTATATATTGTAAATTACACATTGTCTTTCAAGCTCTGAATTTTTGTAATTATTACTCTTATATGTATCAATCACCTGTTCTACTCTATCCCACTCTCCTGCATCAATATAGTTTTTTACAATCTCCGCAAGCTGCGAGCTCAGCTTATCCCATTCCTCATTATATTCAAACTCTGTACCGTCATCACTTGTAAGAAACCCGGAATAATTTTTCACAAATATAAGTCTATTTTTATCATATTTACTTAGCTTGGCAAATCCGCAATCATGAATAATCCAAGGTTTTTCCTGTGCCGGGACAACTACTCTATATCCTGCTCTGATAAATTCCAGACCCTGAGATACATCATAAAAGTCAAAATCTTTGAACAGATCTTCCCTCCAGGTAATATCAATCTGCGTTGCTATAAGCACCCCATCAACCGCCTGTACATCCATTAATTCTTTTTTATCTTTCCCCGCCACATAATAATATGGCATATCCGGCTCCCTGACTTCAATTTTGCCAACATTATATGAATTAAAAAATACACCTGTCTTAGGAATACTTTCCGCACCAACCATTCCTATCATTCCAACATCTTTATGTTTTTTAAATATATCAACAATATTGTATAAGAAATTTTGTTCAACAATAAATACATCCTGATGAATATATACCTTATACTTTGCATCTGACGCATTCATCCCTATGTTGTACGCCTGACACATACCGCTGCTGTCCCACACCGGGAAAACCTCAACTTCATATCCTTGCGGAACAGACAGACGTTCAATATAAGCACAACATTCGTCAAGATACATCTGGTTATTCACACATATTATGAAAGCTATCTTATTATCCTTGATTATTTCCGGCTCCATTTCGACCTCATTAATTTTATTTTTTTAATATACTTCTCCTCTTTAACGCCGCCTGATACTCACCACATTTTTCGTAATACTTCAGTGCTTCTTCTATCCTTCCCTGACACTCAAGTATCACACCTATGTTATATAATGCCTTATATGAATTAGTTCCTTCCATTCTTGCAGGCTTCGTTGCTGCCCTCTCAAACTCATCTATTGCTCTCTCATACATAGTGCAGTTCATATACACTAATCCCATCATGAAACAGTAATCCGCCCATCCCGAAAATGCATCATATACGTCCTCACTGCCTAATATTCCACAGGCATCATCGGCTCTTCCTGTATTGACAAGAGCATATCCGTATGTCTCGACCATATCCTGAACATATTCAAGCTTAGAATCCAAATCATATCCCAGTGCCTTACCGAAATATTCAACCGCCCTTTCATAATCCTTACGCATGTAATAGCTTTTTCCGAGCTGATAAAGCGTATAAGGCTTCTCATCATTCTCAGCCAAATCAAGTTCAAGTAATCTTATATTTCTTTCAGCCTTTGCAATAATCTGTTCCCTGCTGCCATCATACCCATAATGTCTTACAGTCACGTCAATATCACATATATTCTCGGATGCATTCGTATCTTCCCTTTTCTCTATCTGTTCATGTATACGTCCCACATATCTGTAATATCTTCTGTCATATAGCCTTGATATTCTCTCTTTCCCCCTCTGTACTTCCCCTTCACGCACAAATTGGTTTATTCTGAGTATCCTTCCGACCGCCTTGCCATCCTCGACTATTTTCTCCTGCACATTGAAATTTTCTACAACCTCATCTGTATCAAGTGCGAGTATAATATCATTTGAAGCTTTTCCGGCAGCGAAATTTCTCGCTGCTGAGAAGTCATCACACCACTCAAAATCATACACCTTGTCCGTGTATTCGAGAGCAGTTTTCTTACTGTCATCCTTCGAACCGGTATCCACAACAACTATTTCAACATCATATTTTTCAAGTGCCTTGAGACATTTTCTCAGCACATCCGCTTCATCCCTTGTTATTATGCATACAGATATCATAGCTGTGCGAATACCTCCTTAAGTCTAGTCGAATATGTATGTCCGTCCTTCATCTCCTCATAAGCCGCCGCCGCAATCCTGCTTCTTTCACCGTCATTGCTTAGATAATACCCCACCTTATCAACCGCCTCATCAACCGATGTATAATAATCAAAATGTTTTCCTGCCTCAAAATGTCTGAACATATCTGCCTGATAATTGGTAAGAAGGAATCCTCCGACTCCCATAATATCCATAGCTCTGAGCGGTATTCCCGTTCTTATGCTCCTAAGCGATATATTGAGATTGATTTTAGAATAGGCGAATACCATAGGCATTTCCTCATAATAATCAACTTTTCCGCGGTTATGTGCTTTTCCAAGCTTATAGTCCGTATATGTATAGTAATCCACGCTGTGCCTGTCTGCCAGCCGCGTGATAATCTCCTGCCTGTCAAGGAAAGTAACCCTTGGTGCCAGATAGTAATCCGCATACACTCTCCGTTCACTTGTCAGACTGCCGTCGGCTATTTTATACGGCATAACATTTCCAATTCTGGTGACAACGTCATCACTTAGGCTCTCATCGAGAATATTCACACTGCATAACTGTCTCTGCGCATCTATCACAGCGTCAAGATAACCAATCAGTTGCATATCCCTTCCCGCTTCATACAGTCTTTCATAAAACTTGTTCTTATCATTATACAGCGAACCGACAAATGACACCTCATGCCATTCTTTTCCATACTGCTCCGCTGCATACCTTTCAAGCCTCTTTGAGTTGACCGCGAGCGGGACATAATGGACTGTCGTGACACCATTGCCATTAAGCTCGTCCGCGGTAAAGCTGTCAAAGGTTCCGATATAATTAACATTATTTACTATGCTTCTATCATACACTTTCACATACGGGCTGTCATATATCCACGCAAAATATCTTACTCCCGTCCTCATACATGCTTCGGATATACTCGGATAATAGTTAAAAGAAATGACCAAGTCAGCGTTCCTATATCTGATTAGCCTTACTAATCTGTCCATAAATTCATCATCATTTCCGTATCTGGCATTCTCAGACAGTCCGATTGCATAAACTCGATGTTCCATATTATAAAGTGCCTCAAGTATATCTCTTCCTCCAAAGCAGTTCCAGTCCACATATATGATGTTCATCAGCTTGGCATTCCTCCACTGTGGTGATATAATGTTATTATATGATGATGTTGGGGTCAAAAGGTATTTTTACCTCAATGATATCGAATTGCTCCGCACTGCGTGCTCCCACAATTCTCAAAAACATTCGTAATTTGCACATTTTTCTTTGAAAAATGGCTTACTACTCATATTTTTGGCGGGTCACAATGTCAAAAAGCCTCAAGCAAGCTTGCATCGGACTTCTGACCTTTTGACCCTGATATCATCATTATATCATATTACACGAAAGGATGATACCATTTCATGAAATTCCTATATATCGTTGCAGCCAAGTCAATAAGTGATTTAGCACTTGCCCTCATAGAGATGGGGCATACAGTAGCACTTGTGAACGGAATAGAACCTGACCCAATCAACCCGGACGAATCTCACAGAGCCGTAATAGCTGAGGCAATTGACAAGGAAAAGCCCGACTATGTAATCTCATATCTATTCATTCCGATGGTATCGGAAGTCACTCATTCCTATGGTATACCTTATATATCATGGACCTACGACTCACCGCTCACCTCCCTGTTCTGCAAGGAGTTAGAATACGACAACAACTATGTCTTTGTCTTTGACAAACAGGAATGTATCCGCCTTAAGTCACTCTATAATGCTAACGTATATTACCTTCCTATGGCTGCTTATCTCACAAGAGTCGGTGCCATAGATCTCAAGGACGATGAAATAAGCAAGTTTTCATCCGATATTTCGTTCATAGGAACACTCTATCAGGAAAATGCCTATAATTCATATATCGCTTACCTTGATGAGCTGACGCAGTTAGAGCTGAAGCACTATCTTATAACACATCTGCGCAACTGGAGCGAACCGAAGTCATGGCCGTCTCTGTCAGAGCATGCTGTGAAGAATATTTACGACACATTAAGTGCTGCCGGTTGGAACACAACCAATCTCAGCACCAATGAATTTCTTGGACTACTTTTTCTCACGCGCAAGCTCGCCGAGATAGACCGTGTCACGCTCCTCAACGCGCTTGCCGAGAAGCACTCTGTGGATTTGTACACAGGAGACACACACAACCCTTCACTTATCAACGTCAACTGCCATGGGCGTGTGGATTACAATACGGATATGAGTAAGATATTCTATTGCAGCAAGATTAACCTCAACATTACTCTTCCATCCATAGAATCCGGCATTCCGCAGCGCGTATATGATATCATGGCATGCGGTGGCTTCTGTCTGTCTAATTATCAGCCTGAAATGGATGAACTTTTTACAATCGGAAAAAATATTGAAGCCTTCCGCTCGGTGGAAGAACTCTTGGAAAAATCAGATTATTATCTGAAGCATGAGGATGCGCGCCTGCGCATCGCAATAAACGGATACAAACTCATGCAGGAAAAGCATACGATACAGCACAGAATAAATGAGATGTTGAGTGTACTTGATTGAAATATAAATCTGTCGGAGGTGGAAATGACCAGCATATTAGAATATAACCAGGAAGAGGAAGAAAAGAAACTGAGAGCCGCTGAATATCAGGTTGGATATAATGAAGGACACAATGACGGGCGCAACGAAGGACAAAAAATCAAACAAAATATCTTAATAAATAACTATATGTCTAAAAAGAACGTATCCCTCGAAGAAGCTTGTGATACCCTCGGTGTATCTCTTGAAGAATACCATGAAGCTGAAAAGCTCTTAAAAAATAACTAAATAATTATGTCGACTTATTCAATTCTACTGTTGCATATATGTAACAGTAGAATTTTTTGAATAAGAAATTTCCATAAAGATTAGAATTCCAAAACATGCCCGATAAACCCTCTTGTGTATGATGTGTTATATTTATTCGTACAACTAAGCTGATAAGAATAAATATAACACATCATACATTTATAAATTTAATCAGCATGTTTTGGCACCCGAATCCCATGGCGCGCAAACAAATAAAGACCGGTGAAACCACCGGTCTTTACTCATGATAGTTGTCTTACAACTGATTAGCCAAGTAAGGAAAGAACGCCCTGTGTTGACTGATTAGCCTGTGCAAGCATAGACTGTCCAGCCTGAGCAAGGATGTTGTTCTTGCTGTACTCAACCATCTCCTCAGCCATATCAACGTCACGGATACGTGACTCAGCTGAAGATGTGTTCTCAGATGTTGTGTCAAGGTTAGCGATTGTGTGCTCAAGTCTGTTCTGGAGAGCACCAAGAGCTGATCTCTGAGTAGAAACACTCTCAATAGCCTTCTGAATAGCTGACATAGACTTACCAGCAGCAACATTAGAAGATACACTGAGACCGCTTACTCCAATGCTACTAGCCTGCATATTGCTGATAGAAATCTGGATGTTCTGTCCGCTGAGAGCACCAACCTGAAGGTTCTTGCCTGTGAAAGAACCATCGATTAAGTTCATTGTGTTGAACTGTGTTGTAGACTGGATTCTGTCGATCTCAGATGTGAGAGCATTAACCTCTGCCTGGATAGCATTTCTATCAACAGTTGTGTTGGTATCGTTAGCAGCCTGTGTAGCGAGCTCGTTCATTCTCTGAAGAATGGAGTGAGCCTCGTTAAGAGCACCTTCTGCTGTCTGGATAAGAGATACACCGTCTGCTGCATTGTCAGATGCCTTGTTAAGACCTCTGATCTGGCTTCTCATCTTCTCAGAAATGGAAAGACCTGCTGCATCGTCGCCTGCTCTGTTGATTCTGTATCCGGAAGATAACTTCTCAGATGACTTAGCCTGTGCGCTTGTTGTGATGCCTAACTGTCTGTTGGCATTCATCGCTGTAAGATTGTGCTGTACTACCATAATATATTCCTCCTTGAATATTAATCGGCATCCATGCCGATATGTAATTATTGTAGGAATCTTATGATTCCCAAGTTGGTAAGTATTATTTCTTACCTTCTGTATATTATATCGGATGCAAGTCTCATAACTTTATATCCGAATAATATCTTTTTTTAAAAAAGTTACTTCTTCTTATCCATGAATACCGGCTCAGTCGTCACCTTATTCATGGTCTTATAATAATTCGCCGCATACCGGCTGTTCTTCTTTACACTGCTGATTTCTTTGCGGCGTGCAGTGAATTTATTCTTGATGCGTTCCTTATTACGCTGCTCCTCCGCCATCAGGTGATTGCTCTTCTCCATAATCTGTGATATCTTACCCTGAAGCGTCTTAATCTGCTCAGCGTATCTGTTGCGATTGCCGTCAAGCTCGCCCTTCACCTTATCATATATCAGCTGAAAGCCCTCATCCATAGCATTGAGCTTGTCAATAAGCTCCGCCTTCTTCTCATTCAGTCCGTGAAAGCCTTCCTCGTCGAACTTCTCCCTGTCGAGAAATTCCGTCTGCTGTACATTGAGTGCAGTGAGTGCATCAAGAAGCTCTATCTTCTTATCAAGGCTCTCATCAAGTATTGTTATGTAGCTCTCTGTTATGCCCATGCAGTTCCTCACTTTCTGAGCGGCTCTACTTTGTCTGTGTCTTGGCGAGTCTCATTACATCCTTCCATGTATCTCGCATAGTTCTAAGATGTCTCAAGACTTCCTCCATAATCTCCTTGTCCTTCTTGATATTCGCCTCAAGAAGTCTCTGCTGAAGATACTTATACACTTCATCGAAATCCTTGGCAACAGGATACTTGTGGTTAAGTGTAACCTGAAACTCCTCTATGATTCTCTCAACCTTACGAATATTGTTATGAGCCTTCTCAACATCTCCCTTCTCAATAGCCATAACTGCTATATTGGCGAACTTGATTGCGCCCTCATACAGCATAAGTGTAAGCTCTGCAGATGATGCCGTGAGAATCTTGCTCTTCTCGTACTGCTGATATCCTGCCGGTGTATTCATACCGTGTGACCTCCTCTTTTATGCACCATACACAGCCCGCTACATCTTGCATAACGGGCTGTAATGTAATTACTTATGTATTTTATCAAATTATAGCCACAATGTAAAGCACATCATGAACCTAAAAGGTTGGAAAGCGACGATGTTGAAGACTGAAGCTTGGAGAGTGCCGTCTCCATTGCGGAGAACTTCTTGTAATAGTACTCCTCATAATAATCGAGCTTGTCCTCCCACTTGCTTATCTTATCCTTGTAATCGCTGTACTCACTCGACATCTGCTTGTCATTATATATCGTGTAGATACTACTGACGCTTGAAGATGCCATTCTCTTGGTGAGATCGTCATACAATGTATTGGACAACTGCTGGAAGAATGAAGTCACAGCCTCAGGGTCTTCATTTATTGCAGCCATGAGCTTATCTGCATTACCCGATGTGTTACTGTCATCAGCATCTCCGTCTATATGAAGACAACCTCTCTCATTGGTATCTGCTGAAAAATATCCCAGCGTATTGATACCGAATGTATTAAGTGAATATGTCTTGCCATTAACCTCAAAGCTTCTGCTCATAATGCTCTTCATCGACGAGGATGCATTGCCCAGAGTGCTGTCACGACGGAGAAGCGAATCCTTAATCTTAGTCTCCCACTTCTCTATCTGGGAATCGGTCATATCCTCCTTCTCATCGTCTGTGAGCGGTTCATAATCTCCAGCAGATGCTGCATTGTATGCCGTATCCATAGCTGTGATAAGCTCATTATACTTTCCGAGGAATCCCTTAATCTTATCATATATAGCCTGTGTATCGGTAGCTGTTGTTACGCTGACTTCCTCGTTGCCGGTAACCTGCATTGCTGTAATTGAAAGTCCGTTGATGGAGAACGTGCCTGTACTGCTTGTGAATGTAGCTCCGTTGAGCTCTATAATCGAATCTCTGCCACTTATTCTCGCCGCATCGGATGTAAATGAAGCTGCAGATGAAGAACTTACAGCTGTCTTCGCCTCATTATAAGCTATGATGTTCGACGTATTCTCTATGTAAGCCTTAGCATCATTGTATGCTGTCTGATTATCAGTGTCATCGACATACGTCTTGGCATCATTATATGCCGCGGTGTTGGCAGCTTCACTGACAAATGCATTGGCTGTATCAAACTCATCAAGTGATGCCTTGGCATCAAGAATCTCCTGATACTTAACCATCTTGTCAGCTATATCTGCATCACTGGTTCCATTATTGTCCTTGATGTACTGCTTCATGTCTGCAAGCTCGGCATCCGTATACTTTACATCGACCGTTTCCTCATTGCCATCATCGTTGGTGACAGTCTTCTGCTCCTTCACAAGAAGCGCTCTATAATCGTCAAGCTTATCCTTATGCTTTTCAATCGCAGCCTGCTGCTCCTCATAATTCTTGACCACAGCCTGATTGTTCTCATACTTCGAAGCTGTTGAAAGATTCTGATTGTATGCGGAGATTGTGCTGTTGTATGCCGCAAGCTGTGCAGAATCATAAGATGTTGTCTTATCAACTGCCGCAACAATCGCAGCCGCTATGCTCTGCTGCTCACCTGTTCCGTTCTTGGCAAGCTCACGATACTTAGCCATATCGGCAGTCTCATTGCCATCGGCATCCTTAACTGCGAATATCCCAAGTGACTGAAGTGCGCCGAGTCCGTCTGCGTTATTGGCAGTGATGGTGAACTCTCCCTCTTCTCCCGACTTGGTTGAATTGATAAATATTCTCTGGTTGTTCTCATCGAAGTTGGCACTGACACCCGCATCCTTGAGTGCCGCAACGAATGTATTCATAGTCATGTCGGAGGTTACTGTAACCTCAGTGTTATTCACCTGCAGCTTGCTTCCGGCACTGATTCCCATATCACTTAAAAGAGTTCCGCCCTCAACCTTGGAACCCTTCGTTGTCTTAACCTCTCCGCCCGTCATATATCCTGATGAGGCAAGCTGCTTAACCTTAAGCTTCTGCGTGCCGTTAACTGCAGTAGATGATGCAGTCACCTTGGCAGCACTGCTGTTGGAAACCGTACTTGACTTAAGGCTGTACGCACTTGACAGTCTCATTCCCGATAAGCTTGATGTGTAGAAGCCGTATATCTTACTGTTCATGCTCTTCCATGCATCCATCTTCCATTCAAGCTTCGTCTGAGCCTTGACATATTTATCCTTCTTGGTCGAATATGCCGACACAAGTTCCTGAACAATCGAATCTGTATCAAGTCCTGATATAAGTCCGCTGACTCTTATCGCCATATCTTTTCCCTCCCTATCTTCGTTCGTCCACAAGAATACCTGCAAGTTCCCATGCCTTAGCTATAAGGTCAAGAGTCTTCTCAGGAGGAATCTCCTTGATTGTCTCCTTGGTATCCTTGTCCACTATCTTAATTGTTACTCTGTTGGTATCATCGTGATATCCGAACTCTGCAATCGTGTTGTTGTTAAGCTTACGGTTGATGTCGGAGATTCTCTGCTTGAGTGCCTTCTCGCTTATCTGGTACTCCTGCTCCCGGCTTTCCTCCTGTGCTCCGTTGTCCTTAACCTGTGAGTTATTCTTTCCTGCAGCTGATGTATTTCCTGCATCTGCCGCCTGCTTATTGTTCTGTACACTGACTTCCTTTGTCTCGGTAACAGACTGCTGCTTCGTGACATTCGTCGAAGCACCCGCTGTAACAGTACTTACAGCATTCTTAATTCCTTCAATCGTCATTTCAAGACACCTCCATGTGTTCATAAACATTACTGACGTTACCTTTTACTTTAGCTGCTCCTTATTACCCTCTCATCTGTATTTCGGCTGCCTGACATAAAAAGTTTAGCAGTCGTAAGGATTTTTGCTGGCAGGATTCAGATGTAAAAGCATATCTAACCCGGCTACAGGCGTATAAGAAAAACACTTTTATCAGAGTTCTTAGAACATCCTGCTTCGCACAGCGGAGCTTATGTGTATAAACATAACACATTATACACTCGTACACCGGCTTATGCTTTTACATCCGAATTATACCGGTAAAAGTCTCCGTTGCTTACCCAAGAAGCTTCTTAAGTGCCTCTGTGCCGTCCGACTGACTTGCCGCCTTATTGGCATCCTTAATCTGTACATACACTTCCTTGCGGTATACAGGCACGCACTTAGGTGCTGTGATCCCGAGCTTTATCTGGTCGCCCTTGATATCAAGCACCGTTATCTCTATGTTATTATCTATTACAATAGATTCATTCTTTTTTCTCGAAAGAGCTAGCATCCGGCACCCTCCTTCATCTTCTTTACGCAATCATATACATTGTAGCGTACCTGATAGTCATCATTGTTGACAATAATCTGGCATGCCTTCATTGTCTTCATGTTGATTACAATCGGAGCCTTGAGATTAGCCGTCATCTTAGTAAGGTCTGACGGTACCGTGACAACCGAGAGAAGGAAATAATCGTCCTCCGTCTCAACCTCTCCGAGAGGTGCAAGCCATTCATCCTCAACGACAGGATTGTACTCCGGCACAATCTTCATAGGGTCCATAACGGTAAATGCAAGCTCCGGCTCATCAAGAGACTGAAGCCACATAATATTGCCCTTTTTCTCAGCATTAAAGATAAGCGTGTAGTGTACATATTCCTCAAATCCCATAATGCCTGCCGTAAAACTGATTATCCTATCCTCAGCTACATCTATCTCCCCAAATAAACGAGTATTTACCTTCATGGTATTTCTCCTTCCCAAATACATATTAGATAGGCAATTGCGAAACACAATTTTGACGATATACAGTTGTGCAAATTTAACAAATTCGCAAGCAGGTACTAT
>ENA-OROL01003073-OROL01003073.1-human-gut-metagenome-genome-assembly--contig:-NODE-3073-length-10943-cov-2.325496_pt1 | contig 10943 bp, 6 predicted proteins | sample MGYA00242128_ERZ509048 | MGnify/ENA primary metagenome ERZ509048 (study PRJEB26280, sample SAMEA2338750) | human gut metagenome | biome: human gut; feature: human-associated habitat; material: faeces...
ATAAATTCGGATGCCCGTTCATGCTCCGGATGGACAAAGGCTATCATACGGTTTGACTGGATTGCCTCCACCCGGCTGGCCGAGTACCTCGTGCGGATCAACCCGGAAACGAATTCGTCATAAGTAGCCTCTCTCGCTTCAATCAGAGTCCCTCCGTCCGCCATACTTCCTGTATAGGCATATCCCAATATGGGAGCGGACACCGGTTCGGTCACCTCACCCGAACGGGCATCCGGTTCAGGAGAATACTCCTCACGTTGCTCGTTCAGATAGCACAAATAATGTTCGTTATCGAACTTTGAAAAAGTCTTTTTTTCTGCATAAATCCCTTTGTACATAATCACCGATATTTTAATCGGGATCGGTTATCTTATAAAAGCATTTACCCCGGTCACCGATTGGTTGTTTAATAATCTTTGCCGAACAGGGTTCATCCAACACCACATCTTTCAACTGTTTGATAAGAGCCTCCGAACCGGTGAAAGTGATATGTTCCACCCAATCCATCTTCGGAGTACCATCTTCGTTAGTGAGCAAAGCCCCAGCCTTATCCTTGACCTGCTCGTAGATGTCATACTGGATGATCAGGCATTCACCTTTATACTTGGATTCTTTTACCTCGAAGCCTTTCAGGTGGATTTCCCTGTTCAAAATGTCATCAATGTGGTACTTATCTCCCGTGAGATTACCACTGCTGTTTGTTACTTCACTGAATGTTTTCATATTGAGAGTTTTTAATAAATAAATGCTATTGCAATGCTGCATGAACCCCAACCGGCTGGATGCCTTTATCCGGATCTTCTCATCGCTCATTCCACGCTTTCGTAGTTTGGCCACCTCCCGGCAGAGGTTTTTCTTGTTCTGCTTGCGGGCGAGGCAATAATCATGGAACGTCACGTATCCCACGTAATTGACACCCCTGCTCTCTACCGGGAAGACCTGATAATTCGGCTTTATACTCAAGGCACGTTCATTGTTCAGGTAGTGGTTGATAAACACGAGGGTTCCGTGGAGTTTCCCTTTATCCCCGTCCAGCAGGACAATATCATCCGCAAAACGATAATAGTACCGGATGCCCATTTCTTCTTTAATGACATGATCCAGCTCCGACAAATAGAGGTTGGCAAAGAATTGGGAGAGATAATTTCCGATGGGTACTCCGTTCTCCGCCGAGTCCACGATGCCGTCAAGCAAGGCGAGCAACCGGGCATCTTTCAGCTTCCGGCGGATCACCCGTTTCATGATCTCATGGTCTATGCTTGGATAAAACTTGCGCACATCAATTTTCAGGCAGTACCGGGTTCCATCCGGATCCGCTTGCAAATCACGGCGGAGCTTGTATAAAAGAGGGTGAATACCACGCCCACGGATACAGGAATAGGTATCACGGGTGAAATTGGAGAGCCATATCGGTTCAATCACCTGCATGATAGCCCAATGAACGACACGATCCCGAAACGGCAGTTTAAAGATCTTCCGTTCTTTGGGTTCGTAAATGATAAAAGTCTTGTACTCGGAGGTGCGGTAAGTACCGGTGATTAGTTCACGCTGGAGCTGTAATAGGTTCGCCTCCAAATGGGAGCCGTACTCTATTACTTCGCTTCGGCGGGTTTTGTGACGGGCGGCGTTGTGAAACGCCTGTTCGAGATTGCCGTATTCGACAACTCGTTCAAACAAATTTCCATACCTTTTCATGGCCTGTTTCTGCGGTTCTGAGTGTCTGAGTGTCTGAGTGTCTGCTTTGCCTTACTCGGAAGCGTTCGAACCGTTACCGGCCTACCAGCGTCCTTTTGAGCGTTCGTCATCTTTTGCCAAGTGGCAAGGTCTTTCGCCCCATCTAACCGTTTCCTAACTGCAAAGTATAGGGGAGCGGACACATTCGCATTCGAATTCGAGGCTGCATTGTTCGTATTCGTAGCAAACGCCCCTGCATTCGTGCCATTGTTAGCGTTAGCACCGGAGAGGCGGACACGAAGACTGCGTCACACTAAGGGTAAAACAACCTGTTAAACTTGGTTTAACGATGCAAAGATAAGCCTTTTAAATACATTCACCCAAAACACGCAAAAAAATCACAAAAATCGACTCGCCTTACGGCGAGTTTTGAAAGCAGCCGAACCGCTTTTACAAAACTCTCAATACAAAATTTCAAAGAACGCTCTTTTATCGCTTCTCGTTTCCGTTTTTTCGTTTTAAGCCGACATGACTGGATCCGCATCAAAGAAGCAGAGGGGAGCGGACACAAGCGCATCCGAACCCGAGGCCGCATCGTGCGGACCCGTAGCAAACGCCGCATTCGCGCCATTGTTAGCGCCAGCACCGGAGAGGCGGACACGAAGACCTTTGGATGATGCTGAATTCTCCCAAAAATAGTCACAGAAATAAGTCGAGGCGGTCGCTCCGATTTCGGTCGGCATGGCGCAAAGCAAGTAGTAACTTTTCTGCTTGATATAACCGGAGGTTCTCGGAACCTCGCAAACCTTGATAAGGCCGGAAATCGAATTGTCATCATAACCGGCATAAAGGGACGGGGCAACGTAAACCTCGGATTTTTCCTCTCCCACGTTATCAACAAGCCCACGGACAATCTTCCAAATATGACCGAAAGGATGTTTCAGGCCGAAGAACACCGGAACCTTTGCTGCATAATGCAACGAGCCGTCCTCCTTTAGCACGTTAAAGGTGGCTTCACCGCAACCGTCACCAAGCTCGATACCGGCAGAGGTCGGAACAACCGGGTAATAACCCCACTGATCCCAATTCGGCATATTGGTGGTGCCGGATCCGAGGCCACCCTGATACAAACCGTTGCTGTCCTTTTCCGCAATCACGGTCTCCTGCATGTTGCGGGTTCCGAATATGATCATGAAAAGAATTTCAACCACCGCCTGAGCCACGTACCAGTTGGCATCCCAACCCTCGCCACGCTTGCGGGCATAAGTTGAAAAATTACGGTACTGCATATTGGTTGCAACCATCCCCAACTGCGTGCGGTAAGTACCGTCCCGGCTTGCATCATTGTTTCCACCACGATATTGGGCGGCATCACTCACAACCGAACAAAGGATATTGTTCGTCCTGTCCATCACGCCACCACCGAGGGCGGAAAGGCCACCGGCGGGAATATACACGCACTGTTTGCCTTTGATGGGAGAAAGGGAAACCGCATAATATTTCAAATTACCCACTTTCCACTCGGCAAAATAAAAACCAATATTCCAACACCACATATACTGTCCCATCGTGCCGTCCAGCTTCGCCGGTGTACCGTCCTCAAAACGGTAGTGGTTCGTGGGATCCAGCTTGCGCCGGGTACGGTCATCCTGAACGAGGTAACAACCAAGTCCTAACAGCTCTGGCAGCTTGCGGAGCATATCAAGGCTGCCATAGTAACCGGCAGCCCGGTACGTGGAATTCGATTCATTCCAATAACGTCCACAAACGCCGTTTGCGGCGGTGGTAACCGCCTCGGACAAATTCATAACTTTGGACTCTCCGTCCGTGTCCAGCACCTCGATGCGCATATCGCTCACGCTGCCGGAGGCAGTATCAAGGTCACTGATCTTCTTTCCGGCCTCGAAAGCCGCAAGCATCGCTAACACACGGGTTTCCTGATCGCTTGTCATATTTATCAAGTTTTTAAGTTAAACGTATTCTACCTTTACTGTCAACCCGGATTTTACCGCCTCCGGTAAGGCGGACGGACGGAGCCTGAACCGTCACGTTTATGGTCTTGTACAAGTGGGTGGCCTGTGTCGGGATCACGTGGATCCGGCTCGTCCCAATTTTCAACGGGGTTACAACACCCGCAGGATCCACGCTCACGGCCACGTCATCACCCAAGAACAAAACATTCTGCAGCGAGTACGAGGGGAACATCTTGGCCACGATACGCTGAACGTAAGGATTACGCTGGGTGATGCGTTTCGTGTAGGTCAGTTCCATTCTCGTGGGAGCCAACGAAGCCGCACCCGATATGGACTCCTGCAGCTGCTTCATCTTCTCGATCTCGGCCTCTGCGGTGGTGGCCGTACTGCTCGCACGGGCGGCAGCGGCAAGGGCTTCCGATTTGGCCGCATTTACAGAGCTGGCCTCCTTGTTCGCCGTATCAGCGGCGGAGGACGCTTTCGTGGCGGCATTCGTGGCATTTGAAGCGGCTCCGTTAGCAGCGTCCGTGGCTTTCTTTGCCGCTTCGATAGCGGTTCCCGCAGCACCGGCGGCATCATTGGCACTTTTGGCAGCGTTATTGGCCGCAGTGGTTGCCTTGTCTGCATTCTGTTTGGAAGTATTCGCGCCGGAGGCGGCATCATTGGCGTTTTTGGTTGCAGTTTCCGCTGCCGTTTTTATCTTGGTCAGATCCGTACCGGCATCATTCGCATTCTTGGCGGCATTGGTGGCATTTGTCGTGGCCTTTTTCGCTTCGTTCGTGGCTGTTATCGCTTTTGCCGTGGCATCAGCGGCCTTTTGGGTCGCATCCGCAACCGCATCGGTTGCCACGTCCTGCAGCAAATTAACGGGAGCCTCGACAACTTCCGGGATACCACCGTTCATTCTCAAGGCCGGGAGTGTCAATACTCCATCCAAAGAGGAAACAACAGGAAGCTCACCCACACCTTTGGATTCGGCTCGCAGTATGTTCCGGACACGGGCGGCTATCGCCTGTATTTGGGATTCTGTCAAGTTTTCCATATCAGACCTCCGTTCTTAACTGTTCTATTAAACCATCTATAAACATGGGAGTACACCATTCATTTGCAACCCTCACGATAAGCTGTTCCTCTTTTCCCGTGATCGCAACCGGTTCTTCACTATTATAGATCTTAAAAGCAAGGGCGTGGGCTTCTATCCCGATCGTATGCTGGTATATCAAATCAGCAAAATCCTTACGTGCGTCACCGGTAATTTTCTTTTGCCTGGAAATTCCGGTATAAGCCTCAAATTTTTTAAAGTTCACTTTTTTCATATCGTCATTTGTAATATTTATAACTGAGAGAGTTAAATCCCAAAACACACCACCCACATTTATTTAGGAAATCAAAACCATAGGTGATCTCCTCCATATGTTCCCCGGTGTATATATAAAGATACTTCCACGTGGTCATGTATATCGAATTTTTTTTCGGATCCTTTGGTGGCGATGATAACATTCCCAGCCACGTTATGCGTAAATCTTCGGATTCGTCACCATAAACAGGAAATTCTACCCATTCGCCATACCAATACAAGTAATTCCGGTTTTCTTTCTCGTTATAATAGAGCCAACCACTTTGAGGGTTTATTGGCGGTTGTACGAGTTCCCCTCTCCACGATATCAGACCGGCCATTTCTCTGCCATTATGTTCCGGCGTGCCAATAAGTTCGATTATTCCGCTTATCCATTCTATCTTATAAGGATCGCTATACGACAACAAACCATCTTCGCCCAAACCCGAGTTGGTTCCACGAATCTGACTTCCATCATCAATGCGCACGGAACTGTAACGGATAGAACCCACCGTTCTCGTGTAAGGAGGATGACATCCGTTATACAAGATCACTCGTGATCCAATATACTTTACATCATTTGACAATATGATATCGGCTCCATTAGTTGCTCCTTTCATATCAACCTTCAAACTTAATTCCTTGTTGATCTTGTATCCGTATTCTTTTCGTGCGGAATCAGTCGTGTATATGGCATCGCTCGATTCCACTAAATGAAAATTAGTCTTTAAATATCCGGAAAACGTACCCGCATTCGCTTCAATCGAACCATCCTCCAACACCTTAAAATATTCATTGGCGGTAACGAGCCCCTCCAGCCTGATATGTTCCGCATTTATTGCCACGTCCTCAGCCGATTGGTTGATAAAGGATACGATTGTACCGCCATTCTCCAACGACTTGCTTGCCCATAACCTGTTACCGTCAGCAGAGGTAATCCACCCGGCCCTGCTGATGGTTCCGTCTATCGTGTCCACACGGCTCACGATGGCGTTGATCTGCTGCGCCGTCACGTGAAAGCTGCTCTCATGGGTGGTCAGGCGGTTACCCAATACGTCCACCCTGTCAATGGTCGCCCATAACTTGTTGCCGTCCGCAGTGGTAATCCAGCCTGCAGTCTTTATCGTGTTGTCAATAATTCCCAGTTCATCCTCCGCCTTATCGATACGACTCACGATGGCATTGATTTGATCCGCCGTCACGTGGAAGCTGCCCTCATGGGTGGTCAGGCGGTTACCCAAGCCATCCACCGTTGAAATTGTAGCCCATAACTTATTGCCGTCCGCAGTAGTTATCCAGCCTGCTGTCTTTATCGTGTTATCAATTTTATCCACCGCCTCGGCCACCGCAGAGATATGTTCAGCCGTTTGCTCAAATTTCGTGCTTACAACCTTTTGATAATCCTCCAGCGGGTGGTTGGTCAAAGTGAGCCGCTCGACATAAATATCACCGGTAAACTGCAAAAGGAAATCACCGGATCCGCTCCATTCTCCCGATACCTCCAACACCTGAAATCCATCGGCTGCCTCGATAGCTTTTGAAACATAAGGAGCGGATCCGCTGAAACCGGCAGTCAGGGTTCCACCGGCATCACAATGGTATTTTATAGTCAAATAAAGGATACTCCCTTTTTCAGGTTTGGTTATATCTTTATTCAACTGCTTTATATAACTACGTTTAACACGGAGCATGAAACGCCCGTCAAAAGAAACCACGTCCGAAACCTTGTTCTTTTCGGAATAAAAGTTTATACCCAAATCAAGCAGCTGCCCGTTCACGTCATAGATGCTGATATCATTCTCCCGGATCCAGCCGGTCAGGTCATCCTGAAAGGTGGCGTTCGTCAGGTAATTGTCCTTTTCGGTCATCGTGTTGATAACCCCCTGCATGGCACTCTGCAACATCCCCTCAACGATTTCAAATTTCGTCCGGACATCCTCTCCCGTACGCAGGCGAAAATCACCGGTCAGGTAAGCGTTCTCCGAATACAGCCCGTAACCTTTTAACTGTCCCCAGCAATAAGTGATGATTCCAGCCAAACGTCCCAAACGGGTACGGACGGCATTGTCAGGATCCGTTTTCATCCCGTACAGGACATCGAGGTAAGGGCTGCCCTCCTCCACGCTGGTTTGCTTTAGGATACCTTTTCTGTCTGAGTTCGTCAAAGAGTCCACACGGGTAAGCACGTCACGGGCGGCCACGCTGCCCACGTCACCGACAAAATTTTTATAGGTGACACTATCCATCCGGTTCTCTCCATCAGCCAATGCCCCGACCTTGGCATCCACCACCTCAAACTCGTATTGTTTTCCACCGTGGCCATTCACGGAAAATTGTTGCACCATCACGATATCACCGGCACGGAAAGGATTATAAAGGACACCTTTCTCAGTGTCGAGATATATCGTTTTTGTGGCCGGGTTGATAGAATGAACACGCATCATGTCGGAGGTGATACGGGTTCCGTTCTCACCCACGAGCTGGGAGATCACGAACTCGTAAACTCTCATCACGCCACGGATGGTCATGTCATCAAGCTCCATGACCGCTTTTTTCTCCGTTACACCGGCGGAGTTAATGACCTCTTTCCAGAACAAAGCCCAGCCGGATCCGCCCGGAAAACCGGAGATGAAGTTCTCGGAGGAGAGGGTATCTTTAAAGAATGCGTTTTTATCGACCGTGAGCTTTTCAACCAATGCCGTGCCGATCACGCTGATCCCCTTTAAAAAGGTTTCAAGTTCACCCGCCTCGTCAGGAATATCTTTCCGCAGGAATTTATCGGAAATTTCCTTTTCCAGCCTGCTGATCGAATTCGCTATCGCTTTGATAGTCCGGACGGCGGAAAGGACATTGTATTCAGTAGGATCAATGCTGTCCCAGCTCTTTAAAACAGCCAGCACCTCCTTGTTCAGCTGCTCCTTGTAAGCGGCCTGTATATCCACGATATTGTTCTCTATTTGGCTGATACGCCCGTAATCAACCGCATACGTGCATTCAATATCCGCCTCGAAGGGATTATTCAATTTCCGGGAGATTTTCGTGATACGGCTCTCGTGCGTCCCTGCCGGAAAATAGATCTCATTTTCCAAAAGAACACGCCTACCGATTTGCAAGGATATCCGGTTTTCTTCCAAATAGACATAATCAGTGGGAGCCTTGTACACGGAAGTATCAATACTGATTTTATCCATGTATTTGGCCACAGCTTCTGCAAATTCCTGCTCGGCCAGCGGATAATATTCTTTAGGCATCCGGATGTTATACAGGATATATTCATCACTCGGTTTCGGGATCAACAAACCGCCCGGCAGCTGCTGGTTCTCGTAAGGGAATTGCGTTACGATTTCAAACTCTTTCGTTTTGGAATTAAAATTCAACTCAAAATCACGCCCGTTCAGCTCTCCGCTTTGAAACACCACATTCTTGACAAGCCCCTCAATCTCATAATCATTCGGATCGAAATCGAGAGAGGAGTCCGTAAAGTAATATATCGTGAATTTATTGCCGTCCTCACCAGTGGCCTCCATGCTTCTAACCGTAGATACTTTACCGGTACGTCTTGGATAAATATTGGAAAAGAAGTTTTCCTCAGATTGCTCCACGATACCGAGGTAGGTATTCTTTTCTACATAGCGCACGCCACCGGGTAACTGCAGACGCTTATAACCGTAATCAGACTGCACGATATTACGGGTGCTGCCAAGCGGGTAAAGACGGGTAAAAAACGGAACCGTATCATTTGCCACACGGGTGAGTTTTTTCAATCCTTTCCCATATCCCAAAGGAACGGCAGTGCCATGCTCGCACCGGCTCAGGTTGATGGTCGAACCCTCGATCCACCACTCCGTGTCGAAGTTCTTGGCTATCTCGGAAAGAGCGTCAAAACAAAATATATTATCGTATTCTATGTTCACGTTACCCGTGGAAACAACCTCCCCGATAACCCAAGCATTACCACCCTTGATCCGGTTGATATTGTCGCATATAAGCTGGAGATGTTCCGCAGCGGTGGCATCATAAGAGAAAGACAACTCATTCTCGTTATCTACCAGCTTGAGGACTTTCGCCTTTTTAAGTTCACTCTCGATCCCGTAAAATTTGCAGTTATACACGTATTCCACGGTGGAATTCTGCTCAGGTTTATAATCCTCCAATAACGTGAAACGCTCCCCGTCAAAGTCCACGTAATCGTTCACGCCCAGCCCGACATACTCGTAAAGCGTGAATGACAAATTCAGTACATTGTCATTCATCACCTCCTTAACATGACGATCCGAGTCCGAGGGTGACACGGTGGCTTTTAAAACGCCTTGCTGATTGTATATTTTAAGTTCCATTTGAACGCCGTTTGAATTTATTTGAATAGCCTATAACACCGGAGCCGGTTCCCTGAATTTCACGCTGAATTTTGCGGCAACCTCGCCACCGAAATCGGTCAGCTGGCTGTAGTCCGTGCATTCCTTGTAATACAGCCGGAATGAACGGTCAAGCTCCTGCAGGTATAAATTTAGCCACCCTTTATTCCCGGCCTTTAAAAAAGCCAAGAAAGCGGAATAACGGATAAGGAATTGCCGCCGGTCTGATGCCATGATCGCAAAATGGAGTGTCACGTCACGAGCCTCCCAAGCCGGAACAAGTGTTTCAGGCAGTTTCTCGCCATCCTGTTCCCTGAATGATACAGCCGTGTGCGTTTTGGTTGCAGGTGGTTTCAAAAGTGAGGAGTAGTTCTTGTTCTCACCGGGCTTTTCCTCCACGAGGAAAGCCCCGTAATCCGTGAATATATCCACATCATTAATCAATAATAAGCCTTTCAATACATCCATATCATTTCATTTTTAAACCGTCACGCTTTATTTCCACGATCTCATCATATATTTTCGGCAGACTGTCGGTATTCTCTTTTATCTTGTTGATGGTATCAATAGCCCCGCCGAGTCCCTCGGAGATATTCTCCACGTTCTCATCGATGGAGGCATCGTGCATCTGCAGGGAGGTCATCAACCCCTCCAGCTTTGTACCCTGATCCTGAGAAAGGGATTGAAACGCCCCGGCTTTACCGCTCTGAGTCGTGGTATCCTCTTTCCAAAGGTCGAACCCCATAGCCGCCGCTTTATCTTTCCACGATTCCATCCATGACTGCGCAGCATCCACGTTACTGCCGATATTATTGTAAAAGTCATCCACGAGCCGCATGGCATCATTAGCAATCTGTTCCTCGCTTTTACCACTGCCGTAAACCTCTTTGAGCTGCTTCTGCAGGTCATCAAATTTATCAGCGAAAAACAAGGAGTATGCGATCTGCTCACCGAGATCCTCAAACACGGATACTGCCTGATCCGCAAAGTTCTCCAAAGCCGTACCGCCCCCTTTGATGGCGGAGGTGATGGAGTCCAGCATACCCGGGCCGAGGCTCCCGAATGTTTCCTGCAGGTAATCCTCCAAAGCCTGCTCTGCCTCGTCCATCGCATCTTTCAGGTCGATCAGGTTCTCGAGGTAGTTCCGGGTTTCATCACTCATCTTACGGGTATCGAGGATCACTTGGAGCATTTCCGTATCCAGCTCACCGTTGGCCTTGATCAGCTCCGGGTAAACATCGAGAATGCCGCTATAAACGTCTTTACCCTTTCCCCAACCGAACAGACCGGTTTTCTTGTGGCCGGTTACGATCTGGGCATCGTTCAGACCGCCGAAACCTTTCTGATAATTTTCCAACCGTTTGCGGTAAGTTCCGGCAAAATCTCCCGTCATGCGTTCCATCCAGCTCATGGTCGGGGCTTCTCCGGAAAGCTCGTCCTTAAATTGGGAGAGGGCATCCCGGTAAACCTCTATCGCATTGGCGGCCTTTGCCACCTGACGTTCCCCGAATATATTCTCAGCCTTTTCCAGCAAAAGATTCTGCTCCAGCAAAAGGAGATTGTATTGCCGCTGAAAATCGAGCTTTGCCTTTTCAATCTCTTTTA
>ENA-OROL01003086-OROL01003086.1-human-gut-metagenome-genome-assembly--contig:-NODE-3086-length-10910-cov-3.380654_pt1 | contig 10910 bp, 8 predicted proteins | sample MGYA00242128_ERZ509048 | MGnify/ENA primary metagenome ERZ509048 (study PRJEB26280, sample SAMEA2338750) | human gut metagenome | biome: human gut; feature: human-associated habitat; material: faeces...
GGGCAAAATTGGCAATTCAGGAGATGATTGAAGAAGAGGATAAAGTGACCGTTCCCAAACTGATGCAAAAGACCGGACTGTCCAGAGGATTTTTTTATAAGAACCCGGAAGTGCGAAAGGCAGTAGATCGTGCCTTGCAGCTGCAGGCTGGCATGGTAGATAAGAGAAGAAAGATTTTAGATATGGCAATGGACAACCGTATCCTGCAATTAGAACAGCAGGTGGCAAAATTAAAAAGAGAGAACGAGACATTACGGAAAGAAAATGAAGCAATGCGGAAAGCATTGAATAAAAGAGATTTGAATTTGATCAAGAATTTTTAATGAAGAAAATAATCAGCGGCTGGCAGGGGCGTGGGAAACGTGCCTGCTGGTGGTTGTGGGGATAAAATATCTAGAAACGTAGTGTGCTATATAGTATAATGGAATAGAAAACAATAAAATTTCAGAAATGAACAACTACATGGAGATTCAGATAAATGAGTAGTCAAGAAACATTTTCTATAACAACACTACAAAGAATGTGTGCTAGATCTGAATATTTGGATGAGTCAGATATTCATATGAATGACAAAACGGTTTCATGGGATGGAAATATCATATATTACAAAACTAAAAAGCCGGCTTCGACAGGAAATGAATTTCTTATTCCCATTCAAGTAAAGGGAAAAGAGTATAATACTCTTCCAGATTCAGATAGTATAAGCTATCCAGTGGATATAAATGATTTGAAAAATTATTTGAAAAATGGCGGGGGAATATTTTTTGTTGATGCAATTTCAAAAACGGAATATAGTGATAAAATGTATGCAAAAATCTTACTTCCGGTAGATATTGTCCATATAATGAAAGGAAAAGAAGAACAAGGGAGCATTACAGTACATTTAAACCATGTAAAAACTGTCCGAGAATTAGAGGAACTTTGTGTTCTTTTTAAAGAAAATAGACCTAAACAGGCAATGGTAGGAGTGGGAAAATCAATTCCCGATTATGATACTATATCTAATTTTACTATATCAACATTACCAACTCCGTATATGAATCCTGCAATCGCAATTGCGAAAAGTCCTTTTAAGTATGTGTATACCAAGAAGGATGGGATAGAGATACCAGTTTTACTGACAGATTTAGTTACTGCGACTGAAAGTGATTGGTTAATAAAAATCGATGATAAAATAGAACAAAGATATCCTATTCGACATATTTATGCATTAAATCAAACGACTACAAGGATTAGTGAAATCATTGAATTTGTTTTAACAGAAAAAAGTCAAAAAACAACTATTCGTTGCGTTGAGGCGACTAACTATAATTTTGAAACAGTTTTTCAAGCATCGAAAATTATAATAGCTGTTTCTGATGCAGAGGAAGTATCGATTGAAAATATAAGTCTAGGAAAAAATTTCTTAGGGGAAATACAAACAGCTTTTACAGAAAGATTTCTTGCCTATCATAAACGGATTGTTCAATTAGGAGAAATGCTTGAAGAATTAAATATTAAAAGAAGTTTATTTAAAACGAAAGAAATTTTAGATGCAGAACCCACAATATTTTTTCTGAAAAAGGGATTAGTGGAAATGCGAGTTTTATCGTTACCGTTCCAAACAGATGAAAATTGTGGTCTTTATAAACAAATAATTGGACGTAGGAAATTGCTGTTAGAATATGAAAAGATTCAAGAAGATGGATATATAATTCGTAATTATTTGAAGGATGGTAAACGGATTGCTATCTTTGCCGATATACCAGATGGAAAAACACAGAAAATCAGCAGATGGTTTGCGTTACGAGATGAGGATATATTTCAGATGATATTTGATGAAAATGATCTGTTGGAAGAAATGTACAACATCGGTGAAGAAGAAACGGATCAACTTTTGGGACTAATATTGGATTTTCTAAAATCTTATGATAAGGAAAGAGATAAAAATTTATTGTTATTGGCTGAAAAATTAATAAATATCTTAGAGAAATATTCGATGGATTCAACCATTCTTACAATAAATAGACTTCAAATTATTGCCCGTAAAAGGGAGCTAGAGCTTGAAGAAAGGAAAACATTGGCACAGATTAAATATTCTGAGAATATATTTGCGAGGTGCTGTGCATGTATTTTGCTGAAACAGTTTGATGAATTTGATATACATATGCAGCAATTATCTGCAACAGAAAAAGAAGAATTTTATAGTTGGCCGATAGCTTCTTTATTACCAAATGTAGAAAAAAATGAATAATACAGAAATTAGTGCGGAAGATTCTAAAAAGGATCTTCCATTTTTATTGGGAAATAAGCAGTACAGAAATATGTAGCCTCTATACCAAAACTATTTTGCCAATTTTTGTATGATTAACTCGACTTATTATTTATTTGTCGTATAATGAGAGTATAAAAATTATAAGGAGTAATGGTCGTGGGTAGAGGTAATGATGCAATACCAACATGGAGTGGATTTAATTATCAAGGAAAAATGATGCTATTGTATGTCCTAGAGTTAATAAATCAAATAGCCAAAGATAAAAACAAAGATATAGACGCCTATTCTGTTGAATTAGAAAAAACAGAAGATTTTTGTATTATTTGCGATTCAGAATATAAATCATTTCATCAGGTTAAGGCATATTTGTCTAAAGATAAATGGAACAGTTATAGCAAAGCAATGGACAAATTGTTGAAACATCGGGCTGAATCAAATAATCCAACAGCAAAATGTTATCTTACAGTTGCAAAGGAGATAAAAGATTGGGATGATGCATCTAATACATACAATGTAAGTGTTGAATTATATAAAAGGGCATCAAAAGTAGTTGGTGTATGTGATGTGAGAAATGAAATAGATACGGAAATCTTAGCATATTTGAAAAGTAAAGGCTATTCTGATAAGGCAGAAGAGATTGTATATGGGGAACTATGTTTGTTTTTAGATGATAGCATCGCAAGGATGCACAAGCAGGACTCTAAAAAAAGAAAATATATAATAAAATTTTCTGATATCGTAGGAATTATGGAGTCTGCTATCGATAAAGAAGATGTGCGAAAAGAATATTTTTTGAAAGAGAAAATTTACGAATATGTTATGCAGAATATTGAAAAGGCTTTAAATAATTTATGTCAAGATGAATGTGATACTTCTTTAGAAAATTGTAATAGAATATGTGCTGCTAAATGTGGATATGAAAAAATGACTGAAATTGTTGATTATGGTCAGTTTTGTAAATTACTCAATCCGGGTAAAGTAGATGAGTGGGATAACGAATTGAACTTAGTAGAAAATCTTTCAGTTGATAAAATTCAAAGTGAAATTTATGAATTACTGTATAGAAGCGATACTCCAGAAAAAGTTACGGGAGATAATTGTGGAATATATTTACAATCAAAGTATTCACAAGCGCCAAGCAAACAGGTCATACCTACGTTTTTAGATCTTACACGTGGTGCCAGGAAAGAACGGGCGTTACAGAGTATTTTCCAAAATATTATTAATAATACAGACATTATTGATATATTGGCAGGAAATAGTATTACGGTTATTCCGGGAAGCTATTCAGGAACTTTATCCCAAGCACAAATTACATCTGGATGGAAAAATAGCTCTCCAAATAAAGTAGGCGAATATTATAGAGATATAGAATTGATTTCTGCTCAGGAATTGAAGGGAAAATTTGAACAAAATGGAGGTAATCATGATTAATACTATATTGGATATAATCCGTTTATTAAATGATGGAAATATTGTACCGATGCAAAAAGATGAAGATACAAAGATTGATTTGTATAATGAAAAAGTGCAATTGTTTATGGATGCATCTGGAGAAGAAAGCAAGTATTACTATTTTTCGGAACTTGAGATAAATGATGAAAATCAGGATAATTTAGCAGAGATTGAAGATGTAGCATTAAATAGTGATGCATACACAGTCATAGAAAAACCGACACCAAGCGATTCTTACATGATATTGTTCTGGAAAGTGGAGTGTATAGAGGAAAGAATGTATCCAGATATTATAAAAATTGAAGAAAATGAATTCTTTTATAAAAAATATGTGTTCTATTATACAGAAAAAGAACTGCAATGTTTCGAAAAATGGTGTAGGTCATTGAAAACTAATGGGAAACCGATGCTTGATACAGTATTAGAAGCTGTACAGTTCTTGAACGATGAATCGGAGCAGGTACAATTTTTGACGCGTTTATTAAGTAAAGTTCCATTTTTTAATCCAATCTTTCCAAAGGCAGTCATGAATGACTTTGATGAAATGGTAAAACAAAAGATAGATGGAATACGGAAACAAAAACAGAATGTTGAAATGCTAAATGATATGTTTATAAGATCAATAGAAGAAGCATCTTTTGACGTAGAAGTATTGTCCGATATGATATATCAAAAATTATTGGAGGAGTAATTGGATGGGGTACACATTTAAGAGTCTATGTATTAGAAATTTTAAGTATATTACAAATAATAAACCTTTAAAATTTGATTTTATGAATAGTAATATTGTGATTTTAGATGGTCAAAATGGATATGGTAAAACTACATTATTTGATGCTATTGAAGTTTTGGTGACTGGGAAAATAAAGCATTTTAACCCTAGTTTACAAAATAGGAAGACGGAAACATTAGGAACACTGGCAAATGATGTAAATAAGGATATAGTTATTTCGGCAATTTTATCATCTGATTTTTCAGATGAAATACATGTAGAAAGAAAACTTTTATGTAAAAATGAATTTCAGAGTATTATCACACTTAATAGTCAAGAAATTAGTCAAGAAGAATTGTATGATAAATTTCATTTGAGTTCCAATATGTTTGATATAGGGACATATATTTCTCAAAGTGAATCTTTGGACTTCTTACAAAATAAGTATAAAAATAGAAAAGATTCTGTATCTTCTCTTTTAGATGACACCGAGATAACTGATAAAATTCAAATGCTGAAATCGGTTCAAGAACATATTCTTGGAAGAGTAGAAAAAGAAATTGGGGATAAAGAAAAACAAATAGGTGTAGTAAGTCAAAGAGTAAATGAGATAAAACGTCAGACAGATCACATTGTTATGAATGCAGAACTGCCAGGGGAAAATATACGATTATTTGACGAAGTTGAATATGAATTTGATGTCATAAAATTAGACCAGGGAGTTACATATGAGACTGTTATTCAGCAGCTTAAACAAATTGAAGGGTTTATAGAAAACTATGAAGAATACCTTCGATATAAAGATAATGCTATCATAAGGGAATTGAAAGCATCACCGAAACGATTATATATGGCATTGTTTTATCGACAGGAGATTGAATTACTTAATAAAAAAGAAAGTCTCATAAAAGAGTTAAATAAGAGCAAAGAATTATTGATGAATTATAGCAATAATGTCTGGTCAGTAGATGAAACATTGTTCAATAAGATTAAAATAAAAGCAGAAATTATAGCACAAATAAAAACATTATTATTGAACCAGAAAAAAGAACAAAGTCAATTGGATGATGCTGATAAGGTTCTGGCACAGATGACAAAGGCACGAAGGGGACTTATTAAAGAATTTTATAATGCTGCGGAGTCTGGAAAGTTTGATAAAAACAAATGCCCATTGTGTGGAACGGATTTTACGGATATAGATTGAGCTATTATAGAAACAGAACGATTTATAAAAAATATTCATACAGATGGGATAAAAATAATAGAAGATATTGAGACACAAATAACAAATTTATTTCAAAAAGAAATTATTCCTGTGTTGAAAGTGTTTCTTGAGGAAAATAAAGTACTAATAAAAATGGATGATACTTTATCAGGATGTAAGAATCTAGCGGTGGAGAAATTACAGCAGTTGTTGGATAAGGTAAAAATATCAGAGTTTAAATCTCAGGGAATAGAAAAATTTGATATTGAAGAATTTTCTCAACAATATGAAAACTTATTGAAAGAACTTCAAGAAAAGGAAGTTCCAAATAAAATTATTTTTCAAGAAAAGCAGGTTGAATTGTATAAATCCATTCACAATACCTATTATCATAATGAAAAACCGTATCACACAGTGGGAGAGTTACAAAGCAAGGAACAATATGTTGCGAAGTTATTTAATGATAATCTTTCTCAGCAGCTTTCTACGGAAGAGGCCCGACTAAGAAAACTAAAAAGAGATTATGAGGAATATAAGAATAAAACAAAGGATATGACAGATGCAATAAAAGTATTGGTTGGTAAATATGAAGATGCGAATAAAGAATATCAAACACAGCTTCTTAATGCAATTAAAATTCCTTTAATGGTGTATAGTGGAAGGATTATACAAAATTATCCGTTAGGGTTGGGAATTAGAGCAGTCATTAAAACCAATCAGTTAGTATTTGAAGCAGCTTCTAAGAGTGGAAGTGATGTTTATAATATTTTAAGTACAGGACAATTGAATGGTCTTTCGATTGCGCTTTTACTTTCAATAAAAAATGTGTATGGTGATACGAAAGGGTTAGACATTTTACTGATAGATGATCCACTTCAAACAATTGATGATATCAGTGCAATTTCGCTTGCGGATTTGTTGACACAGCAGGGAATAGGGCAAATTGTATTGTCTACGCATGAGGAGGCAAAAGCAGCATTGCTACGATATAAATTTAAACATGCAGGAATGAGTGTTCGGGAACAGAACATGCAAGCACTTTATATGAAAACAGTAACAGAAGAATAGAAAAAGAGAGAAAAGCTAGTAGTGGAGGGCTGAGACTTTGCTACTAGCTCTTCTTATGGAAAATAACACACAGTACACAAGTGTGCATACAGTTAAAGCCCCCATTTTCAAGGCATAAAGGGATAGGGGTACAGTTTACAGATGAACCGACCGGAAATCTGGATTCTGTTACAAGTATGGAAGTCGTAGGATTACTAAAATCCTGTGCTGCAAGATTTCATCAGACGACATTGATCGTGACGCATCAAGAAGAGGTCGCACAGATGGCAGACAGAGTAATACGTATGTCTGATGGGAAAATCTATACAAGAGATTGTAACGATTGTTAGGAGGTATCATTATGTTTCATAAGAACATTCCAAATAACAATAAAGACATAATCCGATTTCTGGCTAAAAATTTTGCAGGCACAAAAAAGGTGAGAAATACGATTTTATTTTGCTCGATCGTAATCGGTATTGTTGCTATTACCATGGTATTCGGAATCTCATTTGGAAAAATACAGGCAGAAGAAATAAGATTAATCAGAGAAAATGGAGCTGCTTCTTCGGGCAGAATAGAAGATGGAACAGAAGAACAATATGCAAAATTAAAACAACTGGATTATATAAAACAAGTTGGAAAAAGTATTTTTGTAGGTGAAGCTACAGAAGTTTCGGAGAACAATGCAAAAACGATATGTGATATAGTCTGGGCTGACTCAGAAAGCTGGAACAATTTTTTGAGACCGGCATATACCAATGTGATTGGAAGCTACCCACAGAAAAAGGATGAAATTCTATTATCTGAGCGGGCATTGAAAAAACTTGGTATCTCTGAACCGGAACAGGGAATGGAAATAAACTTAGATGTATACAAAGGTGTGTTCGAACATTCGAAAGAAAAATTCGAATTGTGTGGCTGGTATACAGACTCTGGAAATGAATTAGCAATCGGATATATTTCACATGACAAAATTAAAGAGTTGAAACTGGAAAAGGGTCCTTATACTTTACTTTTCAGTCAGAGTGATCATTTAAACAGGAGTAAAACAGAGGAAAAATTATATCAGACATTGCCGATGAAGAGTGCAGATCAGAAGATATACGTTTCTGATACAGCACAATATACTGCTGTTTCTAAATTCGCAGGTGGATATGAGATGGTGATATTAGGAACAATAGGAATTTTGTGTGGAATATATTTCCTTGTACGCAATGTCCTTTGGATATCCATGAGCGAAGATGTTCAAAATCTCGGACTGCTCCACACGATCGGAGCCACAGAAAGACAGATTACAAAAATATACCGGAAACAAATGAGGTCACTCATGTTAAAAGGTTCTGTCTTGGGAAGTTTGATTTCTGCACTGATTTTGATTTTATTGATACCGAAAATATTAGGCTTTCATTTTTATCAGGAAATGGGAGGAAACACGATACTTTCCTTTTTCAGGCCGTGGATTCTTTTGATTTCTGTTCTATTTGTAAATGGAATTCTGTGGATAGCATCGGAAGGTGTTATTAGAAAAATAACGACTCTGTCTTGCGTTGAGAGTGCCACTTATGATGGAAATAAGCTTAACAGAAAAATAAAACATCCTGTGGAAATGGTGTTGAAACGTTCTGAAATAGGAGAAATGTTTTATATTGCATGGGGAAATATAACACGACATAAAGCACGATTTATCATTACAAGTATTTCCATATTTTTAGGAGTCCTGTCTTTTATTCTAATGAATGTACTTACAAATGGATGTGATTATAAGCATCTTCTTGAGAAACGTCCTGATTTTTTGCTGGCAGGAGAGTTTAGCGAATTCGGGAAAAGCCAGGGATGTGGGGAAGAATATAAAACCAGAGAAATCGATGTTGATCCTTTACTGACACAGGGAGACGGTGTGGAACTGTTGTATGATAATGATTATGATGAATTTTCACCAATCTCTCAAGAGTTGGAGAAAAAATTACACAAGATAGATGGTATCGATTGGGAAAAATCTAATTTGATCGAAGGAGCTTATGTAACTACAGTTATGTCCAGAAAGGGCATCCGTCCTTATGACGAAGGGCTTTCGAATCTTACAAATGACAATATGGTGGAAGGATTCAGTTGGGATACGGTGCAGATTTTAAATGACAATCAAATCTTGTCGCTTAAGAAATACGTTCAGGATAATCAACTCAATATTGATTTGAAATCTTTGGAAGAAGGAAATGGTGTGTTGCTCATACATGATCATATGCTGACCCCGGAACAGCAAAAACTTGCAGATGAAGCAATTGGCGAACCGGTATACTTTAAAACTTTGCTTTCAAGAGAAGATGCGATTCGTAGAAAAGAACAAAGTAATTCTGAGAATAAAGAGAAACAACAGGAAGACGAATTCCCTCAAAAAGAATCTGAAACATTTACTCTATGTGGTTATTTAGACAGGCAAAGTGATGATTTCCCGGAAATACATCAATCCTGGCATGGAGAAGGCAGCTTATATTATTTTATCAGTGAGAAAGGCTTTCAAAAGATACCGACTGAGAAAAAGATATTAACAATGGAATTAACTGCCAATCCGGAAAAAGAACCTTATGTGAAAACACAGATCAGCGAGCTGATATCCGAGGAAAATAAGAAACGATCCGAAATGACAGAAGTATCAATGGATGAAGGAACCGGCGAAGCAGGAGTTTTTGTTATCTGTAAATCAGACCTGATGCAACAAAAAGAAACATATATGAGAGGAAATCGAATTCTCCTAGGTGCTATAAGCATCATATTATTCATTGCGGGATTGACCAATTATTGTAACGTTGTATTCACTGGGATGTACGCTCGACGAAAAGAGTTTGATGTAATGAAAAGTATTGGAATGACCGATAAGCAAATGAAATTAATGCTCTTTGGAGAAGGCAGTTATTATTTTATGTGTGTGGTGGGATTGTTATTTACTGTAGGAATGGCAGCTTTGGTTGGGGTAAAGATTTATATGGAAAATAAATTGTCATATTTCACATTCCGTTGGCCGATTCTTATTATCGCAGGAATAATGCTATCACTTTTAGTGGTTAATGTTCTGGTTACCCATTTTGTTGTTGGTTTTTGCGGTGAAGAAAAGGATTCGCATTGATACGATGTCTAGACACTGTGTTTTGCCTTCACTTTTTCATCTTCGGAGCAATAAGCAGCACTACTGTCACAAGAAAATATACACCATACAGTAACCAAGTAATTGTATTGTTCCAAGGGAAACTCTTTTCTGGATGGTTCAATGCAAACACTATAAATACAATAGCTACAATCAACATTATCACACCGATAATCCTTGATATACTCTTTTTTATGTAAAGCACCTCCTCGTCAAACTGGAAGTTGTCCTTATGCCAAGTTTACTTGTCAATCACAAAATAAGCAATCACCATTACCAAAGAAATGGTCAATCCTATATAAAACTCGGGGAATGCTAATCGAATGCTATTCTGTAAACTGACTTCACCGGTGACAGTCAATGTATGCCAGGTGAGGAATTTATATATTTCGGAGACCACAATCCCAATCACGCCTAATGCGCCTAAACTTTTACTAACAACTCGTTTCTTGAAGGGAAACCATACTCCTAAAACAAACAAAATGACAGACACTATTCCAATAGGATTGAGCAGATTTATCAAGCCGGTAATTTCCTGTACACCTTTTAATCCACCATATTGGTTAAATAACATTGGTAATAAACTGATTAGAAACGCTATTGATAGAATTATTTTCTTTCTCATTCATTCACACTCCTTCGCCAAATTCCGATTTATCAAATTGAACAGGGATGTTCAGTTCCGCTCAAACCCAAGATAGCGGGTGCCCTGAAAACTCAGCTTTCCAATGTCGCCCTCCACAAGCATTCCGTAGTCCGAACCACTTACGGTAAGCTCCATGCGGTCGCCGCTCTCTACCTGAAAGGTCACATAATAGGTCGTGAACGTATGCGCCATCGTATCGTCTGTATGGTGGCGAGAAACTTCCGTTCGCTTTGCCACAACCGTTGCCGGAACAGTCAGCCGCGGCGAATGGTTGTTTTTATTCCATGTGCTGATATTTCCGATGATGGTGTATAGGATCATACCCAAAACCACAAGGAACAGGATGGGAAACAGAATGTTGAACAGCAGATCAATTCCAGCGTAAAACATCTTATTCCTCCAAAATTTCTTCCAGCAGGTCCTTTACATCGTCCAGAAAAGATTCTTCTC
>ENA-OROL01003090-OROL01003090.1-human-gut-metagenome-genome-assembly--contig:-NODE-3090-length-10902-cov-1.898774_pt1 | contig 10902 bp, 4 predicted proteins | sample MGYA00242128_ERZ509048 | MGnify/ENA primary metagenome ERZ509048 (study PRJEB26280, sample SAMEA2338750) | human gut metagenome | biome: human gut; feature: human-associated habitat; material: faeces...
ATCTTAATTGTTTCTTCTACGTCTTTTACAACAGTTGCTTGTGGTGTGATAGTTAATAAGTTCTCGGATAAAAGAACATCCCATCCTTTAGGAGCTTGTATTGCAGCTTGTTGCACGTCATTCTGTTCTACTTTATACTCTTTATGGCTTTCATTGGGGGCAAAAACTTGCACAGCTTGTTCACTTTCAGCGTCATTGAGACCATAAATGATCAGTCCGAAGCTGTCGTCTACTGGGAAAGTATATGTTTTTTCACCATCAGCCAGGGTGAATGAGAAAGTATGGTTTGCTTCATTATATTCTACCTTGCTGAATATGCTGGTTCCTCCCTGACTTCCACCTTCGGCCTTAGTTCCTAAGCTTGTATATGTTTGTCCATTATCGTAGCTCACTTGCCAATATCCACTGGAAGATACGCTGATTAATGGAGTTGCCACCACATTGCCTTCTCCATCACGGGGCCAGGCTGATATTTTCTCTCCATCGGCTCCTGGCAGATATTTGAAATCTGTATCATTACTTGTTTTATATATCCAGTAGCCTTCTTCGTCTACGGAAAATTCAGGGACAGACGCTTGTACTGCTTCACTCTCCATGACTTTAATGCTTGTTCCGTCACTAAGTTCCAGCAAATATCCTAAGCCATCTTTAGTCGGAGTAATTCCGATAATGATTTTGTTTTTTTGCATAAGGGCTTGCAGACTGGCAAATGAAGTATTCAGTCCTTCCGTTGCTTTTTCCAAAGCAGCGAGTGACATGTGTTCGTCAGACAGCGGAATGTAAATTTCAGTACTTGCAGCCCAAAGCACCACTACGCGTTCGCAGTTGTTAGCAGCCTTGAAGTCGCGGATATCCTGACGAAGTTGTTCTACCATTTCCCAACGGGTAGCAGCCTTCTTCACGTGTGTACCGTTCAGACGTTTTGCCCAGTTGTGATCGAAAGCAGCCGGCATCGGTTTGATAGCTTCCAACTCTTCTTTTACTCCATTCAGGTCTTTTTCTTTCAAAACCTCGGCGTACATAGCAGCTTCGTATGCGTTGTCCGGGAAAATATCCCATCCTCCGAAAACAATGTCTTCCAAATTCGTCAAAGGCACAACGTCCTTGATGAGTTTTTCTTCGTTGTTCTCCATGCGCATTGTGGCTAACTGTGTAATAGATCCTATCGGTTTTGCCAGTCCCTTGCGAGAGGCTAGTGTACCTACAATCATTGTGGTGGCAACCGCACCACCTACTCCAACTACCAACACGCCAAGACGTCCAGTAGCGGGTTTAATTTCTTGTTTCATTTCTATTCTATTAAAATTAAACTAAAATTGATGCAAAAATAAGATTAATTAATTACTAATACGGTCTTTATTTGTCATATAAACATTGCAATTAGCAGGATTTAACTTTTAGAAGGTCATGTGAAGACTTATCCTCAGGCCGGACTTGTCAATATCGGGCGAATCCCTATATGTGAGCCGCCAGACGTAGTCTAAACGTAATACCTTGAAAATGTTTTCAATACCCACACCCGCCTCCACGTAAGGTGTTTTTCCCATTGTACGGGTACTTGCTATCGGAAAAGCGAACAAACCGTCTGTCATATCCGGATTATTCTTATCACTCAAATGCCCATAAAGTCCACGACAGGAAACTATTTCCCTCCATTTCAGTTTTTTCAACAATGGGATACGATTGAACAACCCCCCGTTGAGGAAATAGGTGACGTCCCACGAAAAGTATTCATCATTCATAAACTCCATAGCATTCATTAACGAATAGGATTCCGGCTGAATGGTGTAGGAAAGGTTCGCATTCGGCATAATGAGCAACGGAAAGGGAACTTTATCCCATACCTTCCCTGCTTTCAGGATAATATCCGTATAGCCGAAAGCGGAAAACCAGAAACGTTTCTGTATACCCGCTTCGGTATGATTATAGGTGTAATCACTTCCCAGTACTCCTTTTCCGGCAATTGTGTGCGACAGTGTAAACACCGGAGCATCCAGCGATACAGGGAAGCGGTTCCATTGTGTCTGAAAGAATTTCTCGTTCGGGGCATAGCGCAGCTTCAACTCCGCCGCACTGGTAGAGAAGTCTTTAACCGGAGAGTAAACCTCACCGTCTTTCCGCAGAAAAGGAATCAGGTAGCTCGATTCATCCGTCCGCCTGCGTGCCGTTAGCTGGAAGGAGAAGCCGGAATAAAACTCATTGGTATAGGTCATTTCCGTTTGCCGGTAATAGCCGATACGATCATCTTTTTCACGCTTCAAGGCAAGGAAGACATTGTCTTTGCTTGTGTACAGATAGTTTTGTCCGTATTGGTTAACGTCCGATTCATAACGTACTTTCAGTGAATGGATGGGAAATTCATTGGCATATTCCTTTTTCTTTTTAAAGGAGTATTCTACTTCCGCCAGTCCTTTCAGCCTTTCGTCTTTGAAGCCATAAGCGATATAGCCTTTGCCGAACAGATGAGGGTTGAGCCATGCGGTCGTCATTCCACCAGCACGGATACGCGGTCCTTCCAGCGTATTCCCGCTGATGGTGGCATTCATGGGACCGATATAGAAAAGTGGGGCTTCTTTGGAGGTCGGGATGTATCCGGTGAAGAGAATGGATAGCACCTTTTCCGTCCAATAATAGACCGGATAGCCACGCAGTTGCGCCATCAGGCGGTCTACGGAGTTCTCCTGTTGCGAGATGGCTGCTTGCGGACGGTTCTCCGCCCAGAAGGTTTCGGGTCGGGACAGCGCTTCGGTTTCTTCGATGATACGTTCCGGTTTGGTGAAGGCTTTATCGGCTTCCTCGGTCGGAAGGAAAGAATAATGACTGTAATCCGCCACTCGACGGGCAAAGATACCATCCTGTCCTTCGGTCAGTTTGAATTCTACGGTGATACTTTCATGGTCGAGCAGACGAGTACCGTCTTCTGCCCGCTTAAATTCCTGTTCAAGCAGCATATAATCGACAAAGTTCAGATTGATCTTCTTCGGGAAGTTAAGTACGGCACGTTTGACAAAGTAGGTAGAGTCGAGCGTGACATACAAGTGCCCGTTAAAACCGAAAGATTCGGAATTAAAGGGGGTGAAAGCAAGGTCCGCACAGGTTTCACCGCCGATCTGCAAGGTATCCATCAGATAATATTTGTAGAATCCTGTCCCGATGCGGGATAAGGGGCTGACGAACTTATTGGTGAACAGGGAGATGTTGTTCTCGTAAATGTCCACGTCTTTAAAGACTTCATTAATAGCAGCCTGCATACCTTGTTTGGAAAGGAATTCATCGACTCCTGCCTGCTTGCGTCCTTTCACCCACTGCTTTTCGGAATGAGGAGATTTGCGGTAGTAGTCCGTAGCAAGAAGTTCACGGGCAGATACGGTCAGTATCGGTTTTCCGGTGACGGCAGAGGTGTCTACATATTCTGTCAGGAAATCAAATTTGCGGTATAGCCATTTCTTCTGTTTCTCTTCGTCGAAGTTGTTCAGCGCAAAGGTAGTCTTCTCATAACGGTCGCGCTGCCAGAAGTCTTTCTCATTAGGAGAATGGTCGTCACGATGTTCTATCATCCGACGGACAAACTCCACAGCGGGATTGTCTTTCTTACGGTAATGCTCGCGTTTAGGCTTCACCAATACTTCGTTGAGCGCATATGTAGCGGGAGAAAGTGCTACTTTATACGAAAGATTACGTGCCGGATGGATCAGCCGGCTATATTCATTATAGCCTACGGTTGAGATCACAAGCACTCCTTCGGAGCGATGGGTTTTGAAATAAAAGCGTCCGTCACTTCCGGTAGTCGTTCCTTCGGTCGTGTTTTTCAGACGTACAGATACATAAGATAAGGGTTCTCTGGTCAGAGAATCAGTCACCACACCCTGCACTATGTATTGGGCACTTAGCGGAATACTGATAGCCAATAAAAGAAAGAGCGTCAATGTGCCTTTTTTCATTAATCTCATACCTTAAATCCTATTGAATTGAGCGGGGCAAAGGTAGGAGGGATTTCAGAACAAAAAAAGGTCTATATAGCGGAAGAACTGTTCTCGTTTGACATTTGATCAGGGAAAAAGAATACGGAATCTGGTCAATCCGTCGGCATAAGTCCGCAGAGAGAAGGTACAGCCGTGACGCATCAGAACCTCCCGGATAAAGATCAGTCCGATTCCCTGACCATTGGGCTTGGTGGAGAAGAACGGGCTGAACAGCTTCGCTTCCACCTCTTTGCTGATTCCCTTGCCGTTGTCCACCACTTCGACAATGGCAGGAGAAAGGGTGCGGACGATAATCTCTCCATCCTTCTCGATGCTTTCCGCAGCATTCTTGATGATGTTTACCAATACCTGTTCGAAGAGGGAGGCATCCATTTTTACCTCTTTCAGCGTTTCGTCTATCTCCAGACGAAGTTTTATGTTCCGGTCGGTACACATACCTTCCATAAAACGTTTGCATGTAAATGCGAGGTCATTCAGGTCGACAAGCGTGAGCGTCGGTTCGGGAATCTTCACTACATCGGCAAAACGGGTGATGAAACGGCTCATAGAGAAACAGCGTTCGGTACATACACGCATGACATCGCAAATATCATCCATGCCTTCTTCGGTAGAAAGCGCCTGTTCTACCGTATCCAGTGTGGAAGTAATGCCGGCAGTCGTGTTGTTCACTTCGTGGGCAATCATGCGAATCACTTTCTCGTATGCTTTCTTTTCCGCTTTCATCACTTCGTCGGTGAGGGTTTCTACCAAGTAGAAGGGATGCTGAAATCCACGATCAATGAAAGAAGAATGAGTACACCGGTAGATATTCGAGTCGTTCAGACGGACGGTTACCTTCTCTCCTTTCGGGAGGTTGGCTAATTCCACCGCTAACGGAGAATCAATCTCTTTCATCTTCTTGCCTTGTACGTCTTCCAAACGAACACCCAGCATTTTCAGAGCCATCGGATTCAATTCCGAAAGGTCTTCATCAAGGGAAGTTATAATCACTCCCATCGGAGAAGCTTTAATCAGCAAATCAAGAAAATTATTCTGTTCACGCAGGCGGAGACGTTCATTCTTGAGTTGTTCCATCATGCGGTTGAAGATATTCACCACACGATCGGCCTCATATTGGCCTACAGGACTAAGACGACTACTGAAATCCTGCTCACGCAACAGTTCCATACCGCTTCCGATTGTATTCAACGGCTTCACGATCTTACGATAGAAAAAGGTCAGATAAATGAGGATGAAAAGTATCAGCCCCTCCCCTATGTAGAAAAAGATTGTATTCAGTTGACTGGAAAGGAACAGCAATACACTACCTAATGCCAGCAGCAGAAAGACTAGTATGTAAAAGAATCCTTTTATACGCACGTTATCTGTGGTTAACGGTTAATCTTAATATTATTAGGCACGTGCCTAAATTTATCACATTGTTATATTATATTTTTCGAGACGGCGATAGAGCGCTGCACGGCTGATACCCAATGCCGTAGCTACCTGACTCAAATTTCCTTTGTAACGGTCCAACGCCTGAAGAATGGTCTGGCGTTCTATTTCATCCAAAGTCATACCGGCCAGAGCTGCGCCTTCGGTCACTCTTGCGTCATCGTGGCGAATATACTGCGCATCAAAATCGGAAGCATCAAGCAGCGGTTTACCACTTACCAGAATGGTACGTTCCACCAAGTTCTTCAATTCACGAATATTCCCCGGATAGGGCAATCGGCTCAAGAATTGCAGGGCATCGGCAGAGAACTCCGTACGGGGCAATCCGTTGGTTACCGCCTGACGGTCGGCAAAATGACGTGCCAGCAAAGGAATATCTTCACGACGTTCGCGCAGGGCCGGCAGTTTCACTGTTATCAGATTGACACGATAGAACAAGTCTTCACGGAAAGTACGTTCATTCACCATTTTGCGCAAATCGGCATTGGTGGCTGATACTACCCGGATATCCGTCTTGCGCGGACGGCTGTCGCCGAGCACTTCAAATGTCTGATCCTGCAATACACGCAGTAACTTCACCTGGCACGAAGGGTCGAGATCACCTATTTCATCCAGGAAAATCGTCCCTTTGTTTGCCATTTCAAAACGTCCGATACGGTCTGCGGAAGCATCGGTAAAAGCTCCTTTCTTGTGCCCGAACATTTCACTTTCGAACAGGCTTTGAGAAATACCTCCAAGATTCACTTTCACAAAGGGATGTTTGGCACGCTGACTGTTGATATGAATGGCCTCGGCTATCAATTCCTTACCTGTCCCGCTTTCCCCTGTAATGAGAACAGAGGCATTGGTCTTTGCTATGCGGGCAATCGTATTCAACACATCCATCAATCCCTGGCTACGCCCGATGATGTGGCTGCGGTCGAAAGAATCGCTCTGTTCCTGCGTTGGTTCCTGTGGAGTGCCCGAAAGTTGGAGTGCCGTTTCGATGCGTTGCAACAAGGCAGCATTATTCCAGGGCTTCGTTATGAAATCAAAAGCTCCTGCCTGCATTCCTTGCACAGCAAGTTGGATACTTCCCCAAGCAGTCATCAATATCACTGGTGTTTCGGGACGGAATATTTTTACTTGTTTGAGTAGGGTCAAACCCTCCTCACCCGTTGTAGAAAGAGTGAAGTTCATATCCATCAGGATTAAATCCGGAGCTACGGAACGTACCACTTCCATAGCTTCCCGTGGACCGGGAACGGTCTGTACTTCATATCCTGCCCGCTTCAACATGAAGCTAAGCGAAGAACGCACTGCGCTGTCATCGTCAATTATCAGAATCATAGTTATATTTGAGTTTTGCCCAGTCAATTAACAACTTTGTCTCACACTCCAAAGGTACTAATAAATAGTTTGCTACCAAATGATTGATATATAAATCACGGAATGCACGCTTCAATAATACAAGTTACGTAATAAAGCTGTTTTCTTATTATTGTATTTAAGATTTTCCACTGCACTAAATAAAGATTTTCAGTACAGTAATTTATAATTGTTTATGCAGTCGAGTAATTATCCAGTTACAATGTGCCAATAGTCACCTTATAGAGTGATAAATATCATCTTATAAGATGACTATTGGCACTCTATAATATGACCACCTGTCTCCGAAAGGATTAAAACTCTTAAGATACGAAATTAATTCGTAAAAAGCAAGAACGGAATAGAAAATAATACTATTTACTGCAAGTTCCTCCATAAGATTCAAAAGCTTTTTCCTACCCTTTCTATTGCCGGATGATTTCATCAAAATCAGCTTCAAGTTCGGTATTGGTACGAAAATCCCATAGCGTCAGACTGCGAATCTGATAATAGTAATACCAATAATAATAGAGTTCGGAAATATGTTTCTGTCTTGCCTCATCTTTAGAGTTCTGCGCATCATTCAGGTCTAAGGTATTAATTTTGCCTATCAGGAAAGTTTCAATACTGGTCTTATAACGTTGCTGTGCAATTGCATCGGCTTCCTTCGCTATGTCCAACTGCTGTGCCTGATTATTGAAATGCTCCACCAACAGAAAAATGTCCTGATTGAAGTTGATCTGTTCCTGACGAATTTTTGAAAGCACTACATCCCGGTTGCTCTTGGCTACCCGGACTTTCCCACGGCGTTTTCCCCAATCGAGAATCGGAATCTTAACGCCTACCTGAACAATCTGATTGTCCTGCAAGTTCCTGTAAACGGCCGGAAAATTCCGGTTCTCACCCGTATATCCTACGCTTGCAAACAAATCGACACTACGCAAATTTCCGCGTGCGGTAGCTACCTCATAATCGGCTTCCAACTGGCGGCGACGGATATTCTGTGCAAAAGAATTACGTTCCAATGCTTTATTTAACACCTGATTGTACTCCATCCTCGGGCCATCCACAGCTTCGGGAAGAACCGGGTTTAGTACTTCATCCTCTCCCACTCCCAAAAAAGCACGGAGCTGGAACATCTTGGCATTGAGATCACTCTCTGCTTCCGTCAATGCTGCTTTCGCATTCAAAGCGGAGAGTTTCAACTGCAAGAGTTCATTCTCGGAAATCTGCCCCATTTTGCGTTTGGCAAGGGCTACTTCATAAAGGTGGTCGGCATTTGTCTGGTTCTGTTTCGCCGTGCCAAGATTTTCTTTTGCCAACAAAAGATTAAAGTAATAAGTGATGGCACGCATCGTCACTTCTTCGGTAGCAGTGATAAAAGCTGCTTTCGCTTCGGCATAACGAACCGGTTCGATGCGTCTGTTCCACTTTATATTATTGACTCCAAAGATGGGTTGTGTAAGTTGTAATGTGACAGGAACCGACATAAAATGCCGGTCTCCTCCGGCTCCCAATTGCTTGATATAGTCGAGAGAGGAAGTCAGCGAGAGTTTACCACCGGTAAGCCAGATGTTTTGATCGATAGAAAGATCACCGGTAAGCCCCAATGTGTTATTACGGACGAAACCGTAAGAACCGTCCGAATTTTGATAGGAACTATACGATTTGTTATAATTGGGCAGGGTTCCGGTCAAGTTGACTTCCGGCAGAAGATCAGCACGAAAGGTACGAAATTCCCAATAGGCCGTTTTCAATTCATTCAAGGCAACAGCAGCGTCAACAGATTGAATACGCGCCATAGCAATAGCTTCATTCAAGGTTATTTCCCTTTCCTTCTGTGCCGACAATGCCAACGGCAGGCAAACGGCAGCAAGAGCAAACAATATACTTTTCTTTTTCATTATACACAGTATTTTCCACTATGAGAGAATCAAACGATGTGCCAAAAAAGTAAAGTTTTTATTATCAACAGATTAGAAAATAAGAAAAGTGTCCATTTTCGGACACTATGCCCAAAAGTGAACGTTCGATTATTCGCAGTAGTTAGGAAGGCGCACAGTGAAACGAGTGCCTTTACCTACTTCGGAGGTGACGGAGATGGTACCATTCAGACGTTCGATGATGGTCTGACAAATACTTAATCCCAAACCTGCTCCTTGGGTGAAATTATCGACTTTATAGAATCGTTCGAATATATGACGGATACCTTCTTCAGAAATACCGACTCCGGTATCCTCCACAAAGATGCGGGTGTAGCCGGGAACCTCATCATCTTCATAGCCAAAAGTAATGAAACCGCTACTCGTAAATTTAGCAGCGTTATTTATCAGATTATTCACGACTTGCTGCAAGCGTACATTATCTGTCGTGAGATATTTCTTATCACTTTCGGGCATACGCAACACCAGTTCTACTCCCGGTGGCATATTCAAGCGTTGAGAATCATGGACGGTCTTTAATAACAGCGGCAGGTTATGCTCGGCGAACATAAATTCCATGGTTCCCGATTCGATACGTGACAAATCAAGAATATCATTAATCAAAGCTAGCAACAGGCCGCAATTTTTATTAATGGTTCCGATAAACTGGGCAATCTCTTCGCTTGTAAAACCACTCGTATCGCTTAGCAAATCGGAGAAACCTACAATCGCATTCAGCGGAGTCCGAATCTCGTGACTCATGTTGGCAAGGAATGCCGATTTCAGTTTGTCAGCCTGGAGGGCTTTATCACGAGCCTCTCTCATCTCCTGCTCGGCAGTCTTATATCGCTGGATACTCTGACAAACACCTAATATATTGTACAATGAATCTTGTGTCAATCCCGTGATTACGGAAGAACGATATTCCCACCATTCATACTCTCCGTTGACATTCCGCTGACGGAAGTTCAGACGGGTATTGGAATCTTCCCCGGTCAATGCTCTGTTAAACAACGGTCTTATTTCTTTCAAATCGTCAGGATGGATAGTGCGATCCATTTCATCACGGGGGATGGTAGTAACCGATTCATCGTATCCGAGACGTTTCAAGAAACCTTGCGGGAAAATAAAACAGTTCGTTTCCATATCAAACTGCCACGGATATATGGAGCTTTCGTCTACCGCCATATCAAAGAAACGTTTCTGCATTTCTTCATCCGAAATATTCCGCGCAGAAAGTGCCATACCGGTAATCGCGTCCTTTGAACGGATCGGAACTATTTCCCCCGACACAGGGAAGTACTTATCACTATGCACTTCTTTCATGAAAGCTCCCTGCGGTATCTTCACACTTTCTCCTTTTGAAGCTACCTGCTTCAGCATTTTATGAAGAATGTCCTGACCGTTATAATAGATCTTAAAGATACTGCCAGCCATCATTCCTTCATAAAAACGCCCACCTGCCTCATACGGCAAATGAAGCATTTGTAATAAGGAACGGTTTGTGAAATGAATGTGCAAATCGGTATCATACGTTATCACACCATCACGGATGGAATGAAATACATTATCAAACTCATTACGCTGTTCCACCAGTTTATTCTGTACCAGCAGACGGGTCTGTGCCTGAATCCGTCGTTTGGATTCACGCCGGTTGGCACGCATCAGCCACACGATAGAGGCTATCAACAATGCGAGGATAGACGGATAGAGAAGTATAAAAAGGTATTTATATTTCTCCCAATATGGTTCATTGACTATGGTTCCGCTAGAGGATACTTTATCAGAGTCGACATGGAAAAAATCTAATTGCTTGTAGTCAAAGATGAATCCCTGTGTAATTTCCGTCACTCCTATATCCCGGGGAGAGGTACCTTTTAAGACCGAAGCAGCCCTTTGAGCAGCCAATGATGCAGAAGTATAGCTGTCGGCATCATAAGCACTAAACACACCGATAGTCAATCCTACATTTTGAGTTGAAAATACGGGAGCTTTTGAGTTTTTACCTACAAATGAAAGGAAAGGCGACCATTTAGGAGCAACAACCAAACGTTCGTAGCTGTTACGAGGGTAACAAATAGCAGCAATGATGTGACTCGTTGTATGATTTTGGGTATTATAGACTTTCATTCTATAATCCGGATTGTCTTTTTGAAAGATTTTCCACTCTTCTTCAAAATCTTCAAGCCCTTTGTTACTTAAAAAGCTGTTATCTA
>ENA-OROL01003094-OROL01003094.1-human-gut-metagenome-genome-assembly--contig:-NODE-3094-length-10900-cov-2.990871_pt1 | contig 10900 bp, 10 predicted proteins | sample MGYA00242128_ERZ509048 | MGnify/ENA primary metagenome ERZ509048 (study PRJEB26280, sample SAMEA2338750) | human gut metagenome | biome: human gut; feature: human-associated habitat; material: faeces...
TTTTGTGAAGTCTATATAATGAAAGCGGCAAAGGGAGAAATCCATTTGTAAGATAATTATGAAGGAGCAGAGAATTATGAAGAAGATCATTGCGCTGCTGATGGCAGTATTGATGACCGCTGGTATGCTGGCGGCTTGTTCCAGCACTCCGGCTGAGGGAGCTTCTCCCACTGTGGAGAATACAAAGGCGCAGGCCGAAACCGCCGTGGTGAGCGGCGAAAAGGAAAAGGTCGCCCTGAAGGTCTGGGCGGATCAGGGCGAGCTGGAGCTGACGGAAAAGCTTTGCAACGAATTTGCCGCCGAGCATCCCGAGAAGGAATACACCTTCGAGTACGGCGCCGTGGGCGCTGTGGACGGCAAGGCCCGTTATCTGGAAGACCCCGCCGCTGCCGCAGACGTGTTCCTGTTTGCGGACGACCAGCTGGTGGATCTGGTCAAGGCCGACGCCCTGTACGAAGTGACCCGGAATACCGACGCCATCATTGCCGCCAACACCCCCGGTTCCATCAACGCGGCGACCTATGACGGGACCCTGTACGGCTATCCCATGACCTCCGATAACGGCTACTTCCTGTACTACGACAAGTCCGTGTTCACCGAGGACGACCTGAAGACGCTGGACGGCATTCTGGCAGCTGCCAACGCTGCCGGCAAGAAGGTACATATGGACGTCTCCAACGGCTGGTATCTGGCTTCCTTCTTCCTTGGCAACGGCTGCACGCTGACCATCGAGGACGGCAAGCAGGTCATCGACTTCAACAACGCCAACGGCCTTGCCGCCGCGGAAGCGATCCGGGCGTTCTGCAATGACCCCGCATTCGTGACCGGTGATGACTCCGTTCTGGCGGGCGGCATCGGCGACGCCATCGCCTGCGGCGTGTCCGGCACATGGGTCGCCTCCGCGATTCAGGAAAAGCTGGGCGACAACTACGGCTGCTGCAAGCTGCCTACCTTCACCTGTGACGGCAAGCAGGTTCAGATGGGCTCCTTCCTTGGCTGCAAGATCTACGGCGTCAACTCCCAGACCGCCTATCCCGTGGACTCCATGGAGCTGGCGGAGTACCTGACCAGCGAGAAAGCCCAGATCGAGCGCTACAACGTGCTGAACTACGGCCCCTCCAACGTCAACGCACTGGCCGACGACACCATCGCCTCCAACCTGGCGCTTCAGGCTCTGAACATAGCGATAGATGATGTAGTGGCGGGCAACCTCGTAGCAGTCGAGACGCATGATCTCGTCCTCGACCAAATCCTGAATCTCCTCGACCGAAACAGTGTGGCCCGCGTTCTCGCATGCCTCGGCGACGTTTTGCGCCGCGTAAACCACCTGGCGGTCGGTAAGACGAGAGCTCTCCTCGACCTCCAAGTTTGCGGCACGGATGGCATTGACGATCTTATCGATGTCAAAGACAACCTCGGTGCCGCTGCGCTTGATGATCTTCATCCTCTTGCCTCTTTCGCATCGTAGCCTCATCGCGCTTCAGAGCCAAACAATACCCGGCAGGGCTTGCCCCTGTCTTGCGGCGCCGTCGCGCAATCTGTGTTCTCGATAAACCATAGGCCCTCATGCGGACAATCCTCGCAGCCAATCAAGGGGCTCAAAGATCTATCCAAATGGGGCGAATAAGGTTCTCGTTCTCTGTCCGTCATCTATCATACGACAAAGAGGCATCTATATCCTGTATTCTTTTTTTAGGTCAAACACAACATATAGTGTTTCAGCAGGTCAAAGCAATTAGTCATTTTGCAGACGCATTAAAAATGAGGGGTTCTTGGCAAGTCGGTAAAACGTTACCAACACGGCTACCTGCATGGCAGTTATAAAACCCCCTGAGTCAAGCCGCTGACAAATCCTACCAAAACCAAGCCGCCCACGCCAAAAGAATCCAAAAGATTATGCTTGACCAACATGTTGCGGTCGAATACCGGCGGACGGAGCGACGAGACTGCAAACGCTCGGAAGACTACAGCCCCGGCGCCCCGTCCGCCGGCATTCGATAGGCGAGGAGCTATTACTTCTCTTCGCGAGCTATCATGCGGCCGAGAGCCGCTGTAAAGGGATCGAGCAGAACGCCGGCGATAACCACAAAGGCCCATCCCTTTGTGACAAGGCCCGCCCAACGCGCGAAGAACGTACGGCCTTCAATCGTTCCGAATCCTCCCTGGAAGGCAATCTCGCCAAAACCGATTACCATAAAAAGGAGCGTGGCACCGATGGCCGTACCGGCGACCTTGTGTGATGCGCTCCCCTGCTCAAAACCAAAAAAGTCCAGGCACATACCAACCGTTTTGCCAAACAACGGGAGTGCGCTCAGAGCCTCGGCGATCACCGTGGCCACGATGAGTTGTCCCCAAAAGCCCGTGGGACTCATTAGGTCCAAACCGGGCGCCCCTTCGATAATGGGGAGAAATGCACAGAGCAACAAGGGGTTAAAGAAGCCGTTGAGAATGCCGATGACGCGGCCGACAGGGAGCTTCATAGCCGTAAGCCTTTCAAAGTCATTGATAGAAAGAGGGCCGCCGGCATATGTCGGCGGCCCCGATAAAAACATGATGTGTGGCAAAGCAACTACTCGAGCGGCTACTCCGCCTCGCCGCCGGCTGCCATCTTCTCGGCCTCGGCAAGCTGGGCCGGAGTGAGCTTGCGATACTTAATGGCGCCAAAGACGACACAAGCCGCGCAGACGATCATGCCAGCGATGAACTTCTGGTCAATCGTTGCACCAAACGGCGACGTCACGGCCTCAAACACAATGGGAGACAGTGCCATGCCAAAGTTGATGCCCGCCATGCCAATGGCGAGGTTAAACGCACGTCCCTCGGGAGCAGAGTTGCCGGCGGCAAAATTGCCCTCCAGCGGTACGTATGTCTCCTTGCCAAGAGCGACGACAAAGCCCGCAACGCACAGCACCATAAAGGCGGGTGCAACCAGCGTCAGGCCCAGGCCAACGAGCGTCACGCCCCACGCGATCGGCATCGACAGGTTCTTGAACTTGGCAAACAACGGGCCCACCAAAAGGCCAGCCGCAATGCCGGCGACCGTCATGACGGTCGAAGCGAGGCCAGCCTCAACAGTGCCGCCAAAGCCGCGACCCACGACAAGCAGCGAGACATTGGAGCTAAAGAGCTGGAACGTGAGTACGAACACAAAGCTCATGACCGTGATAATTGCGACCTCTTTGGGCATGTTGGCAAACACGTTGACCTTACGCTTAGGCTCAAGATGGCCCTCGGGAAGGCAAACAGCCTCGATCACGATGAAAATGATCATGATGAAGTACGCCGCATAGCTATGGAACCACTCGGCAGAACCCAAGATGCCGGAAACCATCGTCCAGATAATGCCGCCAAGTGCGACAAAAGTGGAGTAGATGCCCATGACAAACGAGCGCTGCTTTCCGCCAAAGTAATCCGCGATAAGAGCGTCCGTTGAATTCTGCACGGCGCCGAGACCAAGGCCCATGACAGCAGAAGCCGCTAAGACCTGGCCGAGCGAGTCGTGGAACACCAGCACCGAGGCGCCTGCCAGCATCACGATAACGTGACCGACAAGCGTCGTCTTCTTCTTGGACACGCGAGAGGCAAGCTGTGAAGAGACGAGCATGGCGGACAGTGCCATCATCAACGGGATGATGCCGATGATCATCTGGACGGCAGCGATGTTTTCGTCGGGAAACGCCGCCGCGACAGAGGCCACGATGGGGACGGGCACCAACATGCCCATAATGCACATGGCGGCAGCATAAATGCCCACCAGGTACTTGATCTTGGTTTTATCCATGATCCATCCTTACACTTAGAGAAAAGGGCCGGAGCGGCCGGACGTCATCATCGGCCGCCCCAAACACAGCACTATCAGTCGTTGAATCCGGTGAACACGGGCTCTCCGCTGTACACGAGCGCTTCCTCGACACCATCGAGCACGCGACAGGCACCAGCGGCCATTGCCTCGAGTTCAAACTCGCCGGGATAAGCCGATACGGGGGCGATCCAAGAGCAGCACTCCTCAATCGAGGCAACGAGCTCCTTGCTGTGGACCATGCCGCCTCCGAGCAAGATGCCGTCGACGTCGCCCTTCAGCACGCAAGCCATCTCGCCAATCCACTTGCAGATTTGGTAAACCATTGCATCCCAGGCGCGAGCTGCGGCCTTATCGCCCGCTGCAGCACGTTCGCACACCTCGATGGCATCGGAGGTACCCAAAAGGTCAACGAAGCCACCGGTCTTCATGCAATGGGCGCGGGCAACGTCGAGACCATGCTCTGCCGTATACTTCGCGACCTCGATCGCGGGAACCGATCCGCAGCGCGTCGGCGCCATGGGACCCTCGCCGCCAACGATGTCGTTGCCGTCCACCATCTTGCCCTTAAGATGAGCCGAGATAGAGATGCCGCCGCCGATATGGCAAACAATGAAGTTGCACTCATCATAGGGGCGGCCGAGCTTTGCCGCATGGCGGATGGCGGTCTCTTTGAGATTAAGGGCGTGCAGGTGCACGTTTCGATACACGCCCTTAATGCCCGTCATACGTGCGAGGTCGCACAGCTCGTCAGTATCGGGAGGATTCACCACAAAGGCGGGCTTGCCACATTTCACGGCAAATTCGTAGGCAATCTGGGGTCCCAGCTGCGCCGGGTGTTGAATGCCATTTGCGCCAACGCGAGCATGCTCGAGCATGACCTCATTGATGGCATACGTACCACCGGGCAGCGAAAGCAAGCCACCGCCGCGACCGACAAAAGCATTAAAGTCCTCGAGCTTTAGGCCCGCCTCCTCCAGTGCTCCAAGAATCAGATCGCAGCGATACGGCATCTGAGCCGAAACCCCGTCGAACTGGGCAAGGTCCTTCGCATCGTGCGCAACGTTCTTACTGAGCCTGCACTCCTCGCCCTCAAAAACGCCCACCTTCGTGGAAGTGGAACCCGGGTTGATTACCAGGATGCGCCAGGGAGTCTTTTTATCGGACATACCTTAAGCCTCCTTAAGCGCCTGAGCGCGCACGCAGCTCATCACCACGTTGCCGACGATCTCATCGACGGGCGCAGAGCGCGAGCAATCGCACACGATCTTCTTGAAGCCCTGAAGCATGGGACCGTAAGCATTGGCGCCGGTCAGATTCTGGATGATCTTGACGCCGATATTGCCCACATTGATATCGGGCCAGATGACCACGTTGGCTTGGCCCGCAACAGCGGACTCACGATGCACCTTCTTGGCCGCAACCTTGGGGTTAATCGCCGAATCAAACTGGAACTCGCCGTCGATGGCAAGGTCGGGACGGCGATCGTTGGCAATCTCGCGAGCGCGACGCACCTTGTCGACAAGCTCATTGTCCATCGAGCCGTCAGTCGAATGCGAAAGCAGCGCGCAACGGATATCCCATCCGGTCAGCGAGCGCACCGTTTCGCTCGACGAAATCGCGATTGAGGCGAGCTCCTCGCTCGTAGGGTCGACGCAAACGGCGGAATCGCCAAAAGCCAAAAGGCCACCTTCGCCGCCGTTCCAGTTGGGAATGTCGGCGATACCGCACGAGCTCACGGTGTCCACCCCATCGGCAAGGCCGACGATGGTCTGTCCCGCTAGGATGATGTCGCCCGTGGCGTTATCGATGCCGGCGAACATAACGTCGACATCGCCGAGCACCTGCAAAATCAGGGCGCGCTCAAGCGGACGCGTCATACGGCGCGCAGCGCCCTTGGGCTTAAACTTGCAATCCGGATGCGAAAGGTAGCGCTCGCAACAAGCGGCGTTCGCCTCCTCGTCGGTCACATCGACAATCTCGATACCGTCAAGGGAGATGCCGCGCTCATCGGCAAGCTCCTTGAGCTTACCGCCGTCGCCGACCAGCACACATTCGGCGAGACGCTCGGCAGCGATCTTTGCGACCGCCTGCATCATGGTCTCGTTTTCGCCCTCGGGAAAAGCAACGCGCATAGGCTTGGCGGCAGCCTGCTCGCGCAGGGTCTGCATCAGGTCCATGGCAGTTACTCCATCTCTTCGGCAGTACGCTCGATAAGCTCGCCGATGGTCTTCATGACCATGACCTCGCGAACGGGAACCTCGGCATCGAGTTCGTTCTCGATCATGGAGGTCAGCGCGATCATCTTCATCGAGCCCTTGCCCAGGGTCTCAAACGTCGTCTCAGGGGTCACATCGCCGTCATAGTTGTAGGCGGACTTGGCAAAATCGCAGATCTGCTGAGTGAGTTCTTCGTTCATGATGGTGCCTTTCAATCGAAAAAGAGGGGCGGCCACGGCGGGCTGGAGACATGGGTCCCGCCGTGGCCTAAGAGAGGAATCGAATTGTTAAAAGGGTTGAAAGCCTAGTCGTCAAGCTCGAACGTAAGCTCCTTGTAGCCAGGACGGTCGATGACCTTGGCGTGGACGCCCACGGTCTGGCCCGCCATGAGCTTGGCGCGAATCTCGGGGGCCTTCTTCTTGGTAATGCCGTAGATGACGTAGGTGTACTGAGAACCCTCGTCGATATCGACGGCGCCGTAGGCGTACTTGCCATACTCCTTGAGGTAGGGCTTGTCGTTCTGCGGACCAGGCAAGGTAAAATCGATCAGATGGCCGTGACCGGAAACCTGGACCCAATCGGTCTTGTGATAGCCGCAGGCATTGCAGGCAAGGTGGGGCGGAAACTCGACGGCTCCGCACTCGGGGCACTGGCGCGCCCAATAGATGCCCTCTTCAAGACCCGTGTAGAACTTCTTGACCACGGGCTCCATATCTTTGAGTTGCATGAGAATACTCCTTATGGGAAATCGAAAACCGCGGTCGCTTAGGCGACGGTACGAAGAATCTGGCAGCGCACGTTCTGAGAACCGCCAAAACCGCGCAGGAACGCCGTCTCGGGAACCTTCTTCATCTGGGTAGCACCGGCGACGCCACGCATCTGCTTGACGGCCTCAACGATATCGGCGATGCCGGATGCGCCATGGGCGTGACCGAAGTTGCAACGACCACCGTGCGGGTTGATGGGCTTATCGCCGTCAAAAGCGGTGCGACCATCGATCGCGTACTTCCAAGCCTCGCCGCGCGGAATATAGCCGCACTCCTCAGCCGAGACGATCTCTGAAGCAAGGAAGAAGTCATTGCACATAAACAGGTCGATCTCGTCGGGGCTCACGCCGGTGAGGTCGTAGACCTGCTTGGCGGCAAGCTCGGTAGCCCAGTGCTCGTTGTGAAGCAGGCCGGCCTCGACCGCAGAAGCGCCCGTACCCAGAACCTCAATAGGCGCATACGGCACGCCCATGGCCTTGGCCTTCTCCGTGGGCATCACGACAACAGCTGCGGCACCGTCGCATTTCTTCTCAAAGCCGGTAACACGCAGGTACTGCGTAACGCGCGGGTTATACATGCTCTTGAGATACTCGTCGGCGGTATCGAACCCGGCTGCCTTCGCGTCCTCCTCGACCGTAGTCTCGTACCAGGCAAGGGGATTCAGGACGGCACCGCGGCGAAGGCTCTTGGTAAGGCCGTTCAGGGCGTCATCAATCTGATCGGCGGCAAGGTCGTACTGCATCGAATACTCGTTGATCCAGTTGTCGAACGACACGCCAAAGGCACCATCGAGCGGGCGACCATACGCGCGGTCATAGATCTTATCGAGCGAGGGAATCATGACGTCGAGCGTAAAGTCCTGACGAATATGGGAGGGCATATGCTCGACGGGAAGAGTCGAAGCCAAATCGCAGGCACCCGTAAGGACAACGTCGTAAGCACCGGAAGCAACCGCCATCACGGCCTGCTCAAGGGCGACATAACCCGTGCAGCAAGCCTCGGAATGATGGACGGAGCCCTTGGCACGAACGCCAAACCAATCGGCAACCTGCATGTTGGGGGTAATGCAATCGCCAACGAGATACGGATTGGCGCTGCCGTGATAGAAAAAGTCGATATCGCGGGGCTCAAGACCGGCATCGGCAATTGCCTCGAGGGCCGCATAGCCAAACGCCTCGCCCTCGCCAATACCCTGGGTCTCGGGATGCTCCTCAAAATCCTTGAACGGGGTGCAGCCCACGCCTACAATCGAGACGCTGCGCATGTTCTTTCCGAGCGTAACCACTGAATATCACATCCTAATCATGTGAAGGTGTACGGAGTGATGGCGCAGTCCGGCCGCGAGCGAAGGTGAGAGAGCGCTCGCGGCTTTTCTGTGCCGTCACACGTTGAACTACTGCAGTGGTTCTTTTGAACGTAGCTTTAGTTTATGAGGGGTTAAACGTGACACGTGAGACAAATAGCCCCGATGTGTCCCATCATATGGGACATATCGGGGCTAGGCGTTCCAAATAGCAGATAAACGGAATCGTATTATTTGAGCTAATGATCAGAGATATCTAAAACTCGCCCTGAATACAACCGTTTATCCCCAAATATCGACCGCTCACGCGACCGGCCTTTCAAAATCGGGAATACGTGGGTGCCAATGACGCGATGCATCGTCGACAAAGAGTGGTGCGTAGAACATGCGATTGAGGGCGGCAGCAACGGTGCGCGCCTCAAGGTCGGGCCGGGCCTCGAGCCAATACTGAATGAGGTTATGGTGACCCGCAAGCGCAAAGGCTAGATACAGGTCAAGGTCCGTTTCATCGGAAAATGTCGAGCGAAGCCGATTGCGAAAATAGTCATGCATAAAGATCGTTGCCTTGTGAGCAAACACCGGATCGCCGTTATCGCTGTTAAGTGCCAAAACTTTCGAGCGATTAGCCTTGAGGATCTCCATGCGCTTGATCATCGTGGGCGTAGGGTCCAGCTGCGCATCGCCAAAACGAGCCTCCAGCGCAACATCATTGATGTCCTGCATATTCTGGAGCAGCTCATCTTCAAAACGTTTAACCACATCATCGACGGAGCGATAACAGCGATAGAACGTCGATTTGGATGTATGGGCAAGGCGAAGTACCTCGGCCACCTTAATCGACTGCACCGGAGTTGTCGCCATAAGTTCAAAGACGGCATCCTCGATCCGTGAAGCAATATCGTTTTGAGCGTTCAGTGACATAGCGGCCTCCCCTATTGACGATTGGCTCCTATGCTACCCGAAAGGCATGCTCCTTGACGACGATACGAGGCTTAGAGCGTGCCGCACAAGAGATGACGCAGCGACCGTATGTCACCGACGAAGTATTCCATCCGCCGGGCATGCCATCTTTGCGAGGGTCAATCGAAAACCCGACGCCTTCAGCCTTGAGGATGGCCTCGATGCGCGTCCACGTCTGACTCATGCGAAGATTGCGTTCTTGCAAATTGGGAGCAGCGTTAATCCACGCGCGCTCGTCGTCGTTCACCATACGCCCAACCGCAACGGGAGCAATCTCATCGATCGCCTCGATATCCACGCCAATAGGTCCTCCGACCGACCGAGCAACATCGGAAACAGCGAGGACGGCCACGCTTCCGCCATGTGAAATGGAAATAGAGGGTGCCTCCCCATCCGCAAGCTCGATCTTGCCGAAAGCAGAACGCGCAAGCCGGGTGTCGTCGAAGACACCCAGGGCGTCACGAAGCAGCAGACCCACGCCTGCGGCTTCCCTCCGAGACGCAATTGGGAGATCCTCATTGGAGGCACGTAAGGCATAGCGTCCCGCGATTGATGCCATATCAACGGTCACGCCGGGATCGATCGCAGAAACATCAACGAGGTGCACGGTTATGTTCAAAACGGTCAACCCCCACTCGATTGAGATGACAAGGCTAAACAGACGCTCAGGACCGCTCTTTCATGAATCGAGGTACCTTTTGCCGGCGATTTGGCGACCCATTTGGCGACATAAAACAAAACAGCCCAGAGGACATAGCCTCTGGGCTGCGAACATTTGGTGGGCGTTAGAAGATTTGAACTTCTGACCTCTTCCGTGTCAGGGAAGCGCTCTCCCCCTGAGCTAAACGCCCTATCAAGGGTGCGCAAGTGCGCAAGGGATAATATAACGGAGCCTGAACTCGGTGGCAAGAACATTTTTAAAAATCGCTTGCATTGTGGTCTGGTGAGAAAAAGCCGCTCGCCGCCTGCAGGTGACCGTTTGCGGTCAAATTATCGACAAAGCGTAGACAGATTTGTGGCAAGGTTTCAGGGAAGTATGTGCTGGCTTCGCCGTCTTGCGCACGATTGCACGAGGCGTGTGCCGTTGTTTGAGTAGTATGGGGGCCGACAATGAACATGCTGGTCGTAGATGATGAGGCTGATATCGCAAATATGCTCGCGGAGTTTTTCCGCATGGAGGGTTACGAGGTTTCGGTTGCCCATGACGGGCCGTCGGCCCTGGCGGCGGCTTCTTCTGGCCCCACCCCCGATATCATGCTGCTCGATGTAAACATGCCGGGGATGGACGGCTTCGAGGTCTGCCGCCGCGTGCGGAAGCATGTGAGCTGCCCGATCATCTTTCTAACGGCGCGCGTTGAGGATATGGACCAGCTTGATGGTTTTGCGGCGGGTGCCGACGACTACGTGCTCAAGCCTTTTTCTCTCGAGGTCCTGGGTCGTCGCGTGGCGGCGCACATGGCGCGCGAGGGAAGGACTCGCGATCGGCAAAGCGACGGCGCCGTCCGCTTTTTTGGCGAGATGACCATCGATTACGCTCAACGCATCGTTGAGGTTCACGGTGCGGGTGGTAATCGGGATTCGTCCGCCGGGGGCGATTCGAACGCGGTGACCGTCGACTTGACCAAGCTCGAGTTCGACATCATCGCCCTGTTGAGCAAGCGCCCTGGCCAGGTGTTTGACCGCGATGTGATTTACGAGCGCGTGTGGGGATGGGACGCCGCGGGTGACCCGTCGCAGGTGCGCGAGCACATTCGCCGCATTCGCAACAAGTTTACGTCGGCGGGGATCGCGGACGATCCGATCGCAACGGTATGGGGCGTGGGCTACAAGTGGGTGGCAAAGTGACAGGTTT
>ENA-OROL01003099-OROL01003099.1-human-gut-metagenome-genome-assembly--contig:-NODE-3099-length-10895-cov-3.010886_pt1 | contig 10895 bp, 10 predicted proteins | sample MGYA00242128_ERZ509048 | MGnify/ENA primary metagenome ERZ509048 (study PRJEB26280, sample SAMEA2338750) | human gut metagenome | biome: human gut; feature: human-associated habitat; material: faeces...
CGGCGCATTGCGCCCAATCCGTTCGTCCCGCCGTATGACGAGCAGCTGCGCGCCCGCGCGGAGGCGATTCTGCGCATCCAGTCGCAGGGCCTGAAAAAGCGGGTGGAGCACACGCACGCGAAAACGGTCGTGCTCGGCATTTCCGGCGGACTGGACAGCACGCTGGCGCTGCTGGTGTGCGTGCGCGCGTTCGATCTGGCCGGACGCAGCCGGAAGGAGATCCAGTGCGTCACCATGCCGTGCTTCGGCACGACGAAGCGGACGAAGTCCAACGCGGTCAAGCTCTGCGAGGAGCTTGGCGTCAGCGTGCAGGAGGTCAATATCACAGCCTCCGTCCGGCAGCATTTCGCGGATATCGGCCATGACGAAGCCGTGCACGACGTCACCTATGAAAACTGTCAGGCGCGGGAGCGCACGCAGGTCCTGATGGACATCGCGAACCAGTCCGGCGGGCTGGTCATCGGCACGGGCGATCTTTCCGAGCTTGCGCTCGGCTGGGCGACGTATAACGGCGACCATATGTCCATGTACGCGGTCAACTGCTCGGTTCCCAAAACGCTGGTGCGGTATATCGTACAGTACGAGGCCGGGAGCAGCGCGCCCGCGCTGCGGGACGTGCTGCTGGATATTCTCGACACGCCCGTTTCGCCGGAGCTTCTGCCCGCGGACGAAAACGGACAGATCGCGCAGAAGACAGAGGATCTCGTCGGCCCGTATGAGCTGCATGATTTCTTCCTGTACCATCTGCTGCGCTTCGGCTCACGGCCGCGCAAGCTGTTCCGGATGGCGAAATACGCGTATGGCGGCAGGTATCCGGACGACGTGATCCGGCACTGGCTGAAAACGTTCTGCCGCCGGTTCTTCCAGCAGCAGTTCAAGCGCTCGTGCATCCCGGACGGTCCGAAGGTCGGCTCCGTGACGCTCAGCCCGAGAGGGGACTGGCGCATGCCCTCCGACGCCTCCAGCCGCCTCTGGCTGAGCGAGGCGGAAGCCCTGTAAAAGATAAACGAACGGCCCCATCCATATCGGATGGGGCCGCATTTTGTTTGGGATACTCAGATGATGCGTCTGCCGCAGAGGAAGCGCGTCTTGTAATACGATTCGTCCAGCGAGTTGATACGCACGCCCGTAGACGGGGTAGAGGCGTGGACGAAGTTGCCGCCGCCGATGTACATGCCGACGTGGTTGGCGTAATTGCCGTAGCCGAAGAAGACAAGGTCGCCGACCTGCAGATCGCTGCGGGAAACGTAGGTGCCCTGGCTCATCTGGTCGTTGGCCACGCGGTTCATCTTGTAGCCGTAGTTCGTCAGCACATAATACATGAGGCCGGAGCAGTCAAAGCCGGTCGACGGGCTCTTGCCGCCCCAGACGTAGCTGTAGCCAATGAAGGACATCGCGAAGTTCGCGATCTCGCTCGCCGTGCCGGAGCCGGAGACGGTGCCGCCGCCATTTCCGGTGCTGCCGCCCGGGGTGACGGTGCTGTCCTTCTTGTCGGAGAGCAGGTCGGCGCGGACGTAGGCGGTGATGCCCTTATACTTGATGCGGTACCACTGGTGGCCGTCGGAGGTGGTGGTCGTGATGCCGGTGACGGTGACAGAGGCGTTGTAGCTCAGCTCACCGACCTTCGTGCTGCCGGTGGTCCAGGAGTCGCGGACGTTGATGGAGCCGGACTGGCAGACATACATGGTCTTGCTGACGCTGGTGACCGTGACGTTCAGGTTGATCTGGTCGACGACGACCGTCGCGCTCTTGACGTTTTCATCGTAGAACCACTGGATGGTCTTGTAGCAGCGCAGGAACATCGTCATCGCTTCCTGCCGGCTGGTGTTGCCCTTGGGGTTCAGATAGGTGCCGTTGCCGAGCTTCGTGCCCTGCACATAGGAGTAGCTCACGCAGATCTGCGCGGATTCCTTCGCCCAGGAAGAGATCTTGTTCGCGTCGGCAAAGCCGTTCAGCGCGCCGTCCGCAGCCGTGGGGGAGAAGGCCGCCGCGGTGCAGAAGTTCTCGATCAGCTTGAAAAACTCCTGCCGTGTCAGCAGCTGGTTCGGGCGGAACGAGCCGTCTTCATAGCCGTTGACGATGCCGTAGAGATGGGCCTTGACGATGTTTTCGTCGTTCGTGTCGGTGAAGCCCGTGAAGTTCTCGTTCGACAGGTCGATGTCGTTGCCCGTCGCCTTTTCAAAGGCGTACACGGCCAGCTCGCACATCTCGCCGCGGGTGATGTCCTTGGTGAGGTCGAGGCCATTGAACGAGGCGGGCATCAGCCCGAGCTGGTTGATCTCGTCGTAGTTCGTCTTGAACCAGCTGCTGTATTTGTTGTTCGCAGCGAAACAGACCGCGCTCATCGACATGAGCATCGCCGCGCACAGCAGCAGGCAGAGCAGTTTTCTTACCTTTTGCATCTTCTGTAGACTCCTTTTTCCGTTCCTCGGCCGGAACGGCGCATGTTTTGACGGATTTGGCTCGATTATATCAGATTATGACAACCAATACAAGCCCATTTTTGTAAATCTTTCGTAACCAAATGCTTTTTTTAGCCAATGGTTGCGTTTTGACCGAAAAAGTGGTATAAACGTAGCCATGAAATTACGAGTCATGATCGCAGTGCTTGCCTGCAAGCTCTGCCGGAGCCTGATCCGCCTGCTGGGCAGAGGCGGCACGGATTTCCCCGGGCGCGTAGCGCTCAAGCTCTGCCCGAACCTGCTGGGTGAACTTGCAAAGAACGTGACGACGGTGATCGTCACGGGCACCAACGGCAAGACCACGACGTCCCGTATGATCGAGCAGTCGTGGCAGGACGCTGGAATCTCTTACTTTGCCAACAAATCCGGCGCGAACCTCCTGTCCGGCGTCACGGCGGAATTTGCCGTCCATTCGACGCTGACCGGCCGCTGCAAATACCCCTACGCCCTCATCGAGGCGGACGAGGCGGCGCTGAAGTTCATCAGCAAATACGTCGACGCCAAAGTCATCGTCTTCACGAACGTCTTCCGCGACCAGCTCGACCGCTACGGCGAGGTCACGCATACGCTCGAAAAGCTCCGCATCGGCGCCAAGAACAGCCCCAACGCCGTCCTGTGCCTTAACGCGGACGATTCCCTTATCACGAGCCTGCATGACGACGTGCCGAACCCGGTCCTGTTCTACGGCGTCAGCACGCCGATCTATGCCGGGCATGTGGCGGAGGTCTCCGACGCGCCCTACTGCATCAAGTGCAAGAGCGAGTACGAATACGACTTCGTGACCTACGGCCATCTGGGCGGCTACCGCTGCCCGCACTGCGGCTATGCGCGGCCGACACCCGATCTGTGCGTGAGCCGCATCGTCACGAGCGACGAGGAGCATTCCGAGGTCGTCTTCCGCGACGGCCAGACCGAGATCCCCGCGTCGATCAACCTGCCGGGCGGCTACAACATTTATAATGCCTGCGCCGCCATGACGGCCGCGAAGGCGCTGGGCCTGGATCTGACGAAGGCCGCGCAGTCTCTGTCGCACTTCGCCTGCGGCTTCGGACGCATGGAGAAATTCGAAATAGGCGGCGCCGACGTGCGCATGATCCTCATCAAAAATCCCGCCGGTTGCAACCAGGTGCTGAGCTTCCTCACGCAGCGCACCGAGCCGTTCGTCTTCGCCGCCTGCCTCAACGACCGCACGCAGGACGGCCGCGACGTCAGCTGGATCTGGGATGTGGCCTTCGAACGCCTGACCGATATGGATGCGCTCCGCGAGGTCTATCTCTCCGGCACCCGCGCGGAGGACATGGCACTGCGCTTCCTCTACGCCGGCTTCCCGCAGGAGAAGCTGCATGTGCAGAAGGATTACGGCAAGCTGATGGAAGAGGCGACGGCGCATAAGCTGCCCGTCTTCGTCATGCCGACCTATACGGCCATGCTGGCCCTGCGCGGTACGATCAGCAAAACCTACGGCTATAAGCAATTCTGGGAGTAAGCTATGGAACTGAACATCTACCATTTATACCCCGACGTGCTGAACCTCTACGGCGACCGCGGCAACGTCCTTTGCATGCAGCGGCGGCTGGAGTGGCGCGGCATGCAGGCGAATATCGTGAACGTCCCGATCGGCGCGAAGCTCGACGCGAAAAATTGCGACCTTATCTTCATCGGCGGCGGCCAGGACTTTGAGCAGGAGGTCCTTCTGGACGACCTGAAAGGGGAGAAGACCGCTGAGCTCAAGGCCGCCATCGAGGACGGCGTGCCCGTGCTCGCCATCTGCGGCGGCTATCAGATGTTGGGCCAGTACTACAAGACCTGGGACGGCCAGCAGTGCGACTTTACCGGCGCGCTCGACCTCTACACCGTCGGCTCCGAGCAGCGGATGATCGGCAACTATATGTTCTCCTGCGAAGAAGCAGGCTGCAACATCGTCGGCTTTGAAAATCACTCCGGCAAGACCTATCTCGGCTCCGGCGTCCGGCCCCTCGGCAGGGTGCTCGAGGGTTCCGGCAACAACGGCGAGGATGGCACGGAGGGCGCAAGATACAAAAACGTCTTCGCGTCCTATTCCCACGGCTGTCTGCTGCCCAAAAACCCGAAGCTGGCGGACCTGATTCTGCAGACCGCCCTCGAACGCAAATACGGCGCCTGCACGCTCCCGCCCCTCCCCGACACCCTCGAGACCGCCGCCCATACCTACATGGAAAATCGCCTGACCCATAAATAAGCAGTAAAAAAACACGCCCATATGGGCGTGTTTTTTATATTTCCGTTTCATCGGACAGCATGTCCTTGAACAAAATATTCCTGTAATCGCTGCGGCCATATAAAACACGGTCAATGAAGATGTCGGTGCCTGCGATCCGGTAAAAAACCATTCAGGAGAAAGATGCAGATCATTCATACACGATCCCGAGATGTTCCTCTACGGCCTCCAACGTCAGCCAGCCTTCCGTTTCGCCGGATCTGCGCCCTTTTGCAAGTTCATTCATCAGGCGGATCGTCGCCTGCGTTTTCTCATAGTCCTGGATATCCACGATGGCATACCGGCCACGCCCGTTCTTTGTCAGAAAGACAGGAGCGCCCACGGCGACATCATGCAGGACTTCGCTGTAATTCCGCAGGTCAGAAATGGGCTTGATATTCGGCATATTGATCAGCTCCTTTCTATCCCAGTATGTCCGAATCTGCTGTAAAATTCAACAGCAAATTTACAGCGTCCGTCTTACAGCGTCCTCGTACAGACCTCCCGGACTTTCGCCTGCAGGGCTTTGAGGTCGGTGAAGGTGTCGGGGCGCTTGGTCTCGTCGCGGAGGAGGGCGGAGGGGTGATAGAGGGCGGTAAAGAGGATGCCGCCCTTTTCGACGAACTGCCCGTGCTCGCGGGTGATCTTGAAATCCGGCCGGATCAGGCGCATGGCGGCGATGCGGCCGAGGCAGACGATGATCTTCGGCTTGAGGAGCTTCGTCTGCGCGCGCAGAAAATCGATACAGGCGTCCTGCTCGGTCTGCATGGGGTCCCGGTTTTTGGGCGGACGGCATTTGATGATATTCGTGATGTAGCAGTTGTGGCGGCCAAGGTCGATGATTGTGAGCATCTCGTCGAGGAATTTGCCCGCCGCGCCGACGAACGGCTCGCCCTGCAGATCCTCATTTTCACCGGGGCCCTCGCCCACGAACAGCACCTCCGCGTCCTGTGGGCCGACGCCGAAGACGACATGGTGCCGCGTCTGTGACAGCGGACACCGCGTGCAGGACAGGCACGCGGACTGCAGCGAATCCCAGTTCAGCATGTGTACCTCCCTTATCTGCGGTCCGTCTCATCGAACGGCAGGTCATAGTCCTCGCGGAACCGGCGGCGCCGGTCCTCCAGCGCGCGGCGGCGCTTTTCCATCCGCAGCCGGCGGATCTTCCGCTTGCGCAGCTGCACGAGCACGAACAGCACCAAAATCGCCCCCAGCGCGATCACGATAAACAGCACGACCCATTTCCACCAGTTGCGCTGGATATACGCGCCCGTCCCGGCCGCGGCGGAGGAGATCTCCGACTTGGCAACGTCCGCGATAGCCAGCAGCCTCGTCTGGCCGAGCACCTCGCCCGCGTACGTGACCGTCGCGGAGCCAAGCACGTCGCCCTCATGGACCGGCGCGTCGACGCTTTCGCTGTTGAGCTGGATCTTGGTCTCCAGCTGGTCCGGGTCGTAGTCGTTCGGAAGCAGGACCTTGATCTCGTCCTCCGGCGCGACGGCGACGGCCTCGGCGCCGGCGGAGTTGTTGATCTTCACCTGATCGACCGGGTACAGCGGCGACATCAGCGTCAGGTAGGAATAGTTGTCAAAGCCATAGTCAAACAGGCGCGCGCACTCCGTGAAGTTCTCCATCAGAAGATCGCCGCTGTCGAGCACCGTCGTGGCCGCGCCGCAGACGATGCCGAGCAGATCCAGCCCGTCGCCCGTGGCCTCCGAGATGACGCAGCGCCCGGCCTGGCTCGTATAGCCGGTCTTGATGCCGTGCGCCCGGGGATAGTACAGCGAGTTCGACATCGACTGGTAGATCAGCATATTCGTGGTCTTGAGCTTCGGGATATTCTGGCGCATGTTATCGTCGGGCAGCTTATATTCATACGTGTCGACGATCTGGCGGAAATTCTCGCTCTTGAGCGCGGCCTGTGTGATGATGGCAAGATCCCGCGCGGTGGTGTAGTGGTTCTCGTCGTGCAGACCGTGGGGATTGTTGAAATGCGTGTTGGTGCAGCCGAGCTCATAGGCCCGCTGGTTCATCATGCGTACAAAATCCGTCACCGAACCCGCAACGTGCTCCGCAATGACGTTGCATGCGTCGTTGCCCGAGACGACCATCATGCAGTACAGCAGATTCTCCAGCGTCATCTGCTCGCCCACCACCAGACCGGCCACGCTGGAATCCTCGTCCAGATCGGCCAGCGCGGATTCCGAGACCGTCACGACGTCGGACAGGTTCCCGTTCTCCAGCGCGATCAGGCAGGTCATGATCTTGGTGAGGCTCGCGGGATAGACCCGCTCGTCGGCGTCCTGCTCATAGACGACACGGTTCGTGTTGAGGTCGATGAGCAGCGCGGCCTTGGCCGCCACGGAAAACTGCTCCCGGGACGAGAGCAGCTGATCCTCAGGGACGCTGTCATCCGCAGCAGCCGCGTCTTCTGCGGAATTATCCGTGGCGGTCTGAGCATCCGCCTGCGCGTCGGCGGCGGGTTCGGCGGTGACTGCAGATACCGGCGCGCACAGCAGCTGTATCAGCAGCAGCGCGGCCAGCAGCAGGGCAGAAATGTTTGTCTTTTTCATTTTTATCTCCATTTTCTTCGCGTCTGGATTGTACAGCGGCGAAAAAATATGCTATACTGAATTTGAACATTCGCGCAGCTGCGCGTATTCTTGATTATTATACCATATTCATCCGGTATGTCAAATGGAGGCGCGCGTATGAAGAAATTGCGGGTTTCCCCGGCGCTGCTCGCGCTGTGCGCGGCGGTGCTGCTGTTCGTGGGCGCATTCTTCCTCGGCCGGGCTTCCGCGCTCGGCGAGGCGCGCATCACCGTGCAGCGCGCCGCGCCCGCGTCCGACGCTTTGCAGATAGACGGCAGCGGGGAAGGGAAGCTCTGCCTCAATACCGCCACGCGAGAAGAGCTGCTTGCGCTTCCCGGCGTCGGCGAAAAGACGGCGGACCGGATCCTCAGCTACCGCGATACCTACGGCCGCTTTTCCGCCGTCGAGCAGCTGATGGATGTGGAGGGCATCGGCCCGACGCTGCTCGAGCAGCTGCGCGGGCTCGTGACCGTGGACCAAACGGAGGGATGACATGAAAATACTTGTTGTTGATGATGAAAAGCTGCTGGTCAAGGGGATCAAATTCAACCTGGAAAACGACGGCTACGAGGTCGTGACCGGCTGCGACGGCATGGAGGCCGTGGAGCTGGCGGCGAGCGAAACGCCGGATCTGATCGTGCTCGATCTGATGATGCCCCGGCTCGACGGGCTGGAAGCCTGCACGAAAATCCGGGAGTTTTCGCAGGTCCCCATCATCATGCTGACCGCCAAGTCCGAGGATATGGACAAGCTGCTGGGCTTTGAGCACGGCGCGGACGACTATCTCACAAAGCCGTTCAACATTCTCGAACTCAAGGCGCGTATCCGGGCGCTTCTGCGCCGGGCCGGTACGGCAAAAAAACAGACGCCGGAGCAGACGCTCGTCTGCGGGCACATCACGCTTGACCGCAGCAGCCGCAGCGCGTTTCGCGAGGACGTGCCGGTCGATCTGACGGCGAAGGAATTCGACCTCATGGAGCTTCTGATGCGCAATCCCAACCGCGTATATTCGCGCGAGACGCTGCTCGACGCGATCTGGGGCTACGACGTCAGCAGCGAAATCCGCACGGTGGACGTGCATATCCGGCGGCTGCGCGAAAAGCTCGAAAAAAATCCTGCCCAGCCGGAGCATATTCTGACCAAGTGGGGAGTTGGCTACTATTTCAAGTACTGAACGGCGCAGGCGGCTCATGCCGTCAAGCTCGCAGATCCGCAACGCGCTGGCGTATATGGCCGTTACGGTCCTCGTGCTCGTGTTTCTGAATATTTATTCCGCCTCCGCCTCGCGCGATCTGATGTTCAAGGCAAAATGCTCGTCCGCGCAGGATAAGCTGAAGGTCGTCACGTCCTCGTTCTCCGGCGTGGACGCGCTGACGCAGGAGACGGCGGAGCAGATCATCGCCGTCATCGGCGATATGAACGTCACGCGCCTGATCGTGACCGACGCGTCGGGCCGCGCGCTCTATGATTCCGTCCCCGGCCAGAATGCCGAGGGCAAATTCGTCCTGCTTGAGCCTGTCGTGCAGGCGCTGGGCGGCAGCGACTTTTTTCACTGCGTCTATGAAAACAGCACGCTCAAGAGCTACGCTGCCTCGCCGGTTCTGCTGCACGATACCGTCGTGGGGTGCGTGTATCTGATGGAATACGACGCCTCGCAGGGCAGCATCATCGCAAGTCTCGAGCGCACGATCTTCCGCGGCTCGCTGGTGCTGATCGGGATCATCTTCTTGTGCGCGGTCGTGTTTACCGTGACCGGTTCGAGCCGTATGCGGCGGATCATGACCTCCATGCGCCTCGTGCGCGAGGGCGAATACAGCCACAAAATTCAAATGCGCGGCTCGGACGAGTACGCGACGCTGGCGGCGGAGTTCAATAAGCTCACCGACAAGCTGCAGCAGACAGAGATCACCGAACGGCAGTTTGTCTCCGACGCCTCGCACGAGCTCAAAACGCCGCTGGCGTCTATCAAGCTGCTGTCCGACTCCATCCTGCAAAACGAGATGGACGCAGACACGATGCGGGAATTCGTCGCCGACATCGGCGCAGAGTCCGACCGGCTGACGCGTATGGCGCAGAAGCTTCTGACGCTCTCCCGCGCGTCTGCCGACGAGACGGAGGGCGGCGAGCACGAGGTCGTGGACGTGGGGCGGACACTCTCGCGCGTGTTCCGTATGCTCGTGCCGCTGGCCGACCGGCAGTCAGTCAAGCTGACGGCCAGTGTGGAAAAGGGCTGCACGATTTTGTCCTTTGAGGACGATGCGTATCAGATCCTGTTCAATCTCGTGGAAAACGGCATCAAATATAACCATTCTGGCGGCTGCGTCCATGTGACGGTCAGCCACACGCAGGAAGATGTGGAGCTGCTGGTCGAGGATACCGGTATGGGCATCCCGCAGGCAGCGATTGAGCATATTTTCGAGCGCTTCTACCGCGTGGACAAGGCGCGTTCGCGGCAGGCGGGCGGCTCCGGGCTGGGGCTTTCGATTGTCCACGAACTGGTGGAGCGAAATTTCGGTTCCATTGCCGTTTCCTCGGAGGAGGGCAAGGGCACGCGCTTTACCGTGCGGCTGCCGTATTTTGCGCTGGAGGAGGACGAGGACGATGCGTAGAATCCTGATCTGCCTTCTGCTGCTGGCGCTGCTCTGCGGCTGCACGGGTCAGATGCTCCCGGCGGGAAAAAGCAAATTTACGTTTTATTACCGTCGTGCGGATGCACAGAATGACGAAAGCTATGTAAGTGCATCCGGCGCGCTGGCGGAAAAAGAGGTGACGCTCGGCGGCGATGTGCGTACCGAGGATGTTCTTGCAGCCTATTTTGAGGAACCGGACGATGAAACCCTCCGCTCGCTGTTTCCGGAGGGGACGGCGTGTCTCGGCACGAAGCTTCAAAATGGGGTGCTGGTGCTCGATATGAACGAGGCTTATGCAGTGCTGTCCGGCTATGAACGGACGCTTGCCGCGGCAGGGCTGACACTGACGCTTACACAGTTGGACGGCGTTGACGCCGTGCGCATCAAGACGCCGGCTGGGGCTCTTCTGGATAAGCCCTCGACCCGCTGGACAGAGGATACGTTTTTGCTGCAGGACACGTCGTGGCTCTACCCCGAGCGGACCGTGCAGCTGTATTTTGCCGGGTCGAACGGAAGTCTGCAGCCGGAAAAACGGGCGATTTCCTATCAGAGCCCCGAGGAGCTGCCGCGAAATACGCTGCAGGCGCTGCTGGACGGACCGGAAAACGAGCAGCTGCATACGCCGGTTCCCACAGGAACACGGATTCTGGATATCCGGACGGCGGGGGCGCTTTGCACGGTGGTTCTCTCGGAGGAATTCTCCGCCTGCGATACCGACCGGGAAACGGCGGAGCTTGCAGTTCACAGCGTGGCTGCGACGCTCTGTGCGCTGAACGAGATTGAGCAGGTGCAGCTGCAGCTTCCCGACGGTGAGGACCTCACATACTGTTCGATTGCCGAGCCGTTGAGCCCGGACAGAACATGGGATAACTGATTTATCGGAATGACAGACAAAGAGCGATGCCGCCCGGCATCGCTCTTTTTGCGTGTGAAAAAAGGACGGTACCCGAGGGTACCGTCCTTCTGCATATGG
>ENA-OROL01003100-OROL01003100.1-human-gut-metagenome-genome-assembly--contig:-NODE-3100-length-10895-cov-2.672970_pt1 | contig 10895 bp, 9 predicted proteins | sample MGYA00242128_ERZ509048 | MGnify/ENA primary metagenome ERZ509048 (study PRJEB26280, sample SAMEA2338750) | human gut metagenome | biome: human gut; feature: human-associated habitat; material: faeces...
CAGTTGCCGGAGAACATGGGATAGAGAGCAGATTGGTTTCGATTGACCGCGATCTGCTTGTTATACCGAGTTTGGCAATTCATATGGATCGCAACGTAAATGCCGGCAAGACGTTTAATGTGCAAGAGGATATGCTTCCGGTTTATGCGCAGGAAGATGGTGCCGGGATCCGTGAATTGGCAGCCGGTGCAGCCGGAGTACAGCCAGGCCAGATCGTAGGGCAGGAATTGTATTTATATGTCCGTGAAAAGGGACACTTTGTTGGCAGAGACGGAGAATGGATATTGGCACCGAGACTGGATGATCAACAATGCGCTTATGGTGTTATACAAGGACTGCTTTCCTCACGTGTTCACAATAAGATAGCGATGGCGGCGGTTTTCCATAATGAGGAAGTGGGAAGCGGGACGAGACAAGGAGCAGATTCTACTTTTTTGGAAGATGTGATTACCTGGATCACAGAAGCGATCGGAATCTCCGATGGTGGTAAGAGGCGAATGATCACCAACAGTTTTTTGATCTCTGCAGATAATGCGCATGGGATCCATCCGAATTATGAAAGCAAAGCGGACCCCACCAATCAGCCTTTGCTTAATGGTGGGATCGTGCTTAAATTTCACGGTGGTCAAAAGTATACATCCGATGCCATGACGTCAGGATATTTGCGTACGCTGTGCAAAGGAGCGGGTGTGTCTTGTCAATCGTACCATAACCGTTCGGATATTGCCGGTGGTTCCACGTTAGGAAATATCTCAACGGCGCATGTGTCGATACCATCAGTGGATATCGGGCTGGCACAGTGGGCGATGCATTCGGCAATGGAGACAGCCGGAACAAAAGATTTGGATGCGTTGATCCGTCTTTGTGAGCATTTTTATGGAGTTGACTGATCACATCAGTTCAGCAATACGGCTTACGCCAACATAAATCTCGCTGACTTTATACCAGGTCGGATAGTCAGTTACGCCTGTTGCCGGAAGGTTAAAGATCTGCTGAAAGGTTTTGACTGCTTCCGCTGTCTTTTTTCCGTAAATACCATCTACAGCAAGTTTTGGGATCAGTGGGTAAGCACCGGCGATCGTGTTAAGCTGTTGCTGCAGCTGGCGTACTTTTTGACCGCTGCTGCCGATCGTCAGATCTGAGCCAGGCCAGGAAGATGGCACTCCGGAAATTTCCTCTGAGGAAGCGATGTACATGGAATTACCGTAGAAATAGCGTAGTATTTCGATGGCAGAGTAGCCGCGGTCACCAAGCGTTTTGGATTCCCATTGCCGCATCCAGTTAGGACAGGATACTTGACGTCCGTCACAGTATTGTGTAAAGATCGGCTGTGTAATATTAGGCCGTGCCAGATAATTGGAAAAAATGGAATCTACAGTTTGTGATATGGAAGCATAAATATTGCGTCCGGAGATCCATTTTTGATCATAGGCAGTAGAGGATGTGATCGTAAAATCATAGTTTTTATTGCGGTACCATTCGGTATATACGCGATTGAGCGTAATGGACTGAATGGCAAGAATATTAGCAATCAGTGTTTCCTCCGGCCAAGTGGCATAGATTTCACTGGAGGCAACATTTTTAATATAATCTTTATATTTGACATAATAGTTTTTGGCGCGGGAGTCCGATGGTGGTCCATCATGGACGATTATATATTCGGGGGATGGAGTTCGAAGACAGCTTTCGTTACCCGGCGTCTTACAGGTAAGGAGTAACAGTATGAGTGAACGCGATCGTAATCGTGGCAAAGAGCGGTGGAAACAGGAGAAAAGGAAGCGGAAAAAACGGCGTAAAAACAGACAACAGCTTGAAAAACAGCAAAATGTCAGCCGGCGCAAAAAAAGAGAAGTAGCCGCCTGGGAACGACTTGATAATACCGCCAACCTTTTTCCGGCTATTGCAACACAGAATATGACTAACGTGTATCGGATCAGCGTGACGCTGTCGGATCATGTTGAACGGGATTTATTGCAGCAGGCACTGGATGAAGTACTTCCGGTGTTTGATACCTTTCGGGTACGTATGCGCAAAGGATTGTTTTGGAATTATTTTGAGACAAATTATAAGGCACCGCCATTGGTGGAATTAGAGGATAAATATCCTTGCAGTTATATTGAACCCTATGAAAATAACGGCTATTTGTTTCGAGTGAGTTATTATCGCAATCGCATTAATTTGGAGGTATTTCATGTGTTGGCAGATGGTATGGGAGCCGTTAATTTTTTGCGGGAATTAACGTATTGTTATTTGCGATTGGCACATCCTGAGACGGACTTCGGCGGACAGAAAGGTTTATCGGATCTGACGTCTTTAAGCACGGAGGACAGCTATGTCAAAAATTATAAGAAAAGTCATAACAAGGGTTATAAAACAGCACGTGCCGTAGAGGTTAAGGGAGAACATCTTCCGACCGGAGAACTTGGTGTGATCCATGGAAGTATGTCTCTTTCTGCAGTGAAACAGGTTTGTCATCAGAGGGACGTCAGTATCAATGAATATATGACGGCTGTATTTATTTACAGCATATACAAGGAGTATCTTAAGGAGAGCCCGTCAAGCCGTCCGATCGCGGTAGCGGTGCCTGTGAATTTGAGACCGTATTTTGAGTCTGTAACAACGAGAAATTTTTTCGTCATGGTCAGTGCGGTATATGCAGCCGATCGGACCGGGGAATCATTTGACAGGATTTTGGAATTGGTGACAATGAGTCTGCGTGAGCAGATCACAAAAGAACATTTGGAAGAATTGTTTTCCTATAATGTGTCCAATCAGAAAAACATTTTTCTGCGCTCAGTTCCAATGTTTATTAAAGTGCTTGCTATGCGTTTTGTATATCGCTCTTCGGCTAGAGCGAATACGAGTACGCTTACGAATATTGGAGCCTTTCAGGTACAGAAAGAATACGAGCCTTTCATAGAAAAATTTCATGGAATGATCGCTATGTCAACAGGACAGCATATTAAAGCGCTGCTTTGTTCTTATCGGGATGAATTAGTGTTAAATTTCAGTTCAACGCTGCGTGATGTATCGATACAGCGACGGTTTTTTCGGAAATTAGTTGAAGATGGTATTGAAGTAACGATAGAAAGTAATGGGGTGTATTATGAGTGATCGAATATGTAAAAATTGTCGTCTTAGGATTGCGGATAATGCAAAAACCTGTTTGTTTTGTGGTCGGGTGTTGACCAAAGAATCTGACAATGTATTGGTTAATATGTATCCGGCAATATTCCACAAAACGCGTATGGCAAAGCGTATCGTATGGTCCTTTACGTTTGCTTTGATCTTAATACAGGTGTTACTTTTTGTGTTGAATTATTATTTGGATGCGGGACATCGCTGGTCTTTTGTGACAGCAGTGGTTTTTGCGTATGGAATTTTTTCGATGCACTATCTTACAGCATGGAATAAAAGCCATATTCGCAAGCTGTTTATTCAGACATTTGCAACGATTTTATTTTTGCTCTCATTAGATGCAGGGCTTGGTTTTCATGGCTGGTCAGTACAGTATGGTATGTCATGCAGCATATTAGTGCTGGATCTGTTTTTGGGTGGAGGAATGCTGATTAATCGCACTAATTGGACGAGTTATCTGACGACACAGGTGTATGCTATTGCGTTAGCAGTGATCAATCTTTGCATTGGTATTTTTGCCAAAGAGGGAAATCCGCTGTTTGCTTGGATCGTACTGTTAGTTACCCTTGTGTTATTTGGTGTTGCGGTACTTGCCGGTTCCCGCAAGGCGAAGAGTGAGCTGCGAAGGCGTTTTTATATATAAAGGATGCGAAACGATCTGCGTATGGGTGGTGTTAGGATAAAGCAGTGACAATTTACGGTTAAAGTGGAAAGATTATGATTCCCGGATGGGGATAAAGTATATGGAGGTAGCGTGTGCAAGAGCAGAGTTTTCAGGCAAAGTTAGTAAAAGAATGTATTCGGCTGGCGGCAGGAAACCGTTTGATCGGACCGAAGATCAAGATGGGAGAGTTGCAGCGGCATCTGGTTGATAAGGAACCGTTATGGCGTAAGCCGGAGGATGTGCTTTGGGAACGGAAAAAGCTTGCAAATTGCACGATTGAGGTGGTGCAGCCTCCGATTCCCGGCAAATACGCATTGCTCCAATTGCACGGTGGGGGATATGTGAATCCACTGCGCAATATTTATCGAAGTTTTGCTTATAAATATGCAATGATGTGCGGTGGAATGAAGGTGTTTAGTACGGATTACCGGGTGGCACCGGAACATACTCATCCATCGGCGCTGCTAGATGCCATTGCATCTTATGAAATGATTTTGGATATGGGTTATACGGGAGATCAAATCTTTGTGGCGGGCGATTCTGCGGGAGGTGGTCTTGCAGTAGCACTCTGCATGTGGCTGCGTGAACATGACAGACCAATGCCGGCCAAGCTTGTATTGATGTCTCCCTGGTTGGACATGACAGCGTCCGGGGGTTCCTACACGGACAATTATGACAAAGATCCGATGTTTGGCGGGACGAAAGAAAGTATGATCTATCGAGGAGATTATCGAGATGATCATGATCCGAAAGATCCATATCTGTCGCCGTTGTTTGGAGATTTTTCCGGCTTGCCGCCTATGTTGATACAGGTAGGTGAGATTGAAATGCTGCGAAGTGATGGCGAGTGCGCTGCACAGAAGGTACAGCAATGCGGTGGTCAGGCAACGGCACAGTGCTATGCCGGAATGTTTCATGTATTTCAGATGGGATTGTCACAAATACCGGAATCGGCAACGGCGTGGGAGGAAGTACAAAAGTTTTTAGAGGGAATGCGCGCAGAAAGTGATGAATAGACTGTAAAAAAAGCATGGCAGTTCAGAAACTGCAGCCGGCATTATTTTAGTTAGAAAATGAATCGGCTATGTGCGAAAGCAGGTTATCAGTGAAGCATGGAACAGTTAGAGTGGTACATTACGACGAAATATCAGCAGGAGGGTCCGTATCGGGAAGAGAGACGGATCCTTCTGCTTTATCGTGTCCGTATACAGGGACAGATGATGGACATGAACGAGAGATATTATGGCAGAGCCGCATCGCCGAAAGACAACAGGAAATTTGGAGATGTGCCATTTACCTAAGACTATCCAGAGAAGATGAGGGAACCGCCATTGAGAGTAACAGCATCAGAAATCAGCGTGTACTGTTGATGGACTATATTGCGGCAAGACCGGAGCTTTGTTTTACAGGCGAATGGGTTGACGATGGGTATAGCGGAAGCAGTTTTGAAAGGCCGGCGTTGCAGCGAATGCTGCAGGCTGCGAGAGATGGAAAGGTAGATTGCATTCTTGTCAAGGATCTATCTCGTTTCGGACGAGAGTATATACAGACCGGATGGTATTTGAAAAAGTGGTTCCCGCAGTGGGGGATACGTTTTATTGCGGTGGCAGACCATTACGATAGTGCTAGTGCTTTGTTTGGTGAAAAGGCGTTGTTGCTTCCAATCCTCAATTTGATGAATGATGCTTATTGCAGAGATATTTCCAGAAAGGTCAAAAACAGTCAGGAGGCCAGACGCAGGCAGGGAGATTACGTAGGTGCTTTTGCACCGTACGGTTATCAAAAAGCGATGATCAATAAGCACAAATTAGTTGTCGATAGGCAGACGGCAGATGTTGTACAAAAGATATTTCATTGGAAAAATGCAGGGCATTCCGCGGAAAAGATTTGTGCGTTTTTGAATGTTTTATTGATCCCATCGCCGTACGTATATAAGAAGATAAGCGGGCAGTCTTATAAGTCCGGTTTCGTGGACAGAAGAAAACAAAATAGTTTATCGAATATGACTAACAATAAGGACGTAAATGAAACAAGTGGTCAATCTTGCCTGTCCGATAATACGGACACACAAAAAGTGCTCCTATGGTCGCCGGTCGCAGTTCGACGTATTTTGAAAAATCAATTATATATTGGGATCCTTCAACAAGGCAAAACGAGAAAGATCAACTATAAACTGGCACAGAGATGTAAAGTGCCACCTGAAGAATGGATCAGTACGGATAAGGCGGTGCCGCCGATCATTGAAGAATCTTTATTTTGGAAGTGTCAGAGCAGATGAATAATATATTGTGTCAGCGTATAGGAATTTATGCAAGGCTTTCCGTTCGAAATAAGGAGAGAGAGGAAATGTCAATCGAGAATCAATTGTTACTGGTTGGTCAATATTTGGATCAACATACCGAATGTCAACAACGAAAGGTTTATGTGGACTATGGGTACAGTGGAACAAACTTTCAAAGACCGGAATTTCAGCAGATGATAGAGGATTGTCGTTTGGGATTATTAGATGCAGTTATTGCGAAGGATCTGTCCAGACTGGGGAGAGAACATCTGCAATTGGGATGGTATCTGGAATACTTCTTCCCGGCAAATAATGTGCGGGTGATTACCGTGACGGATCATTATGACAGTGCAAGACTTACGGAACAGATGCTGATCGTTGGATTGAAAAATTTATTAAATGAATGGTATGCAGCAGATACCGGATACAAGGTACGGCTGGCGAAACGTCAGCAAAGGGAACAAGGAAATTTTATCGGTGCCAAGGCTCCATATGGATATCGGATCTGTTACCGGAATGGCAAGAGAGTATTAGAACCTGATCAGACGTTTTCTGTTTTAATAAACATACAGAATATGAGAAGAGCGGGACAATCTTCCGTGCAGATTGCAAATAAACTCAATGAGGATCACATAGCGACACCGGAGATATATCGTCGCACCGGAATTTTAAGAATACCGCAGGATCAGACAACAGATAAATGGTCAGGAGCGATGGTACGAGGTGTTTGGAACCATAAGAATATTGCATGTTGTTCGAACACCAGCGGGGATAACGACACGGCTTAGTACAATTTCACCGGTTTCTTCTACTGTTTTGATTTCCTCTTCGGGAATTTTTGGCGGGTATTTTTCGTATAACGTATGAGGTGGTATTACGAACAGCTCTTCGTTGGCTTCCGGTGTGTTGGGTTTTGGGATCAGAGTTGTATTTTGCAAAGCGGTCTGTCCGGATAAGATTTCAGCACCGCTGATTTCGACCGGTTCAAAATTTGGGGCAGTTATTTGAATCGAATACGTAGAATATGGGCGCTCAGTACCCGGCATCATGCTATACTCCAATGGCGGTGCGGGCAGAGTGATCAGATCACTTTTGCCGGCACTGTTTGTTTCGGTTTCTTCAATTATATCGTTTGCATCATTGATATTACGGATCTGTATCTTGGCTCCGGCAATCGGTCTGGAGGTTCGGCGAGATGTGATATTTGCCTGAAAAAAACCGCTATCCGGCATATCTGTTGCTGCATATAGATCGTGAGACATAGAACCTCATTTCTGTGATTCTTTAAAAATCACACATAGTTTTGGATTATTGTATGCCTCTTGTCAGTCAGGAGTGAAAGATTGAAATAATATTTTCAGTATGATATAGTTGGTAGAAATGCTGCAATTGCGGCACAAACAGTATTAAAAACCACGGAATTGCAGATAACCTGCGAATTTGGCAAAATGGTCTGCGCGGACATCTGTAAACAGGAAAGAGGATTAACATGGAACAGATCAAGATTAAATATTTTACGGACAAGATCGAAAAACTTGCTTATATCGATGGGAAAAGTGATTGGATCGATCTGCGAGCTTCCGAAGAAGTTACATTAAAACAGGGTGAGTTTGCTTTGGTGCCACTTGGTGTGGCAATGGAACTTCCCAAAGGATATGAGGCACATATCGTACCGCGCAGCAGCACCTATAAAAATTTTGGCGTGATACAGGCAAATCATTGTGGTGTGGTAGACGGATCTTACTGCGGAGATAACGATATGTGGCGTATGCCGGTCATTGCAATGCGCGATACACAGATTCATGTAAACGACAGGATCTGCCAGTTTCGTATAATGAAAAATCAGCCGGAAATCTTATTCGAGGAAGTAGAACATTTGGAGGGCAAAGACAGAGGCGGCTTTGGAACTACCGGAAAACAATAACGAGTAGGGAGGACATTATGGATAAGAAAAAGATATTGCAGCATTTAGATCATACATTATTAAAACAGGATGCTACATGGGAGCAGATCAAGACACTTTGCGATGAGGGAATGCAGTATCATGTGGCAAGGGTGTGTATTCCACCTTGTTATGTCAAAGAGGCACGTGATTATGTCGCAGACCGCTTGAAGATCTGTACGGTGATCGGTTTTCCAAATGGCTATCAGACAACAGCTGCGAAAGTGGCAGAGACGAAAGAGGCAGTGGAAGATGGTGCGGATGAAATTGATATGGTGATCAATATCAATCGAGTGAAAGATGACCGCTTTGAAGAGGTGCTGCAGGAAGTGAAAGAAATACGGGCAGCCTGCGAGGGGAAAGTCTTAAAAGTCATCATTGAGACTTGTCTTTTGACCAAAGAGGAAAAGATCAAAATGTGTGAGATCGTTACAAAGGCAGGGGCAGATTATATTAAGACTTCAACCGGATTCTCGACCGGAGGGGCTACGTTCGAAGATGTGGCACTGTTGCAAAAATATGTAGGAGATTCCGTGAAAGTCAAGGCTGCAGGAGGAATCTCATCGTTAGAAGATGCAGAGCGTTTCTTAAGACTGGGGGCTGACCGCCTTGGAACAAGCAGATTGATCGCTCTATGCAAATCGACGGATTAACTATTGCATGAGGAGCATAACGAAATAAGTTTACATCACCCAACACTTGACACAAAAAGTGATTCTGTATAAACTATAATGTGATGCGTTTTAAGATTCTTTATAAAAATGCAAATTTTGATGGTAATGCGTTCTTTGGGTTTACAGAGAAAAGACCGCAGAATGGAGGTTCCAATGAATTATAAGGTAGCCGTGATACCTGGTGATGGTATCGGTCCGGAAATTGTCAGAGAGGCAAGAAAGGTATTAGATAAGGTTGGACAGAAATATGGTCATGAGTTTACATATCAGGAGCTGTTAATGGGTGGATGTTCCATTGATGCTTATGGAGAGCCGTTGACCGAGGAGACACTGGAAGCTGCGAAAGCAAGCGATTCCGTGTTGTTAGGTGCCGTGGGCGGCAATGTCGGACAGTCTAATTGGTATCAGCTTCCACCGGATAAACGACCGGAGGCAGGATTACTGAAGATTCGTAAGGGACTGGAATTATATGCTAATATTCGTCCGGCTGTGTTGTTTGATGAACTCAGCGGTGCATGTCCGTTGAAACCGGAACTGACAGAGGGTGGATTTGATTTTGTGGTAATGCGTGAGCTTACCGGCGGTCTGTATTTTGGGGATCGTAAGACGGTTGAAGAGAATGGTGTTAAGAAAGCAATCGACACGTTGACGTATGATGAAAATGAAATACGTCGTATCGCCAAATGGGGATTTGATGTCGCAATGAAGCGTGGTAAAAAGGTTTGCAGCGTGGATAAAGCGAATGTTTTGGATTCTTCCCGTTTGTGGAGAAGTGTTGTCGAGGAAGTGGCAAAGGATTATCCGGAAGTGGAACTTACTCATATGTTAGTAGATAACTGTGCGATGCAGCTTGTGCGTGATCCAAAGCAGTTTGATGTGATCCTTACAGAGAATATGTTTGGTGATATTTTATCAGATGAGGCAAGTATGGTGACCGGATCGATCGGTATGTTGTCTTCTGCAAGCCTTGGTGCAACGAAGTTAGGTCTATACGAGCCGAGTCATGGATCTGCACCGGATATTGCAGGACAAGATAAGGCGAATCCGATCGCAACTATTTTATCTGCAGCGATGATGCTTCGTTATTCCTTTGATCTGGAAAAAGAAGCCGATGCGATCGAGAATGCCGTGAAGCAGGTACTTAAAGACGGATATCGTACGATCGATATCATGGACGAGGGAAAGACGCAGGTCGGAACAATACAGATGGGTGATCTGATCGCAGAACGTATTTAATAGAACATAAATACACAAGGTAGATATTGGTGCCTGCAGATTCAAATGGCAGGTCTGGAAAGGAATAAGTGATTATTATGAGAAGTGATGCAGTAAAGAAGGGAATGCAGACAGCACCTCAGAGATCGTTGTTTAATGCATTAGGAATTACAGAAGAAGAATTGGAAAAGCCGTTGATCGGTATTGTGAGTTCTTACAATGAGATCGTGCCGGGACATATGAATATTGATAAGATCGTAGATGCTGTTAAAATGGGTGTTGCTATGGCTGGTGGAACTCCGATTGTTTTTCCGGCGATCGCAGTGTGTGACGGCATTGCGATGGGACATACCGGTATGAAATACTCTCTTGTAACGAGAGATCTGATCTGTGATTCCACAGAGTGTATGGCATTGGCGCATCAGTTTGATGCATTGGTCATGGTGCCAAACTGTGATAAAAATGTTCCGGGTCTGTTGATGGCAGCCGCTAGATTGAATATACCAACAATTTTTGTCAGCGGTGGCCCGATGTTAGCCGGTCATGTTCAGGGCAACAAGACATCATTGTCTTCTATGTTTGAGGCAGTTGGTGCTCATGCTGCAGGTAAGATGACAGAGGAACAGGTAAATGATTATGTATGCAATGCTTGTCCGACATGTGGTTCCTGCTCCGGTATGTATACCGCCAATAGTATGAACTGCTTGACAGAGGCGATCGGTATGGGATTGCAGGGCAATGGTACGATCCCGGCTGTATATTCTCAGAGAATCAAGCTTGCAAAGCATGCGGGAATGAAGATCATGGAACTTTTGGAGAAAAATATCCGTCCAAGAGATATTTTGACAGAGCAGGCATTTATGAATGCGTTGACTGTAGATATGGCACTTGGATGTTCTACAAATACAATGCTTCATCTTCCGGCGATCGCACATGAAGCAGGCGTAGAACTGAACATGGATATTGCGAATGAAATCAGTG
>ENA-OROL01003102-OROL01003102.1-human-gut-metagenome-genome-assembly--contig:-NODE-3102-length-10889-cov-3.822042_pt1 | contig 10889 bp, 9 predicted proteins | sample MGYA00242128_ERZ509048 | MGnify/ENA primary metagenome ERZ509048 (study PRJEB26280, sample SAMEA2338750) | human gut metagenome | biome: human gut; feature: human-associated habitat; material: faeces...
GAAAACATGATAAGATAAAATTAGTGAATTCGCAAAAAAACGAAAGGGGTTTTCTCATGAAAAAACGGACATTTCTACAAAAATTATGTGCCATCTTTACGGTTTCCGCCCTGCTGCTGGGAACAGGTTCTGCCATCGCTCCGGCGGTATCTGCTGCCGCAGAGCCAGATTCTTGGCACGATGACTGGCTGCACGTCAATGACAATGCGGAAATCGTTGACCGAAACGGGAATCCGGTCTGGCTGACGGGCTGCAACTGGTTCGGCTATAATGTTGGCAGTCAGGTATTTGATGGCGTGTGGTCGCAAAATATGCACGAAATGCTGACGCAAATCGCCGACCACGGCTTTAACCTGCTGCGGATTCCGGTTTCTACGGAACTGCTGCTGCAATGGAAAAACGGCGACCCTGACCCAGCAACGCCAAAAGTCAACGAATGGACAAACCCGGAACTGACCAAAGAGGGTGTTGTCGGCGGAACGGTAAAATACAGCTTCGATATCTGGAATCAGGCAATTGCTTGGTGTCGAGAGCTGGGCATTAAAATTATGATTGATATTCACAGTGCAGAAACTGCCTCCGCTGGGCATCAAGTCAACCTCTGGTATACCGATAAATTCAGTACCGAGGATTGGTTCGAGGCACTGTCTTGGTTCGCAGACTATTACAAAGATGATGATACAATTTTAGCCATCGACCTGAAAAATGAACCGCACGGAAAAGCGGATGTCCCTGATAAAATGGCAAAGTGGGACGACACCACCGACCCGAATAACTGGAAATATGCAGCGGAACAGGCTGCCGCACACGTTCTGAAAGAAAATCCGAACTTGCTGGTTATGGTAGAAGGGGTCGAAGTCTATCCGAAAGAAGGCTATGACTGGACAGCTCCGGCTATCGACTGGACAACCAACACTGAATATTATTATGGCACTTGGTGGGGCGGAAATTTCCGAGGAGCAAAGGAAAATCCGATTGACCTAGGCGAATATCAAAGTCAGCTGGTTTATTCTCCGCACGACTATGGCCCATTGGTTTACCAGCAGAAATGGTTCTATGAGGGCTTCACAAAAGAAACCTTGCTCAAAGATTGCTGGTATGACAACTGGTTCTATTTATTAGATGAAAAAGTTGCACCGCTGTTGATGGGCGAATGGGGCGGATTTATCGACTCCCAGCATGACCCAGACGGTTCTAATCAAAAATGGATGCTCGCACTGCGGGATTTGATGATTGAAAATCATATTCACCACACATTCTGGTGCTTCAATGAAAACTCTGGCGATACCGGTGGACTAGTCTATGACAACTTTGGAAAATGGGATGAAGATAAATATGCTCTTGTAGAGCCTGCTCTCTGGCAGACAGATAGCGGAAAATTCATCAGCTTAGACCATCAGACTGCTTTAGGAGCAAATGGCATTTCTTTAGGCGACTATTATGGTTCTACCAACCCAACAGACCCTACAACCCCGACAGAATCCCCCATCAAGGGCGATGCAAACGGAGATGAAATGACCAATATTTTAGACTCTATGCTGATTCGGCGGTATCTGTTAAACCCGAAAACCATTCTTGTCACAGAGAATGCAGACTGGAACGAAAACAACACGGTCGATTTAACCGACTTGATTTCCTTGAATCGGTTCTTGCTGAAACAGGATGTTTAACAATTTTAATTGGTTTATCTTTTAATGTTCTGTCTTTGCAAAAATTTCTTTAGAAATACCAATCTCTCCCTTGAGCGTATAAGAAACGGTGCTGCATAGTACCGTTTCTTTTTTTGTATCCGTCACCTGTTTCTCTAAAATTTCTACATCCGTCAAAAAATTTCGCTCGTATCGCTGAATCTGCTGTTCCAAGTCCTGTTTTGCTTCTTCTGGTGTAAATTGCAAGATCGTCTCTGTATATTCTCGATTGGTTTCCTGACAAATGGCAATTGGCAATGACTTTCCAAAAATCGTCAACGGCGTTCGTTCCGTCATCGTCTGCCCGTAAGCATAAGGCTTTTGCGATTTGGAAAGTGGCAACTCCAACGTGAAAAAATCCAAACTCGTCTTTGTCTGCTCTCGTCCGGAACTAGTACGAATCGTCTGTTCATACGCACAGGAAAAGGTTTCTTCTATCTGATAAATACCCTCAATATCCGCCATCGCATGGCGTAAGCGGATGTTTCCTTCTTCATCTATTTGCACGCCACTGACCAGCAATGTTCCCTTTTGCACAGGTTCTTTTACTGCACAAAGAAGTTGTCCGCTCCGCACTGTAACGCTCGTGATTTCTGCATCATACGCAGACACGATATTACAGGGTACTCGCTTTTCTAGCGGTGCAACTTCTTCCGGCGTTTCTGTCACTTCCACTACCAACCGATTTCCAGTATGCCGCATGGCAACCCGACACAATTCCGGAATTGCTGCCCGCAGCTGATGTTCACAGCGGCGAAATGGTACTGTCCCCATAAACGAACCCCTTTTTACGCCGCATTCCTCCAGCACCGCACAAATCTTTTCATCGGAAATGGTCGTATTTCCCTGCACTTCAATCAGCATCACGACATTGCAGCAATAAATCAGAAAACAGCTTGCCAGTATCATTCCAATGGGGATTCCAAATCGCAGCCGATGCCGCCAGAGGAAAAATTGCAACGTTTTGCAAGGTGTTTCTGTCACAACCATTCCATATTGTTCCGCCAGCTTTCGCATTTTCTTGCAGTCTTTGGCATATATCACGCCTTGCACGGTATCTTTTTCTATCTGCTGCCCAAAACAGCGAATATGCTTTGCACGCAGAGCATCGAAAAATGCTGTTCCCTTTTTCCCCTGTGCAGCAATTCGGACAACGCCGAACACCTGCCCCCACAGTCCCCGTTTTTCTGCGGCTTGGCGTTTCATTTGCAGCGTCCTCCCCTCTGTTCCAATTCAATGCTTTGCAGCGTTCCGTGAATCAAAACGCCATCGGTTGCGTAAGTATCCACTTGCAACGACTTGCCCCAGACGGAAATCTGCAAATCCTGCGTCTGAATGACAATCCGAATATCATTATATTCTAAAATGTGCCGGCAATTCTCAATCCGAAGTTCCTGATTGCCAGCAACATGCAACATGGGCTGTAAATGAAACCATTTCCGCCCCCATTCTGTCCAGCGTTCCAACAACCGCCATCACCTCACTGCACTATATGCGATGCAGAAAGAAAAAAGTACTTGAATCATTTGGCATATTTTTCACGAAAAATCGCTATGATAACATAGAACCTGCATCATCAAGCCCCACTCCATTTCACAGAAAAGAGGGATTTTTTTGACCGCTGGCACTTGCATCCTTCTATTATTATTGACCGTTGGCTGTCTGGTCTATGCTGCTCCGATTCATACAGCACTTGCAGAGGGTGTTTTTCTCTGTCTGCAAGTCATTCTGCCCTCGCTCTATGCGATGATGATTGCAGCACAGCTGCTCATCCATACAAATGCCCATATGCTATTACTGAAACCGCTGCACCGCTTCACACAAAATGTACTGCGGATTCCGGATGTATGCCTTGCAATTTTTCTGCTCAGTCAGATTGGCGGCTATCCCATCGGTGCAAAATTACTGGACAACGAACTGCAAAACGGAACACTTCGCCCCAAACAAGCAGCCATTCTCTCCGGTATTTGCTTTGGCAGCGGCCCTGCCTTTCTCTTCGGAACGCTCTCCGCTCAGGCTGGAACGTCTGGCTGTTGGCTGCTGTTCGGGTCAATTTTGCTTGCAAATTTCAGTCTATTTATAATTGCCTGCCGATTTTTAAAGCTGCCCAACTTGCCAACCGTTTCCCTCCAACGTCTACAGGCGAAAACACTCGTGGAAACTGTCACGCAATCTGGTGCAGCTTTGCTGCAAATGTGTGCGATGATTTTATTTTTCCGCTGTTTGATGACCGTTGCACAGGCTTCCGGACTGTATGCCCTACTTACCATTCCGCTGCAATGGAGATTCCCGAAAAATACCGCAGAAGGCTTGCTGTCTGCTGGTCTGGAGATTACTGCTCTAACGCAGCTTGTTCCAAACACGCCCGTATTACTGGCACTTTTTGCAGCTCTGCTCGCCTTCGGCGGTATTTGCGTACATTTACAGATTTTCACCATCACGGGCGGACGGCTTTCTCTGTACTGGATGCTGTCCTTGCGGGTGTTGGCTGGAGGATTGGCAGCCGGATTCTGCTGGATTGGCTGTCAGGTGTTCCCAAATGCCGTTGTTTCACCGGAAATCTGTTCCGTTTCTGCTCCGGCGGTGCAGTATAGCCGTACAACGCCCATTGCATCGCTGTTTCTGGTGGGGGCAACGCTGCTTTTGTTGCAGGCAGCAGCAAAACAACGGGAATTGTGCAAACACACATAAAAAAATCAGCCCTGCTCTCGCAGGACTGACTCTCTCATCTGGTGATTTCATCCCGTCTATGTAACGGACTGCCTCAATCCAGAAAATCTTTTACCTTTTTACTTCTGCTCGGATGCCGCAGCTTCCGCAGTGCCTTTGCTTCAATCTGCCGAATCCGTTCTCTGGTGACATCGAATTCCTTGCCCACTTCTTCCAGTGTTCGAGAACGTCCATCCTCCAGACCGAACCGCAACTTCAATACCTTTGCTTCCCGATCAGTCAAAGTCGACAACACATCATTCAACTGCTCTTTCAACAGCATCAAAGAAGCTGCATCTGCCGGAGCTGGTGCATCATCATCCGGAATAAAGTCGCCCAAATGGCTATCTTCTTCTTCGCCGATTGGGGTTTCCAGAGAAACTGGGTCTTGTGCAATCCGCATGATTTCCCGTACCCGTTCCGCTGGCATGTTCAACTTTTCTGCAATCTCTTCCGCAGATGGGTCGTGACCCGTTTCATGCAGCAGCTGGCTGGAAACTTTCTTGACCTTGGAAATCGTTTCTACCATATGCACCGGAATACGGATGGTTCTTGCCTGGTCGGCAATGGCACGGGTAATTGCCTGCCGGATCCACCAGGTTGCATAGGTGGAGAACTTAAAGCCCTTGGTATAGTCAAACTTTTCAACTGCCTTCAGCAAGCCCAAATTGCCTTCCTGAATCAAATCCAGGAACTGCATCCCTCTGCCGACATACTTCTTTGCAATGCTGACAACCAGACGCAGGTTGGCCTCCGCCAGACGCTTTTTGGCTTCCTGATCGCCGTTTTCCATTCTTTTTGCAAGCTCGATTTCCTCTTCTGCGGACAGAAGCGGAACCTTACCGATTTCCTTTAAGTACATGCGCACCGGATCCTCTATGCTGATGCCGTCCGGAATACTTAAATCAAGGTTTTCCATGTCCACTTCGTCTTCATCCGACAAAAGCAGTTCTTCATCCGGGATATCATCATCATCGGTAATGCGCAGCACGTCGATACCGCTCTTTTCCAGCGCATCCAAAATCTCATCCATCTGTTCTTCTTCCAGATGTAAATCTGCGAAATGGTCGCTGATCTCCTGGTATTCCAGCACATTCTTTTTCTTTTTTGCCATGGCGAGAAGCGTTTTTATTTTCTCCTCATACTTTGCCCGTGTGTTTTCATCCATTGTCATGTCTGTCTACATCCTTCCTGTATCTGTATTACCTGTTGTTGCCTTATTCAAGGGAAATATGCGTTTTTGCAAGCTCTTCCAGCTGTTTTTTGCCCGCGATCACGCGGTTTAGTGCAGCTACGTCCGTCCCGAGCTGCGCGCTGTCTCTTTCATAACTGTTTCGCTTGACCGCACAGACGATGTCGTGCAGCGCCTTTTCCTGTTCTGCGGTGCTTTCCAGACGCTCCAGCCTCGTATGGAACAAAGAAGCTGCCTCCCTCTGATCCTCTTCCTCTTCAAACATGCTGATAATGGAAGCTGGATTGATATTGCCCTGCTCCAGCTCCTCAAACAGCCTGTCCGCCACCTTTTCATATAAGCCTTCCGTAAAATCCTTCGGAGAAATATATTTTGAAATCTGGCGATAAAGCTGCGGCTGTTCGACCAGCCAGGTCAATAATAATTTCTGGCTGTTTTTGACACCCTCCGCCGCTGTGTTCTTTTTCTGAACACCGGATTTGGGGCGGATCACAGGCTGTGCAAGCCCGGTCTGGGCGGCATAGGTTCCCACCAGCCTGCGGAGGTTTTCAAAGCCGATGTGGTACTTCTGTGCCACCGCTTCGATGTAATTTTCCCGCTCCACCTCTTCCGAAAAAGTGCAGAGCTTTCTGGCGATTTCCCGATGAAATGCAGTTTTCTGTTCCGGGTCTGATAAATCATAATTTTTCTGCAGCTGGCGCAGCTCAAAGAAAAAGCTGTTCTCCGCATGATCCAGCCGTTTCTGGAACTCTTCTCCGCCCAGCGCCTTAATGAATTCATCCGGGTCCTTGTAAGGCTCCAGGTTGATGACCCGTCCGGTCATTCCCGCTTCCTTCAAAATCCCGATCGCCCGAAGTGCCGCGTTGACGCCTGCGCCGTCGCTGTCATAGGACAGCAGGATTTCATTTGCGTAACGGCGAAGCAGGCTCGCCTGCCCCGATGTAAACGCGGTTCCCAGTGACGCAACCGCCTGGGTAAAGCCCGCCTGGTGCATCGCGATAACGTCCATATATCCTTCACAGAGAATCACATTTCCTTTCCGGCTCGTCCGGGCAAAATTTAACCCGTACAGGTTCCGGCTCTTATCAAAAATCTCTGTTTCCGGTGAGTTTAAGTACTTGGGCTTCCCATCGCCCATCACGCGTCCGCCAAACCCGATGACGCGGTGGTTGATATCCTGGATCGGAAACATGACGCGGTTCCAGAACTTGTCATACATACCATGTTTTTCATCCACGTTGCAAAGTCCTGCATCCCGGATCAGGTCTTCGGAATAGCCCTTTGATTTCAGATACTGAATCAGGTCGTTGCTGTATTTGTTCGCATACCCCAGCCCGAAATGATTCATCGTCTCGTCGCTTAATTCTCTTTTGCGCAGATATTCCATCCCGACACTGCCCCGTTCGGTGCGCAGCTGGTAATAGAAATATTTCGCCGCTTCCTTATTAATTTCCAAAAGCTTTGCGCGGCGGCTGTCCGCCTGCCTCGCTTCTTTGGAGTCGTCTGCCTCCGGCAGGGCGATTCCGGCACGCTGCGCCAGCGTCCTGACCGCTTCCGGGAACGTCTGGTTTTCGTACTCCATCAAAAAGGTGATCACATTGCCGCCCGCACCGCAGCCGAAGCAATAATACATCTGCTTTCCGGGGGATACGGAAAAGGAAGGCGACTTTTCGTTATGGAACGGACACAGCCCGAAATAGTTGCTTCCTTTTTTCTGCAGCCGCACATAACCGGAGATCACCTCTACTATATCGTTTCTGGTTCTGACCTCTTCGATCAGCTCTTCCGGATAATACATGCTTTTTGCTCCTTTGGTTCTGCTCTTTTGCAGTCCTACTTTTTATTTATTCTGTAAAAATTTCGGATTTCCTTTTTTTATCGGCAGATATCGAAAATAAATTCGGCAATTTTGTTCATCGCGTCATAGGCGTTCTTGAGGGGCGACATCTGGAACACATGCCACATGCCCTTATAAATGTCGATTCGGGCAGAAACATCTGCCTTGACGAGATTTTTGTGCAGCTGCGTCGAATCCGAAAGCAAAAGCTCGTTATCTCCGACCTGAATGTATACAGGCGGCAGCCCTTCCAGCTTTCCAAACAGCGGCGAAATATACGGATTCGTCAGCTCCATCCCGCCCGCATAATTTTCGATCATCCGATCCAGGTATTCCTGATCCAGAACCGGATCTACGCTGCTTCTTGTCTGATAACTTTTCCCTGATTTGGTCAGATCTGTCCACGGCGACATCAGTGCAAGTCCCCTTGGCAGCATTCTTCCTTCGTCTTTTAATTTCAGCGTCAGCGACAACGCAAGATTTCCGCCTGCGGAATCTCCCGCTACAATCACATCCCGCGCACCGTATCCCAAATACATCAGATAGTTCCAGGCCTTCATGGCATCTTCCGCAGCCGCCGGGAATTTACATTCCGGCGCGAGCCGGTAATTAAAGCAAAACACATCCATCCCTGTGGATTCTGCCAGCTTTGTCGTCAGCGTCCTGGCATATACCGTACTGCCGGTTGAATAGCCACCGCCATGACAATACAAAATCACATATCGCTTTAGATGCGCGCGTTCCACCTTCACCCATTCGCAGCTCATGCCGTCTACCTCTGTCTCTTCATAGGCAATTCCCTTTTCCGTACCGAGGATCGCGCCGATTCTGTCCTGGGACTGCCTGTGTTTCGTCAGATCCGGGCGCTCCACCAGCCCGTGCACCTTCCGGATCAGATTCATCATATTCTGGTTCTGCCTGCTGCTTACCGCCATATCTCCTCCGTATCTGCCGCAGCCGCGGCATGCTTTGTAAAAATAGGTTTTTCCGCCATTTCCGTTCTTTTTTACAGCTTCTATTTCTTCCTCACAAAAAAGAAGATATCATTTTAATTATAGCATATTTTCCTCTATTCTTACAAGATTTAACTTTTTCCTGTTCCTTTTGCCCGTGCTGGTGTATACTGTTCTTACAGTTCACTCATGCGTTTCTGGAAGCAGATTTGTGCTCGCACAAAAATCTGCTTCCAGAAATGCACGAAGGAAGCGCCACTCCATGCGCAAAAATGAGCTGCGAAGCAGCGGAAAGCAGCGTTTTTGCAAATGGCACGGTGAACTGCAATATGCTGTGTGTTGACGAACTCATGCCAACAGCAGCGAAAGGATGAATCCGATATGTCAAAATCAAACCCAAAACATACTCCGAAAACCTGGTATCGGCTGGATCTGTCCGCGATTGTATATCCGACGCTGCAGCGTCGGGACTTTTCCTCCGTGTACAGGCTTTCCGTCCTGTTAAAAGACCCGGTGCAGCCGGATATTTTGCAGCAGGCTGTCGATATTGCCATGAAACGCTTTCCTACCTATCATTCCGCAATGCGGAAAGGATTTTTCTGGCGCTATCTCGAGCCGAATACCCGTCCCGGTCCGTTTGTAAAACCCGATATCCGCAATTTCTGCATGCCGATGCCGTTTAAATCCAACAACCGCTATCTTGTACGTTTTTACTGGTATGACCGGCGGATTTCCCTGGAAGCGCATCACAGCCTCGGGGACGGTACCGGCGGCATGTATCTGCTCCAGACAGTTACTGCCGTTTATCTGCGGCTCCTGGGACACGAAATTTCCAACGGCGGCTTCGTTTTAGATGTCAACGAAACACCGGATCCGGAAGAATTTGAAGACGCCTATATGCGCTATGCAAACGCCCGCGTCTGCCCGCCCAGACCCGCCGAAAAAACTTACCGTGTGCGCGGCACGAAAGAACCTTTCTATACCCTCAACGTGATTGACGGCATCATGAGCGTCAGCGCTGTCCAGAAGGTTGCCAAACAATATCAGGCTTCGATTACGGAATACCTAAACGCCGTGCTTTTATATTCTCTTTTACAAAAGCAGGAGCACGATTTTCATCTGCGCCTGCGCCCTGTGCGGATCGCCATGCCCGTCAACCTGCGCCGTTTTTTTCCATCCAAAACGCTGCGCAACTTTATCACGATGGTTTATCCGTCTATCGATCCAAGACTTGGTGACTACACCTTTGAAGAAATTGTCACTCAGGTGCACCACTATATGCGCTACTATATCAACAGCAAGTTCCTGCGCGGCGATATCACAACGAATGCTTCCACGCAGCGTAATCCCCTGATCCGTATTGTCCCGCTGTTTTTAAAGGATTTCGTCGTCCGGCAGTTTTACCAGCGGGTGCAGGACAAAAATTCCTCTGCCGGTCTGACCAACATGGGCGCAATCCGCGTTCCGGATGATATGAAGCCCTATCTGGAGCGCTTCGATATTTATATGGGAATCCCGTATTCCCAGCGCACCAACTGCGCCATTGTCAGTTTTGAGGACACGCTGACCGTCAATTTCGCCAGCTGTATCATCGAAGCGGATGTGGAACGGCGATTTTTCCAAAAGCTCGTCGAGGACGGCATCCCCGTCACGATCGAAAGTAACCGGGAACTGTAATAGAACGCGCGTCCATTTTATTGTCATGAATCAAAAAGGAGTGAAATCATATGTCATACTGTGTCAACTGTGGAGTAAAGCTGGACCCGTCCTTAAAATACTGTCCGCTCTGCAATACCCCTGTTATCAATCCACATGATCTTTCCAAAATGCAGCCTATCTCCCCGTTTCCGAAAGAAAAGGGACAGGTTGAGGTTGTACGCCGAAAAGACCTCGCCATTTTGCTTTCCGTCTCTCTCACTGCGGCCGGTCTGTGCAGTCTTTTGTTAAATCTGCTGGTATTCAGGCAGCATCTTTGGTCGCTTTACGTAATTGGAGCCTGTGTCCTGATCTGGGTAATGTCAATCCCTGCAGTAATATATACCAAGCTTCCTATCTACCTTTCCCTGCTCTTCGATGGTCTTGCCGTAATGCTATATCAGTTTCTGATCAGCTTTAATACCACGGATCACAGCTGGTTCTTCGGACTGTCCCTGCCGATCACCGCGCTCTGCACGCTGGCCACGATCCTCTTTGCTTTCTGTCTGCGCAAAATTTCTTCTGCCTTTTTGATGAAAGCGCTTTATTTTTTCGCAGAAGCTGCGCTGCTGTGCGCCGGTATCGAGTTGCTTATCCGCCGGTATCTTTTACTTCCGCTGCGGCTGACCTGGTCGGCGGTCGTCTGCTCCGTCTGCGGCGTTATCGTAATCTCGCTGATTACGATTCTCTCCCGTGCAAGGCTCAGGAACGCAGTACGAAGGCGCATGCACTTTTAAGTCTATTTCTTCTTTTCTGTATAATAAAAAAGAATGTGCCTTGGCACATTCTCGCGCCGAGGCGCGGTTGCCTCGGCA
>ENA-OROL01003118-OROL01003118.1-human-gut-metagenome-genome-assembly--contig:-NODE-3118-length-10840-cov-3.539546_pt1 | contig 10840 bp, 15 predicted proteins | sample MGYA00242128_ERZ509048 | MGnify/ENA primary metagenome ERZ509048 (study PRJEB26280, sample SAMEA2338750) | human gut metagenome | biome: human gut; feature: human-associated habitat; material: faeces...
ACATAAAATGGAGCAAAAACTGAGGTAGAAACTTATAAAGATTTCTACCTCAACTATTGATATATAGCCAATTCATATTCATTATTTCTAGCTATATTCTTATATTTATTCTTCTCCTCTACCTTCTGGTAAAGCATTTGGCAATTCAATTCTAATTCTAATTTTAAGTACATATGAAACAACTCTTCCCAATTTGCTATTTTTGATTCTTTGCCATAAAGAAGGCTTTTTCTCAAATGTAACTGATTCTTGATAATCTTGTATAGCTTGTTGTTCATCAACTTCTGTATCTTCTTCATTTTCCTCAATCTTAATGAGTTGCGAAACTTTTTTCTTTGGTACAACTTCTTGTTTTGGTTGTTCTTTGATTATTTCTACTTTTTCCTCTTTAGGTTCTTCATTTTCTTTTATTGCATTAACTCTATAGCCTTTTACCCTAACATATCTTTTAACCGGTTTTTTAGCTTCTTCTATTTGTTTCTCTTTACTCTCTATATCTTCTTGTGCTTGTTTAACTTCTTCGACGGTTGCTTTTGTTGCTTCTTTTTGGGCTTGCTTTATAGCATTTAAAACTTGTATAACAACAGAAATAGCAGCAACTACAGTTCCGATGGATAACATGAACGAGTTCGTGGCTGTAGTTGCACCAGCTGTAGCGTCCATATAAATAACCTCGGCATTTTTAGCACCAAAAAGGTGTTGCTTTAATATTTTTAATCCATTCCATGTTGATTTTATACCGTCACTAAACTTTGTTAATCCAGTTACTATCTTGTCAGCTTTAAACATAATTATTAAGCCTGAAAGAGTAGTTAATACAGGAACTAAACCGCCTGTATTCTTTGTTATTTCTAAGATGTTTGTTCCAACATCTAATAACCATTTAACAAAATCACTATTAACAGTATTAGTCGCTAATTCCTGCCATGCCGAGTTCAATTTGCTCAAATGTCCTTGTAAAGAGTTTACATAAGTCTCATTTTCCTTCATTGCGCTACCAGAACTATCCATAGCAGCCTTGTTAGCATTAATAGCTGTGGTAAAATTTGTTAAAATCGAGTTTACGACGTCTACTTGAGTCTTGCCACCGATTAAACTTGCATAATAATTTTTAGTATTTTGGTTTAACCTAGGATATACTTCGGCTAATGCAGATAATATATCAAAAGTAGATTTCATTTGTCCATCTGCATTATATAAAGTAATTCCTAATTTATTAAAATCTTTTTCCATTGAAGCTACAAGTTCTAGATTTTGAGTTCCTTCGTCATCCATTCCTTGTAAATTTAATGTAATACTTCTTAGCATTTCTTATTTTGTTGTTTCGCAAAAACAACAGATTTATAATATGGATTTTAATATATTTTCATATTTACAATTGTCTATATCTATATAAGAAATTCTTATAAGTTTTAAATTATTTTCTTTACAAAAATTATTCTTTATATTATCTCTGTATTTTGTTAATTCAAAACATTCTTGTGCTCTCTCTTTACTTATTCCGTTAAATCTAACAGGTTTATAATGACCTATTCCATCAACTTCAATAAATATGTTTTTGTCAGTTAAATAAAAATCAAAAGGCAATGAACTTTTATTTGCACATTGAGGTATTCTATACTGTTTTTTATACGGTATTTTTAATTTTCTTAAGTAATTTTCAATCTTTATTTCATAATTAGATTGAGATTTTGTGCATCTGTTACATCTTGTTTTCCCCTCTTTAAATTTCTCCCATGACAAATAAAATAATTCCCCACATTCACATCTCCATAGCATTTTGTTTTCTCCATTTTCAAAAACATCCGATAATAATTCTGTCTTTATGCCATGCAAAAAGCAATATCTTTTTATATTATCTATAGTATAATCATTAGACTTGTGAAATTTTTTACCTGTTTCATTTTTTCTTAATTTATTAATATTAATATAAAATTTATATTCATCTTTATCTTTCACCAATAATCTTTGATTTGTACCTGTGTACTCTTTAAACAAAGGAATAAGACCATATTCTTTTATTTCTTCTATTATATACTCATATGATTTCTTCTTACTTCTTTTTAACTGACAAATACAATCAGGGCAAACATGATAAGGACTATTAATAAAAGAATACCATATCTGTTCAAATTTTTTATTACACCTTCCACATATAAACTTATGATATTCTTTTGCAGGAATAATTTCAGAATTATCTAATAAAACCGTATCACTTTTTACATTATTTTTCATAAAAATCATTTTATTATATGTTAAGTATGGATTATTAGTAGACCATGTATTTAGTTTAGAGGTTGTTTTTATTTTTATATCACAAAAACGATACCTATACTTATATCCATTTTTATCCTTATATTCTAAAAAATCTTCTTCGTTGTTATATTTTTCTGAAATTAAATATAATCCTTTTTCTTTAGAAATCTTTTTAACATCTTCATATAAATATTTCTCCATATTATTCTCCTTCATCCTCATACTTTCATATGAGATTAGACTATTTCTTCATCTTCACCATTACGTGTTAAGAGCAATCCATTTCCAATTAAGGGAATTTCACCCACCACCATTTGCTTGTGGTCGTACTGATATTGAGGATTTAAAGCCTCTAAATCATAGTCGTTTGACACATCTCTATTCGAGACTTCGCGCCCAATCATCCATTTTGCAACTATTTTAGTTACCAATACTTAGGTGTTTCCACCATATATCATCTTAAATATTTTTAATAGTTTCCTACCTTCGCACTTATGCATATTTCATCATTATGCTGTGGTTATTTAAGCTTTAGGAATTTCTGGGTTTAGGATTGTAAAACAATGCATATTTCTATACATCCAGGGCTATTTCGCATTACCCCCTTGCGACCCTAGAAGCTTGACCAGTCATTACTTCCGTGCCGCGCTGTTATAAGTGCTAATGTTTCAGACATACTGTTCCCTGCTTGCGCCATTGTAGCACTTACTTTTGGAATAGCAGTAGCTAAATCTCCACTTGAGACATTAAAATTATTGCTAACCTCATTGATTTGGTCGATTATCTTGATACTATCTTCAGCCGCTACATTAAATGCTTTCATTTGAGAAACTATTAAATCTGTAGCTTTTGAAGTAGAAATTTGTTCATCTGCTATATTTTGATATAACAATGCTGTTTTTGCCAAATCCATAGCATTGTCCTTATAGCCAGCTTTTGAAAATTCAGTAGCGGCATCTATGGCTTCTTTCTTTCATATTTATTAAAGTTCGTTAGACTTTAATGGAATTTGTTTCTTTAATATTCTTTTTATATTTCTAAATTCAAAATAAGGAATCCTTATTATTTTTATATTCTTTTGTTAATAATTTTAATCCCTTCTCTTTGAATCTTCTCTTAACTTCTTCGTAATCAAGAGGTTCATTTTTTATTCATATAAAACTCCTTCCCTCATACTTTCATATGAGAATAGACTATTTCTTCATCTCCTTAGAGAGCCATTCGTTTCCACTCACTTGAGTGTACTCTTTTCAGATAGTCGTTCTACACATCTCTATTCGAGACTTCGTACCTAATTGCCCATTGTTACAATACTTAGGTGTTTCCACCATATATCATCTTAAATATTTTTAATAGTTTCCTACCTTCGCACTTATGTATATTTCATCATTATGCTGTGGTCATTTAAGCTTTAGGGGTTTCTAGGATTTAGAATGGTTTGCTAAGTACATATTGCTATATACTACGAGCTAAGATTTTATTCCAACCCGTCCTTGCAAGCTGTCCACCTAATTCATATGCCTGATTTGTAATCTCTTTTAGTTGTGTAGGTGTAACATCTGTAACTTTGTTAAACTCAACCAATGAAGCATCCAAATCAAAAACCTGCTGAACCATATCTTGCATAGCGTCTTTTACACCATGAATTACATCGCCAACAATTTGCCAATTTGAAAATTTACTAACAATGTCGCCAAGCCCTTGAGTTTTCTTTTTTGCATCATCAGAGGCATTCCCTATTTTATTTATCGCATTTTTTATTTGTTCAGCTGATTTGTTATCCGCATTGATTGGAATATTAAGACTTAATGCACTTTCCATAGCCTTTATGCTTTTCTGTATATTAGCAGTAGATGTCTTTGTATCCAGAATACCTTCTAATGATATTTGAAATTTTGTTGCCATATTTTAACTCCTTTCTTCTAAAATTAAAGAAAGTCTATAATTAATCATACCAACCCTCTGGCTTCGCAAATTTAAGAGCTGGTATTTTTATTCCTCTATTATTAAATTCAGTATATAACCATTGACCTACACTAGTAGAGAGTTCTCTTTCATAGTTATCCCAAAATAAATGTCTTTCTTTATCTCCCATACCTTTGGCGACACCTTCTACGTTCAATAAGTCAGCCAAGACTTCTCTGTTGTCAATATTATATTCATAATAACCATGTCTATATGGATAAGAAGATGTGGGTTCGTTCATCATACTAGGAGTATATTCGATAGCCCCCACATATTTTTTTACATATGCTCCAGCTACATCTTTTATACTCTTAACCCATGCCTTATCTCTAAATTCATAAGTGGGCACATACATTCTATTTTTTCCAGTACCATATACTTCTTTATCTATATGTGTCATAAGTAATTTATAAGCCCTATCAGTCACTGCCTTCATTACCTCATCTACAATAGGAGCAAATACTTCCTGAAACTCATCATCAGTATGAATACCAGTAGCCATTATTTTTCACCCTTTTCAACCAAATGTAGCCCTTTTGTTTCTTGACTATGTGTATCATTTTTATCTTCAGCTATATGGTCGGCAGGTGCTATTTTTGTTCCTAAAGCTGGCATTTGATTCCACACAATACTTTTAGCAACTAAATCTAGTTTTTCAGAGTCTATATTATTGATGCTTTCAACTAACTTATCCATACTCTTTTCCATAGACTTAGCACTTGGCGTTTTCCTTGCAATTATTCCGAAGCAATTTTCAAGTACAGATTTTTCGTATTCAGCTTTTATAGCATCATACACTTCAGTATAATTATCTATATTATTTAAAAGTAGATTGCTAAGTTCAAATCTACCATAATCTTCTGCATTAAGACTCTCTGTATCTATATTAGTACAAAGAGAAACGATATTTTTAATAAGTCTTAATTGCAAAGCATAATACTTGTCTTCTAAGTTATTATTATAGAATATATTTTCTTTTAAATCTTCTAGTATTGTACCATAATCCTCTAAAGAGATATTTTTTATTTTGACTTTAACACCACAAAATTCCACTTCTTTAGGTTCCTCAACCTTAAATTCTATTTTAACTTTATCTTCCATTTGTATTAATTCCTTTCCATAATTTAAAAAAAATGAGAATGAGCCATAAAAGGTTCACTCTCAAATATAACACCTAAGTGTCGTATATAAAGTATCATATTTAAGAGATACTAAGCTTCTGTAACTGGAATATCAAATCCTTCATCGTAAGTATGTCCCTTACTATCTGTAGCCTCGACATATACCTTATATGTTTTAGCATCAGCTAAAGGATTTTCTCCAACTACTATTGTATTGCCTACTATAGCGAATAAAGAATTATCTACTCCTAATGTTTCGTGTGTTTTCATTTTATAAGTTATTGGCGCAACACCACCTACTGGTGTCATTGTCAACACTTTTGTTCCAGCTTCAACAGGAGCTGTTAAGCCCTCTTCTACGCTAGCATTTATTGCAGTTATTGCTCCACTGTTCGGATTTCCACTTTTACATTTAACTCTAGCAATTACAGTATGAATTAGATTAGGAGAAAGTTCTCCATTATTCATATCCATAGTTGTTACTCCTGACCTTAATATTTTAGCAGTTTCTATTACAAGATAGAATTTGCTTTTTACATCATCAAGGTTTGCAGAATAAGTCATAGCAGTTGTTTGTGGATTAAACCATAAATATCCTTCGCTTGGATAACCTGCTTGAATGTAAGCATTGGTGTTTATCCAATTATCTGTTCCAATTTCAAATCTTAATTCTGGAATAAGTCTTATACAAGCAACTACATCATCTGGTTTGTATACATAAGTTGTATAATCAGGGTTGCCGTCTGGTCTTCTGCCGTCTTCCAATGTTTCAAAACAATCATTTAAAACAAGTGCTGGACAATCATCTAACTCAGAAACCGGTGAGGTTATATATACAGTATGATTATTATCAATCTCTGTATCAACAACTTCAGGCACTATGGCTTCACCGGCAGTCAAATCTATTCCTTCATTAACTCTTACATTAGCCATTAAATACTCAGGAACCTCAGTTACTGGTCTACATACATAATGTTTCATATTTCCTCCATTTTTTAATTGAATAATTTATTCCATGTTTGTATTCCTACTATACCGTCAACACTCAACCCTGTATCTCTCTGGAATTTTCTAACAGCTTCAAATGTACCATTTCCAAAAATACTATCAGCTCCCCATTTTCCACATGAGTATCCCAAATCTATAAGTCTTTGTTGCACTTTACGGACATCTTCTGATTGTTGCCACTTTTTCAATAAATATCCTGGATATGAGCTAGTTGGTTTCTTAAAGTCACCGTTAAGAACGCCCCAAGTGTCATTACCTATGATACCATCTATATCAATTTTAGCATCACTCTGTAACTCTTCTACTGCCTTCATTGTTTCAGAGCCAAAACTTCCATCAGCACCATATCTAGGTAATCTGTATCCTTTAGCTAACAACTTTTCTTGAGCTATTCTAACTAAATTTCCTGTTGAACCCTTTCTTATTAATGAATATACTATTGTATTACTTGGTTGACTTGGTGTAACTATAATATCTCCATTATCATCATAGCTATATGCTGGTCTGGCATATCCATAAATAGCCGAACTGCTTTTTGAATATGTCTTTCTTGCAACACAACCGCCATTAATTATTAATTCAGCAGAATTTGATGTATTTCCTTCTATAGTATGAATAGTATTGCCTTCGATATTTTCTATTATTCCTATATGTGACAAGTTTCTAAAAAATATTAAATCGCCCCTTTGTGGGTTAGAAACTATTCTGCCAGCACTTTTTAACCAATACCAGTCTTGTACACATCCGGCTGACCAACCGATTAAAAGTTCTCTAGCTCTATCTAAGCCAACTGCTTTATAGAAGCACCAATCAATAAAACCGATTGCACCAAGCATATCCTTGTTTCTTTCCATTGTAAACATTCAAACTATCCATATCTCTCATATATTTTGTATAGTTATCACTGCCTGCCCCATCAGTCTTACTATCTAACACTGCTGGATTATTCAAATAAGCTTGTTTTGATTTCTCTAAATAACCAACTTCATTGCCTGCAATTGTTAAAATTTTATCAATTTCATTCATAAAGAGACCTCCCTTTTATGCTTTTTTATTATTTAATTTATTCTTTTACTTCGACTTTTTCTGCTTTAGTTGTATCTAAGGCAATTTTTATTTCATCAAATATTTTTTGTATAAACATTCTTACCATATCTCTTGTAATAAATAAATTTATTGGCGAAGGGATTATCTTTATAAATTGGTCTATACAATAATCCATTTTCTCCGAATTTTTGACTGCCATATTTTCGGCTTGCGAAATTAGATTAATAGCAAATTGTCTTAACCCTAATTTTTTTATATTATATACTACTAGCCCAACCGCCATTATAACGAAAGCTATTAAAACGCATATTATTACTATATTTTCCATATCAATCACTCCTTGTTCTCTAACTTACTAATTCTATTTTCTAACATTTTAATCTTCTGCTCAAGTTGCGACAATATTGTAGGATAATTCTGTTCTATATCATTATTTGCTTTTATACTTTCTGAAATCTGGAAAGTTGTCAAATTACTATAATAGTTATAATTTTCACCAGAAACCTCGATTTGAACACTTATTGTTCCACTTTCAGCTGTTACTGTATTATCTATGTCCCATATTAATTGAATATTTGTATCTGTTATTTTTAAATTATCACCTAATATTTCTATCTTATTATATACATTACCTTGCTCAGTTAAAATATAAAATGTTTTATTAGTCCAATCTGTCCCATTAGCGTCTTGTAATGGTAAATAAAATATTTTTTTATTAGAATGATTATTATATTGATTTGCAAGCGTATTTTCTGAAAGGGGGACTATTAACTTATCACAAATAAGATTTATAGGCAATGTTTTACAACTAGTAGAACAAGTATTTAAAGTTATAGAACCAATATCTTTTAGTCCTACAACATTTGGATTACAATTCATTTCCCATTTCCTCCATTCCATTTAATGTTATCAATGTTTCTATCTTTTTGCCTTGCTTTTCTAATGTCGCTTCTATCTTTTTTAAATCAAAATCTTTCTTGTCTAAATATTCCACACATATAAAACCTATTATATCACCTTCAAGATTTGTTAGTGCTAAACCATACTTTGCTTCAATATTACGTGTTTTTAGATACTCATACATATTTATGTCTATATTCTGCATCTCATTTGTATCTTGAATTACACACTTACCTTTTATTTCCAACTCATGACACCAGTACGCCAAATAAGAGCGAAATAAATCTTTAAAATCTCCCATTAATGGTGCGACCCCTCTATTAACGACCTCATTAGTCATACTCATTTTTAAAAAAGCCATTCCGGTCATATCTCTTTGACCATTATGATATTTTACAACACACACCCTTGAAGCCTTTGTTTGTTCTAATATTTCTTGAATTGTATCATTTATTTTTTTTTCTATCTGTGCAACACTTTTACTCTCTTGGGGTGTAAGATGATGACCATTAACTCCATCTATAATATCTTCTACTAACTTTTTATAATCGTCTTTAAACTCTTTTCTTTCTTCTTCCAATATATTTCTATTCTCATCGTGTTCTTTATTTCTATTTCTTCTATCTAATAAATACAGCACAACAATAATAGCCAAAACTATTCCATCACCTATCGCTTTAGCTATACTTATCAACGCAGTTAAGTCCATTTTAGCCCCTTTCAAATGTTAAAAAAATAGCAAAGACCAGTTATCCAGCCTTTGCTATTAATTTTTTTTATTTTGTTTTACATTGTTCATAAGCACTAGTATGAATTACTTTCAATAAGGTCGAACAATATCTACTATATAAACAAAGACCATTCCTTTTTTTACATTTTAAGACTGTGAAACCATTTTCCTGTTTTTCATAGTATGCTTCTTTACATAAAGGATATTCTTTACACATAATTATGCTCCAACAGAAATTGTCTCACTTAATCCTTGATAAGTTGCTGTAATTGTTGTAGGTGCAGCTCCTTTTTTTGTAATTACGCCATTTTTATCAACAGTAGCTGCTGCTGCACTTGCACTTTCAAATGTTACTTTTGAATTATCAATTGTTACATTTGAATAAGGGTCATTTCTTAACCCAACTAAGTTGATTGTTGCTTTTGCTTGGTCTTCCAATTTATAGGTATTTGGTACTGCTGCTATAGCATAAACCGGAGTTTCCTCTACTTGTTCTGAATAGAATTTTGCATCAGCATAATATGCTTCGCCACAATCATCTACTACTTCTAATGCTGTTCCTTGTAGAGCAAATGTTGAAATACCATCAGAAGTTAAATTTAATTCCATAGAACCATCTAATTTTAATCTTGGGATAACAACTTCCAAATATCCTTTTTCTCCATCTTGTGTTAATGTATGAACTCTAAGAACAGTTTTTAGTGTAACTGGTTGTGATTTTGTATCTATTACAACTTTTTCAACTTGTTTGTTGTATTTATATGCTACTTGTAATTGTCCATTAAAAGATGCTAATCCAATATCTACTGATTTGGCATTTGGTACAAAACCAGCAACTATTCCATTTGGCATTCTTACCCATACTTTTCCAATTGGTGTATCAGCAGTTGAGCCAACGCCATTTGTAAAACTTACGCATTCATCAAACTTATAAACACCATCTAATTCTGGGCCAGAAATTTTTGTTCCTGTCTGGAAAGCAAGATATTCTAATTTGAATGTTGCACTTGTTATATTAGCAGTAATTGTCTTGCTATGTTTGATATTAAATAATAAAGCATTTAAATATCCACCACGAGTTTCAATACTTTGCATTTCTTGTGTTATTGTAGAATCTGTTAAAGCTAGACCTTCTCCCATAAATTCATCAGTTACAGGATTAAAGAAAAGGACATCTGCTACAGAAACTAAAGCTAAACCTTTATTAATTGCCATTTTTATTTCTCCTTTACATTTAAATTTTACCATCTTTGAAAGATGATAATAGCGAACTGTTATTAATAAGAACTCCGTCATATTTACCCACTGGCTCAAAATGTTTTATCCAATAAGGTAGTTCTTTTTTTAGTTCTATATTTCCACTAAGTTCCAACTGTTTATATAAATAATAATCGTCTTTATTTCTTGTTATATATAAAAAACGATTAAACCTTCTTATTGTCATATCATACATTTCCGAAGGTTTTATTTTTGCAGAAAAAGATACCGCAGTAATCAAGTCCTCTAAATCTATCTCATCTTTGTTTTTGCTAATAAGTCCTAGTTTTTTTTGAGCGTCTTTTAACATTTCTTCTATATCACCAGAATAATGTTCTGATTTTATATCATTTTGTAACATTATAATTTGCCTTATTTGTTCAAAATCACTATCATTTATTTTTACACAAACAAACATTTTTTCTTTTAATTTATTCAAAGAATTTAATTTTTCTGTTATATCTTTATCTTCTATATTTCTTTTTTCATTATATTCTTTTATAATATCTTTTTTTAATGCGTTATATTCCTTATCTAATGATGTAGAGTCTTTTGC
>ENA-OROL01003126-OROL01003126.1-human-gut-metagenome-genome-assembly--contig:-NODE-3126-length-10821-cov-2.424763_pt1 | contig 10821 bp, 9 predicted proteins | sample MGYA00242128_ERZ509048 | MGnify/ENA primary metagenome ERZ509048 (study PRJEB26280, sample SAMEA2338750) | human gut metagenome | biome: human gut; feature: human-associated habitat; material: faeces...
CGGTCAGGTCGTTGATCGGGTATGCAAGGTGACGCTTGCCCCACTCGTCAACACTGGTGAGCGTGCCGTGGTTCTCCACGATGCCCTTGAATTTTTCCACGAGAGCCGCGATACCCTCTTCACCCTGCGCGGGATCGATGATATAGAGGATCTCATACTTTGCGGAAAGCTTTGCCATGATGTTGCACCTCCTTTTGGACTTATGGCCGCAGAATCCCTCTGCGGCAAGGATTGCCTGCATTACGCAAGCTGGATTATTATACCGGAGGTCCGGAGAAATGTCAACCGGAAATCCGGAATTTTTTCGAAAAAATCGAAAAAACCGCCGGAAATACGTTCCGGCGGTTTTGCAATCAATATTTAAAAATACTTCCGCCGACGAATTCGCGGACAATGGAATCCTTCGGCACATAGCCCGTGGTCAGCGGCGGAAGCTCCCGGACGACGTCCATGAGAATGTCCAGTCCGTGCGCGCGCATGAATTCCGGCGTCAGCTCTTCCGAGAACTTCGGAATCTCGCGCAGGTACTTGGTCAGGATGCACGGCTCATAGTCGTGGAAGGTGTCAATGTGGATGGAGGCATTCGGCTTGTTGGGCGCGATATACTGCACCTCGCCCTGATCGACCGACTGCGCGCGCTCAATTGTTTCACGCAGCGTCCTGCCGCGCGAGAGATAGTCGCGGATCATGCGCCGTGCCACGCGCACCTGCTCAGGCTTGACGATGCGGTCGTCGGGGGTGATGATTCTCGTGCGCGGCGCGACATAGATGCCCGTTGCGCGCGAGCGCATGGGGTCAAAGAGAAGGGGGTTTAGCATGTGGATGCCCTCGGCGATGATGACTGCCTCGCGGCTTCCTTCCATGGGTGTGTAGCCGCCGGTTTTGTTCACCTTGAAATCGTACCAGGGCACCTGCGCCGTCTCGCCGCGGCTGAGCCGATCGACGGTGTCGAGCAGCAGCTCACGGTTGACGCAGTAGGGAGACTCCCAGTCGGTTGCCTCCGGCGGGCGCTGGTCCAGCGGCAGGAAGAAATTGTCCATGCTCAGCAGGCACACCTTTACGCCGAGGTTCTCCAGATACTCCTTCAGGCGCATGGCGGTCGTCGTCTTGCCCGAGCCGGAGGGGCCCGTCAGGCAGACGAAGGGCTTTTTGGGCTGCGCCGAGAGGATGGACGCGCAGGCGGAGCTGATCTTGTCGTGGAACACCTCTTCGCAGCGCAGGACAAACTGGGTTTCATTCTGCATGGCGCGGATGATATCCGCCATGTCGATGACTCGCATAAAATCCTTCCTTTCAGGTTGCGGCGGGCGTATTCCCCGCCAGTTTTCGTTCATATTGGCGATAGATCACAAAGAAGCAGACGGCGTGCATGCTGAGCGTTAAAATCCAGCTCATGGGATAGGAGGAATAGAGAACCTCCGGCGTGTGGTGCACCTGGAAGATCGTATAGATCCAGATGATCCGGCTCAGGCACGCGCCCACGCCCGTGACGAACATCGGCAGCCAGGATTTTCCGAGCCCGCGCACCATGCCGCACATGACCTCCATGATGCCGCACAGGAAATAGATGCAGCCGATGCGGTGCAGGCGGATGACGCCGTAGTGGATGACGTGCTCATATGTCGCGTCGGCGCTGGAGACATAGATGGAAAGAAGATTCGGCCCGAAGAGATAGCAGATCAGATTCAGCGGAAGCCCGATCATCAGAACCGTCGTCAGGCAGGCGGTGAGCACCTTTTTGATGCGGTCGATTTTTCCCGCGCCGAGGTTCTGGCTGGTGAAGGTGATGGCAGCGTGGAACACGGAGTTCATTGCCGTGTAGACAAAGCCCTCAATGCTGGCAGCTGCGGTGTTTGCCGCGACGACGCTTGCGCCGAAGGAGTTGACCGAGCTTTGAATCAACACGTTTGCGATGCTGAACAGCGTGCTCTGCAAACCCGCGGGAAGTCCAATCTGAATCATGCGCAGAGACTCTTCCCGGTCCAGTCGGATGCTTTTCAGCTCCAAATGGCTCAGTCCCTCGCTTCTGCGCAGGCAGCGCACGACGAGGAAAAGTGAAATATACTGCGAGATGACCGTTGCGGTCGCAACGCCGTCGACGCTCATGCCGCACACAATGACGAAAAAGAGGTTCAGGCAGGCGTTGACGATGCCGGAGATCGTCAGAAACAGCATCGGACGCTTGGTGTCTCCGAACGCACGCAGAAGCGCCGCGCCGAAGTTATACATGATGGTGCCGGGAATGCCGAGAAAATAGATGCGAAGATAGAGACTCGACAGCGGCAGCACGTCCTTGGGCGTTTTCATCAGCTCCAGCATCGGCGTCGAGAGCGTCAGCCCCGCGGCCATCACGACCAAACCCAGCAGCAGACTCAGGGCGAACGCCGTGTGGACGCAGGCGCGTACACGCTCGTCTTCGCGGCAGCCGAGATAGCGCGCAACGAGAATGTTGACGCCGACGGAGATACCCATGAAGGCGTTGACGAGGAGGTTGATGAGCGCCGTCGTTGCGCCGACTGCGGCAAGCGCCGTCGCGCCGGCGAATTTTCCGACGACAATCACGTCCGCCGCATTGAACAGCAGCTGCAGAACGCCCGTCGCCGCCAGCGGAAGCGAAAACCGAAGGACCTTCGGCAAAAGCGCTCCCTCGATCATATTGACCTGTTCAATGGAAGCTGCCATGGCAGTTCCCTCCTTATCCTATCATAAGCCTTGCACGGTCCTGCAGTTCGGGAGACAGTGCAAGCGGTATTATAGACCGTGTCCTCGTAAAATGCAACATTTTCGTTAGAAAATACAAAAATATTATGACAATTCAGACAAATTGAACAGATTCCAGGGAAAAACCGCGGGCGGCGGGGCGGAAAATGCGATCGGCTGCCCGCTTTGCGGGTGCAGAAACGAGAGCTTGTAAGACCAGAGCGCAATCCGGCAGCCGTCCTGTTCGCCCGCGCCGTACTTCCGGTCGCCGAGCAGTGCATGATCTCTCGATGCAAACTGGACGCGGATCTGATGGGTTCTTCCGGTGTGCAGCCGGATTCTGACAAGAGAAACGTCCCGGTCTTCGCAATATGCCAGAACCTCGTAGGACAGCAGCGCCCGCTTCACGTCTTTGCCGGGCTCCTGCATGACGCGCGATTTACGCAGCGACCGGTTATACCACAGAAGGTCTTCCATCTGCCCGGCGCTTTCCTTGAAGCGCCCATGGGCTGCGGCGAGATATTCTTTTTCAAATTCGCGCGTGCGCACCTGCTCGGACAGAATGGACGCTGCCGCCTGCGAGCGGGCAAAGACCATCAGCCCTGAAACCTGCGCGTCGAGCCGGTGGACCGAGCGCACACAGGCGTGCGCGTCGGAAAGCTCTTTTCGCAGCAGGTCAATCATGCTGCCCTCGTCGTCTCCCGCCGAGACGACGCCCGCGGGCTTGATGCACACGAGGATGCGCGCATCCTCATATAGAATGTCCATGAAAGCCTCCTTCTCGGGGGATATTCTTTGGGGATATCTTCATTATATCAGAAGTTTTCCAAATGTCCATGATCTTAAAAATTCTTAAAATCCGCAAAAATGCCGGCGGCGTGTGATACAATGGGAAAAACGCAAACAGAACTTGGGGGGGGATTCCATGGACCAGAGCATCCGCATTCTCGTCGTAGACGACGAGCCGGATATCCGCCGCATCATCCGCATTTTGCTGGAAGGACGCGGCTATCACGTGACCGAGGCGCCGAACGGGCGGCTTGCCGTGCAGGCGGCGCAGCAGGATCTGGAGCTGGACCTGATCATTCTCGATATCATGATGCCAGAGCTATCCGGCATCGAGGCAAGTAAAGAGATCCGCCGCATCAGCAGCGCGCCGATTCTGTTCCTCACAGCACGAACGCAGGAGCAGGATAAGCTCGAAGCATATCAGTCCGGCGGCGACGACTATCTGGCAAAGCCGTTTTCTCACGGGGAGCTTCTGATGAAGGTCGACTCGCTCATCCGCCGCTACCGCGTCTACAAGGGCAAGGTCACAGGCAAGCAGCTCAAAAGCGACGTCGTGCTCGACGAGGAAAACCGGCGCATTCTGCGCGGCGGCGAGGCGCTGGAGCTGACGGAGACGGAATTTTCGATTCTGCAGTTTTTGGTCGACCACCGCGGCAGCGTCGTGTCGGTCGCGCAGATCTACGAGGGCGTATGGCACGAAAAATATATGCCGGCGTCCAACAACACCGTGATGGTACATATCGTGAACCTGCGCAAGAAGCTCGAGGACGACCCGGCAAATCCCCGCCTGATCCGGACCATCTGGGGGAAGGGGTATCAGATTGACTAACGGAAAAAAACCACGTCTTCACACGCTGCACCGAAAGCTTCTTGCGACCATGCTTGCCGCGCTGCTTGCCGCCATCGGCATCTATCTTCTGACCGACACCATCGGGCAGGCGTTCATTGAGCGCGTATACATGAGCGCGGAGGCGCAGAACCAGAGAAATCTTGCCACGGTCTCGTCCTTTCAGACCTACGCGCGGGAGTTCAACCTCTCCTCGCGCGACACCGAAATGATCTCCCGCTGGGCAATCTCGCAGGACGACACCTATATTTTATTGTATAAAGACCGCCGCCTGGCATTGGAAGCCGGCTGGTGGGGCATCGACGAGGAAAGCTCCGGCACGGAAAGTCTGGACGATCTGTATGATGTGATCACCTACCCGGTGTATCTCCGAGACGGTGTGTTTCAGGCGGTGGTCTACGATTTTTCCGAGGCAAGGCTCTATGGCGGCGTGCAGATCGGTGCAATTGCGCTCGCATGCGTCATGTTTGCCATCTTCATGCTGATCTACAACCGGCGCATCACGCGCGCGATTGTGGAAATTTCCGAGGAGGTGAAGCAGATCGGAGACGGGAATCTGCAATTGCAGCTCACGGCAAGCGGAGACGACGAGCTGGCGCGGCTGACCGAGAGCGTCGAGTCGATGCGAAAGTCGATTCTCAAAAAGACCGACGAGCAGCAGCAGGCGCTGGAAAAAAACCAGAGCCTGATCTCCGCCATGAGCCACGACATCCGAAATCCGCTGACCGCGCTGCTGGGCTATCTCGATCTGGCGCTGAGCGGACAGTACCGCTCGCCGGAAGAGATGAAAAGCTATCTGGAAGCTGCCTACAGCCGGGCGCTGCAGCTCAAAACACTGACCGACGAGCTGTTCCGCTACTCTCTGGTCTTCGGTGCGCAGGAGCTTCCCATTCAGCTTGAGCCCTTCGACGCCGCAGCGCTTCTCGACCAGATGGTGGGCGAGGGCATCGTGATGCTGGAGCAGAAGGGCTATACCATCCGCCGCGCGGTGCAGCCGGTCTCGTTCCAGATTCAGGTGGACGCCTCGTATTTCAAGCGCGTTCTTGACAACCTTGCCGACAACATCTGCAAATACGCAGACCCGGCAAAGCCCATCCACGTTCTTGTGGCGCAGGAGAGCGGCGCGCTGACACTTTGCGTGTCGAATGCCATTCTGAAAAACCCCGGGCAGGTGGAGAGCAACCGCATCGGGCTTCGCATCTGCGAGAAAATCATGCGCCAGATGGGAGGAACCTTTGAAAAAAGGCAGACAGAAGATACCTTCACCGTCACCCTGACCCTCCCGGCGCAGCCGCTGGCAGTCGAGGAAGGAGAAACCTCTTAAAATTTTCTTAAAATTGCCCTGCAGGGCTTTCAACTTCTCCGGAAGCCTGCTATGATAGGGCTGAACTGAAATCTGTACACAACCTGTGGAGAAATATCTCCGCGTTGGAAAGGAGTAATTATGAAAACGTATCGTGTGATTGCGGCGCTGCTGGCGCTTGTGATGCTGCTTGGCATGTTCTCCGGCTGCAGCAAAAACGGCAGCGAGACGACCGACCCCGCAAATCCCTCCAATAATCCCGGTACCAAGACCGAAACAAACGATGAAAAGGCGGCAAGCACCAGCAAGTACGCCTATCAGGCGGAATATCTTCCGATTCCCGACAACGTTCAGTATGTGAACACCTCGACGATCTCGGGTTCGAACCTCTACTTCACCGGTTCAATCATCGACGGCAAGCAGACCTATACCGACGAAAACGGCGAGGAAACCGAGTACGATAACTACCGCTCGGCGCTGTTCAGAATGGACGTCGAAACCGGCGACTGCACGGAGCTGACCGAATTCCAGCTGCCCGAGGTTCCCGAGGGCTGGCTGGGCAGTTCGGACCTCAACAACCTCCAATCTGGCGCTGACGGCACACTCTGGGCAATCTACAACAGCTATACCTATCGCTACAATCCGCCCGCGGATCTGGCGGAGGACGACAGCATGTACAACTACTACGAAGAGGGCGAAAACAAGACGGGGCTTCTGCATCTCGACGCCGACGGCAAGGAGATCAAACGCATCGAGTTCAGCCAGACCGACGAAGACGGCAACAGCTTCTATGTTTCGAGCTTCTTTGTCGATAACAGCGGCAACGTCTATCTCAGCGACTGGCAGAACGTGTACATCTATGACCAGGACGGCAACAAGAAGACGACCGTTGACCTGGGCGAAAACGGCGGCGATCTGTGCGAGCTGAAAGCCGGCGTCGTGGGCGTGAGCTATTACAAGAACGATGAGGCAAAGCCGGAAGAGAGCGGCCGCGTCTTCCAGGAGATCGACCCTGCCACCGGCAAGCTTACGGGCGACACCGTCAAGCTGCCCGACTCCGCCTACAGCTTCTTCCCCGGCGACGATGTGTACGATATCTACTACGACTACAACGGCAACATCTACGGCTATAAATTCGACACCGACACGAAGGATAAGGTGATCGACTGGATCGAGTGCGACATCAACTCCAACAATATCAATTCCTACTCCATCCTGCCCGACGGGCGCGTGATTGCGTTTGAGAGCAGCTACGATGATCAGGCGCAGAAAAACAATATGCAGCTGATCGTCATGACGCGCGTCGACGCGGCAAGCGTCGTCAACAAGACGGTCCTGACCTTCGCGTGCATGTATCTGGATTGGAACATGCGCGACGCGATCGTCAAGTTCAACCGTGCCAGCAACACCCACCGGATTGTTGTGCGCGACTATTCCGAGTATAATACGGACGACGATTATACCGCCGGCATCCAGAAGCTCAACACCGAGATGCTCTCCGGAAAGCTCCCGGACATGATCGACATCAACACCTACAGCATGCCCGTTGAGCAGTACGCGGCGAAGGGCTTCCTGACAGATCTCTACGAGCTGATTGATGCAGACCCCGAGCTGAGCCGCGAAAGCTTCGTCCAGCCGGTGATCAAGGCGCTCGAAAGCGCGGACGGTAAGCTCTATCAGCTGCCGAACACGTTCGCAGTCAGCACGGCAATCGCGCTCGACAAGGTCGCGGGCGACTATGACACCTGGAACCTCGCGGCAGTCAAGGACGCGATGACGAAGCTCCAGGACGGCGCGTCTGTCTTCGACGTGTACCGCACGAAGACCGACATTCTCCAGACCTGCATCTCCCGCAACATCGACGCCTTTGTCGACTGGGAGAACGGCGGGGCGCACTTTGACTCGGACGAATTCAAGGCGCTTCTCGAGTTTGCCAACCAGTTCCCCGACACCTATGACTGGGAGAACGCCACCGACGAGGAAAACGACTCGGCGCAGAACCGCATGAATGCCGGCAAGCAGCTCATGACCGACATGTACGTCTCGAGCTTTGAGGATATGCTCTACCAGCTGACCGGCTACAACGGCGGCGTGAAGTTTGTCGGCTATCCGTCCGAAGACGGCACGTCGAACCACACCTTCCAGATTGACGGCTCGATTGCCATCTCCTCGACCTGCGCGGATAAGACCGCGGCGTGGAACTTCATGAAGCAGTTCCTCACCGAGGACTATCAGTCGGGCTACAACGTCTGGAACTTCCCGATCAACCAGAAAGCGTTTGACCAGAAGATGAAAGACGCCATGACGGAGGAATACCAGACCGACGAGAACGGCAACGTCGTGAAGGATGAAAACGGTAATCCCATCCGCATCCCGAAGATGACCTATTATACCACTGACACGGGCGGCGGCGTGGCGTTCGGCACAACCACGGAGACGGCAGCCAGCACGGTTGTGATCGGCGGCTCGGGCGTCAACGAAGACGGCTCGATCAGCATCTACGCGATGAGCCAGGAGCAGGCCGACCAGATTCTCGATCTCATCAACGCCACCACTGCGGTCTACGGCTATGACGAGAGCATCCTGAACATCATCTCCGGCGAGGCAGCGGCATACTTCGCGGGCGAAAAGAGCCTTGACGATACGGCAAACATGATTCAGTCGCGCGTCAACCTCTACGTCGCCGAGCAGTCGTAAACAAAACCAATCCGGAAGGGCAGCTTGCGCTGTCCTTCCGGACACGTGAATTTTTTCAAAATACAGAAAGGACCGAAGCGTGAAGCAGGCAAAAAAAATATGGAACGGCGTAAACGTGAAAATCCGGGACTTTCTGGCATCCCTGTGCTTCTCGGGTCCGAGCTTTCTCGGCATGCTCATGTTCTTCGTCGCGCCGTTCTGCGTGGTCATCTATTATTCATTCATCGCAGGCGCGCTGGACCACAGCTTTGTGGGACTCAAGAACTATATCAACGTCTGGAACAACGGCGCGTTTCAGATCGCCGTCAAAAATACGGCGGTCTTTTCGGGGCTTTCCGTTCCGCTGGCAGTGGTGCTGGCGCTTCTGGTTATCTGGCGCAGCAACGACGGCGTACTCTCGGCGCACTACAACGTCACGACGACGGACGGGCGCATTGCCTATCTGCAGGCGCTCGGCTGGGAGGCAGATCCCGTGACGGAAACGGCGCAGGAGATCGTGATCCCGCGTGTGTTCAGCGGTGTATTCAGCGATTACAACGCCCTGCAAAAGCAGCAGGGATTTGACCTGTCCACTTACGCCGGCGAGACGTGCACAGCCTATACCTACCGCGTGACGAACTATGAGGGCTCGACGGACACCGTACTCGCGCAGCTGTTCGTCTACCGCAACCGCGTCATCGGCGGCGACATCCACGCGACGGCGATGGACGGCTTCATGCACGGTCTGCGGTGAATGGGCGAAAAAACTCCCGGCACGAATGTGCCGGGAGTTTTGGTTTCGTTCGGGTTCAGGCAGATGCCTTGGGGCTCAGGCGAGCGCCGTCCAGCGCTCAATGCCGGTCAGCTCCGTAAAGGTGTGGCCGACCGAGGCCTCGGTGACTGCGGTGTAGTACCATGCGCCGGGCGTGACGTCGGTAAAGTGCGACGCTGCCTGCGCATTGGCCTGCACGAACGTCAGGTCGCAGCTGCGGCCAAGCACGCGGTTGAGGATAGTCACCGCCTCGGCGCGCGTGATGGTCTGGTTCGGGTGGAACGTGCCATCCGCATAGCCGCCGACCCAGCCGTTGGCATAGGCCGTAGCGACCGCATCATGACACCATGCGCTGCCTACATCGGCAAACGGCATGCCCTTGGACGTGTTCGCACCGTAGATCCCGGTCAGAATGGTCACGAATTCCGCGCGGGTGATGGGCTTGCCCGGCTGGAACGTGCCGTTGCTGTAGCCCTTGATGGCGCCGGCATTGGCCAGCGTGCTGACCGCGACCACGTACCACTTGCCGGCCGGAACATCGCTGAAGCCATTGTCGCTGCGGTCATACTGCTTGTGCGCCTGTGCGGTCATGAGCTCATAGAGCAGCTTGGCCGCCTCGGCGCGCGTGAGCGTGCCGTTGGGCACAAAGGTGGTCGCGGTGCGGCCGGGAACATAGGCGTTGTGGTTGGTCGTATCCAGCAGGCCGGTCGACTGCGCCGGCTCCGTGCCGGTGCCGCTGCCGCTGTTGTTGCCCATCTGGGAAATGTACTTTTCCAGCAGCGCCATCGCCTGCTGGAGCGTGATGGTGCGGCTGTTGTAGAGCGCACAGATGATCGTCACAATGTTCTTCAGGTTCATATTCGCCGAAGAAATGAGCTAAGACAGCAGCTGCGCGATCTGATCGTTTGTGAGGATGCTGCCGGCAAAGCCCGTCAGGATGGCATTGATGCCGGTCTGCGTCATACCAAAGGCTTTCAGGATCTCGGCAAGCGCCTGCTGGGCGGCCTCGCTGTTCGCGCCGCCGGCGGCAATGTCGCCGATGACCTGACCGAAGTTGATGTTCACCGTGTTGCCGGTGATGGTGATGATGCCGTGCATGTAGTTATTGTTGCTGGCGATGTCCTTGAACAGATCGCCCACGTCCACGTTCACGATGCCGTGGACGAAATTGCTGTCGCTGCCAATGTGGTCGACCAGATCCTTAATATTTACGCCGACAATGCCGTGAATGAAGTTATCGTCATTGGCGATGTCGATCCGGCTCAGGATCTCACTGAGCAGGCCGTTGTGCAGCTGGCCATAGGCCGTGTCGGATGTGCTGGTCTCCGCCTCCGTGGTGTCTGCCGCGAAAGCCGGGACAGCAGCGAGACTGAATGCCAGCGCCAGGGCCAGTATCAGGCTCAATGTCTTGCGCATTTTTTCATGGAATTTTGCCTCCTTTAAGTTCCAAGCAAACATACATGGAAAAGGTGCCGGCAAAATGTCGGACACAGGTGTCCGCATCCCATCGGCGCGAAGCCAGGAGCTTTTTTTACCACGAAATATAGGCCGCAATTCTTAAAAAAGCATTTGAAAAGTAATTAAAGTTTCGTGCTTGAAACAATTTTGTCGAAAAACAAAAAAATTCCTCTCCGGCAGATGCCGGAGAGGAATTTTGCATGCTGAAAATTACTCGTTGATGGCGATGACAACACCGGAACCAACGGTACGGCCGCCTTCACGGATAGCGAAACG
>ENA-OROL01003128-OROL01003128.1-human-gut-metagenome-genome-assembly--contig:-NODE-3128-length-10813-cov-2.940323_pt1 | contig 10813 bp, 10 predicted proteins | sample MGYA00242128_ERZ509048 | MGnify/ENA primary metagenome ERZ509048 (study PRJEB26280, sample SAMEA2338750) | human gut metagenome | biome: human gut; feature: human-associated habitat; material: faeces...
CAATCTGATTGGTGAACATACCGATTACAACGGCGGTCATGTATTTCCATGCGCACTGACCATCGGAACTTACGGGCTGATCCGTCCGCGCAAGGACCGTACTGTCCGCTTCTACTCCATGAACTTTGACACGATGGGTGTTGTCACCACTTCTCTTGATGATCTGGTGCCGAACGACGAAGCCGGATGGACGAATTATCCGAAGGGAATCATTTGGGCGTTAGGACAGAGGGGCTATGAGATCAATGAGGGTATTGACCTTCTGTTGTTTGGTAATATCCCGAACGGTTCGGGATTGTCTTCTTCTGCATCTGTAGAGGTGGTTACCGGCTATATTTTGAGCGAATTGTTTGGACTTGGTATTTCAAATCAGGATTTGGCGCTGATCGGCCAGTTTTCGGAGAATAAATTCAACGGTGTGAATTGTGGGATCATGGATCAGTTTGCGATCGCAATGGGCAAAAAGGATCATGCAATCTTTTTGGATACGGCAGATCTTTCTTATGAATATGCTCCGGTTCAACTGGACGGTGCGAAGATTGTGATCGCATGCAGTAATAAAAAGCGTGGCCTGGGTGATTCGAAGTACAATGAACGCCGTGAGGAGTGTGAGACGGCATTGGCAGAGATTCAAAAGGAGATGCCGATCCAGACGCTCGGCGATCTGACGGAGGAGCAGTTTGAACAGGTGAAGTCAGCGATCAAGGATGATGTCAGACGCAAGAGAGCAAAGCATGCTGTTTATGAGAATCAGCGTACGATCAAGGCAGTGAAAGCGTTGCAGGAAAATAACATTGAACTGTTCGGACAATTGATGAACGCTTCTCACGTATCTTTGCGTGATGATTATGAGGTAACAGGAAAAGAGTTAGATACGCTTGTGGAACAGGCTTGGAAAGTAGATGGTGTCATCGGTTCTCGTATGACCGGAGCAGGATTTGGCGGATGTACAGTGAGTATTGTGAAAGATGAGGCGGTTGATGCATTTATTGCACAGGTAGGCAAGGCATATAAGGATAAGATCGGATATGCGGCAGATTTTTATGTCGTTGAGATTGGATCCGGTCCATGTCATTTATAGGATGAGATTTTCGAAAAGACACTCTGGTGCAGAAAGGGAGGGATACGAATGAGCGATATTGAGACAGCAAAGACAACGGAGCAGATGGGTTTAGATGAACAGGACTTAAGACGCTTACTTAATATGTCCGAATGTGCGATGTTTGTGGCAAAGCCGGGATCGCAGATTGAGCTTATGTATGCGAATGAACGCTTTTATTCATTAATGCAGTGCACAAGAGAAGAGTTTTCAGAAATATATCATGGAAGTGTTATGGAAATGATCCTTCCGGAAGACCGTCAAAAGATACGAAATTTGATCGCCAGACAGACGGCTGTGGGGGGCAAGATTCAGTTAGAACACCGTGCGCGGCGCAAAGACGGAGCAGTGATCTGGGTGTCTGTTTCAGCGCATCCGGCAGATATGAAAGGGCAGAGGGTCTATTTTGCCTCATGTTTGGACATCACACAGTCGAGACGCAATCTGTTAGAAGCGTATGAGGCAAAACGAGATGCAGAGCTGATCTCCAATAGTATTCCGGGTGGTGTGATCAAGCTGCGCATGACAGATTTTAAGCTGTTGTATGCAAATGATGGATTTTATCGACTGGCTGGATATTCCAAGGAAGAATATCAGATTAATTTTGGAGACTATTGTGACCGCGTGTTGTATCCTGCAGATGCGGAAATGGTCAAAAGACAGGTCAAGGCTTCTGTAGAAAATCGTGGTTTGGTCGGCTTTGAGTATCGGATCATCTCCAAAACAGGAGATGTCTGCTGGTCTTATGTCAATGGATGTCGTATTGATGATGATAACGGAGAACCGGTATATCTATGCATCATTATGGATATTACAAAGCGCAAACAGTTGGAAAAGCAGTTTGAGGAAGTTGCGGAGCGTTCGGACATTATTGCAAAATTCATGCGTGAGACGACTTGGACCTATGATATTGCGACGCGTGTACTTAGTCGTGGCGGCAATTTAGATGAAACATATTCTAACGAGAGTATTTTAGAGGGGCAGTTTAACGAAAGTCAGTTAGGAGAATTTTTACACCCGGATGACGTGGAGCGTTTTCGTCAGGCGCTTAAGAGGCGTGAAGAGGAACTGGGCGGTCATCGCGGTGTTTATCGCATGAAGGACAACCATGGAGAATATCGTCATATGGAAGTGGCGAGTGTCTCGGTGGGAGATGGTGTGAGTGATAAGCCGGTGAAAGTATATGGGATCACTCGTGTGCTGGATAATGCACTGGCAGATTCTGCGGAAGCAGAGATCGCGGCAACATCGAACAACACGAAACTCAGTACGAAATTAATGCGGATCGCTAAGTCTAGTCAGGCAAAGTTTGAAGATACCTTGACGGGAATGATTCCGTATGCAAAGTTTTTGGACAAGGCAAGAGAAATGTTGGCAGAACGAACGGATGACAAGCGCTATGCGTTGATGTGCGCTGATATTGATGAATTTCGCAAGTTTAGTCATCATTATGGCTTTTCCATTAGTAATGAAATCCTGTTGAAATTTTCCAGGGTGCTTCAAAAGTTTGTGGAGCGAGGTGGCCTGTGCGCCAGAGTAGACGGAGATTATTTTGTTGCTATTTTCCCTTACCAGGATCATAAGACCCTGCTAAAAAAATTGTCTCGAATGATGCACTATCAGGATGAGATTACGAATGGGGAGAACCAGATCGGGTTTGATACAACGAATGGCTTGTATCTGGTTGAGCCGACGGATAATGAGCTTGGTGATATGCTGGAGAAAGCGGATCTTGCACGAAGAAGTATCAAAGGGATCAAAGGTAACCATTATGCGATTTATACCGATGATCTTCAGCAAGAACGTTTCCGAGAGGAACGGATCATTCAGGAAATACTCGATGCTATGGAAAAGCAGACAGTTGAAATATGCTATTTGCCGCGTATTCAGGGAGATAAAGAGAACGTTGTAGGCTGTACAGCGGTTGCACGGATTCAGATGCAGGATGGACAGTATTTAGAAACGGATGGCATTTTGCATTATATCGAACGTGGAGGAAGGTTGGATAAATTTTCTTATTTCCTGTTGAATCAGGTGTGCTGCAGCTTCGGCGCCAGAAAGGCAAAGGGGTTGAAAACAGTTCCGCTCGCTATTCAAATGACGGCAAGTCAGTTGTCGGCACGAAATGCTTTGTCCATGATCGAAAATATTGTGGAAGTGCAAAATAAAATGGATCCGTCGGATTTGATCATAGAAGTGCACGAACGTTATTTTGCGGATATGACCAGTGCGCTGCAGGTGGCATTGGAGCAGCTTTGCAAGAGAGGATATCAGATCGTGATCAGTCGATTTGCATCCCATCACACGGCATTGCATTCTCTGCGCACGATCCCGGTCAAAGGAATCAAGTTCCATGCAGAGTGTTTTACGGGTGGCAAGAATGGCGAGCGTGAGAAGACGATCCTTAAAAACATTGTTATCATGGCAAAAGAGCTTGGGATGACCGTTTATTGTGGTGGCATCCACACCAAGCTTCAAGAGGAATACGCACGCGAAATTGGTTGCGATATGTTGGAAGGTGAGATCTTCTATGGAGCAATGCGTAATAATGTGTTTGAAAAGTGCTTCCTACAGTAGTAGAAGACACCCGCCGGATGCAGTGGCAGATTAAAAAATGCCCTGCGAGTCTTGACACATCAGGGGAAATGACGGTATATTTTTGGGTGGGCTATATTGAAACGTACTTTCGAAATTCTTCGTTTAGAAGATTCCGAGAGCACATTGTACAGAAATGGAGGAAAGCAGAACAATGAAAGAGCAGTTACGTAAATTCGGAACATTGATCCTGATCTTGGCGTTATGTTTAACTTCGATAGGAACAACAAAGGTGCAGGCAGCGTCTAAACCATCCAGACCGAGTGTGTCTTTGGTGAAACGGTCTAAGACACAGGCAAAGATTAAGATAAAGAAGAGAGGCAAAGCAACCGGGTATCAGATTGCAGTCAAGACGTCCAAAAAGGCGAGATACCGTATTGTCATGCCGACAAAGAAGCGCACGGTTGTGCTTCGCAAGCTTAAAGCATCGAAAGTGTATTATGTGAAGGTGCGTGCATTCCGTACCAAAGGTTATCGCATCGTGCATGGTAAATTTTCAAAGCCGATCAAGATTGGCAAATACAAAAAGACGGTGAAAAAGCCAAAGCCAAAGGCAACAGCAACGCCGGAGCCGACAGTGACACCGGAAGCGACGCAGATACCGGAGTCGACAGTGACGCCGAGTGAAACACCTTCAGATGCGCCTGCACCGTCATCGACGCCGAGTGAAGCACCTTCAGATGCGCCTGCACCGTCAGCGACGGCAGCACAGTAGGGCGGGCAGGACTATAGCAGCTTATTCAAGCAGGCTGTCACAGTACACTTATCAACAATATACGCATACGAACTGTGTGCAGAAATGAGGAAATATGTTAGACATTAAATTTTTAAGAGAAAATCCAGATGTGGTAAAGCAAAACATCAAAAACAAATTCCAGGATGACAAGCTTCCGTTGGTAGACGAGGTCATTGCATTAGATGCTGAGGCGCGCAAGACACAGCAGGAAGCAGATGAGCTTCGTGCCTCCCGCAAAAAGATTTCTAAGGAAATCGGCGCTTTGATGGGACAGGGCAAGAAGGAAGAGGCAGAGGCAAAGAAGCAGGAAGTAAACAAAAATGCAGCTCGTCTTGAGGAGCTTGCAGCAAAGGAGAAAGAACTCCAAGCAAAAGTTCGTGAGATCATGCTTGTTATTCCAAATATTATTGATCCAAGTGTTCCGATTGGTAAAGATGACAGCGAAAATGTTGAGATTAAACGCTATGGTGAGCCGGTAGTGCCGGATTATGAGATTCCGTATCATGCACAGATCATGGAGAGTTTTGATGGATTAGACATTGATGCTGCCGGTAAAGTGGCAGGAAATGGTTTCTATTATCTGATGGGTGACATTGCCAGACTGCATTCTGCTGTACTTGCCTATGCAAGAGATTTCATGATCGATCGTGGTTTCACTTACTGCATTCCGCCATACATGATCCGAAGCAATGTCGTGACCGGTGTTATGAGTTTTGCGGAAATGGATGCGATGATGTACAAGATCGGCGAAGATCTGTTCCTGATCGGTACAAGTGAGCATTCTATGATCGGTAAATTTATTGATACGATCACCGATGAAAAGGATCTGCCAAAGACATTGACCAGTTATTCCCCATGCTTCCGTAAGGAAAAGGGTGCTCACGGCATCGAGGAGCGTGGCGTGTATCGAATCCATCAGTTCGAGAAACAGGAAATGATCGTAGTTTGTAAGCCGGAAGAAAGTCCGGTTTGGTTTGATAAGTTGTGGCAGAATACGGTAGATCTGTTCCGTACGCTGGATATTCCGGTCCGTACGCTGGAGTGCTGCTCCGGAGATCTGGCAGATCTGAAAGTAAAATCCATCGACGTTGAGGCTTGGTCTCCACGTCAGAAGAAGTATTTTGAGGTGGGAAGCTGCTCCAATTTGGGAGACGCACAGGCAAGACGTTTGCAGATCCGTGTCCGTAAGGAAGACGGCAGCAAATATTTTGCACATACGCTGAATAATACAGTGGTTGCACCACCTCGTATGTTGATCGCCTTTTTGGAGAACAATTTGCAGGAAGACGGAAGCGTACGTATTCCGGAAGCTCTGCGTCCGTATATGGGTGGCAAAGAAGCTCTGGAAGTAAAGAAGAAATAATGGCACGTGGGAGACTTGCGTGAAATAACAGTATAAAAAGACCCTCTTTTGGTAGAAGGTGGACTGTATGTCCGAGCTTCTGATCAAAAGAGGGTCTTTTCGTAGAGAGCAGAATTAACTGATCACTTTTAACATATCATCAATATAGTGTGTATATTTTTCAAATTCTCCGGCGTAGATCGTATGTAACAGATCATCGGTTGCGCGCATTGCATGTGCGATCGTGCCAACGCTCAAAATGCCCTGCTCCATTGCATCAGCAAATTCATCCATGTCCAGTACTTCAACTTGACCATCCGGATATACGACTACGTCAATGAGCAGGTCGTTAAAGGTGTAAATATTTTCCTTTTCATCATAATGTGTCTCTATAATGTCACAATACCAATATACCATTTGTCCGGCATTGTCAAAAACCTTGCTCACCTTAATCCCTTTATCTATAAAATAAGCGGAAACACCACGGGAAATATCGCGTCGTGGTTTCAAAACATTCCAACTGGTAATAATAAGGTTAGGCTCTAAGGCTAAGATCATATCATCTTTTAATTCGATGTTTTCGTCGGGGATAAAGCGACGTCGAAATAATCGTGGTCGGCTCATGAAGCAACTCCTTTCAGCGGCTTATTTTTATTTGATAGCAAAACGCTGGTTTTGCTCTTTTTCTTCTTGTGGAATAATTATAGTCTAGGGAAGTTGGCTTGTAAAGGACTTTCTAGCTTATCGAATTAAATTATTTGCGGGATAATCGGAGGGGAAAAGGAGTTAGCAGATCGCTTGATACTACACGAGATTTTTTGCGCTCTTTGGTGGACTTTTTCAGAAGAATAAATTATAATAGCATAATGAGAGGTTATTAAAAAATGAGTAAGAAAGAGAAGAAAATTTTGCGTAGTTTTATGATGATCACGCAGATCAGTATTACAATGCTCGTGCCGATCTTTATTAGCGGTTGGCTGGGCACTTGGCTGAATCGTCTGTTTGGTACACAGATCATATTTCCGTTCATGTTGTTGTTAGGAATCGGGGCTGCGTTCAAAAATGTATATATATTAACCAAGTCCTTTTATGAGGCTGACATGAAGAAAGAGCATGAGCAGCTTGACTACATGAAAGGACTCACCGAGAAGCGGGAGGAAGCAGCGGGAGAGCATGAAACAGGTAAAACAGGTACTAAAGGAATTGATGATTAGTTCTATTCTGTGGACAGCCATTGTTACGCTGCTTTTTGTAATTATCAGTCGAGGCAGAGTTTCGATGTTATTTGGAGGGCTGTTTGGTGGTGCGGCGGCATTAGTTCTTTTGTGGCATATGTTTCGCCACCTGGACATTGCGCTTGATATGGATCCGGCGCATGCATCCAGACATGCGCAGCTTGCATCACTGCAGAGATTGGTGATCATGGCGGTTACGCTGGCGGTATGCATGATATTTTATGAATATGTACACCCGATTCCGGCGATACTGACGTTGTTTGGAGTCAAGGTCAGTGCATTATCGTATCCGAAAATGCACCCGCGTTATGAAAAATTATTTAAAAAATAGATATGTATTGCAGATATTCTGTTGTTTTATTTTATAGGAGATTGCGGTTGTGCGGTGCAATGTATCGTGAAACGTTGATTTTCGCTTTGTAATGAAATGGTAAACAAGAGATATTTGCCTGTATATATAATTTATTCTATAGAAAGGGAAGGTGAGAATGTGGGAAGTGGCGTCTTTTGTATGCCGTTTGATTCCTTTGCAAACAATGTGTTTTTGGCAAAGGGAAATGAGCAGCAGGTAGACTTTTTTATCCATGGATATACGAAATTCAAGTTTTTCGGTTCAGATGTGTATCTGACTACGACGCATATATCCATGATCATTGTAATCGCTGCACTGCTTATTTTTGCTGTTTTTGCAAATCGTGCGATTCGTAAGGCGACTCCGGATCAGGTGCCGGGACCGTTTCTAAATGTGGTCGAGCTGATCGTAGAATCGCTGGATGGTATGGTGGCGGGCTCCATGGGAGAGAGTAAGGCACCAAAGTTTCGTAACTATGTCAGCGCTTTGTTTTTATTTATTTTGGCGTGCAACTTGTCCGGTTTGCTAGGGCTTCGACCGCCGACAGCAGATTACGGTGTCACATTTCCGTTGGCGATCATTACTTGGGTGATGATTCAATACAACGGTTTTAAGTACCAGAAATTCGGTAAGATTAAGGGATTGTTTGAACCGATCTTTCTGTTCTTTCCAATGAACTTGATCAGTGAATTTTCTACACCGGTTTCTATGTCTCTCCGTTTGTTCGGTAATATTTTATCCGGAACGGTTATGACGGGATTGATCTACGGATTATTGCCAAAGGTTTTGACATTAATCTGGCCGGCTGCATTGCACATTTATTTGGATGTATTTTCCGGTGCGATTCAGACGTATGTATTTTGTATGTTGACAATGTGCTTTGTCTCGGATGCGATTGGGGATCAGGCATAAACAAAAAAGTGAAGAAGTGCGGATAAGCACTTTAGAAATGGAGGATTATTATGAATATTGATAACGATGGATTGGTTTTGATGGGTTCTGCTATTGGTGCAGGTCTTGCGGTTATTGCCGGTATCGGACCTGGTGTAGGACAGGGTATTGCTGCCGGTTACGGTGCTTCTGCAGTAGGACGTAATCCGGGTGCGAAAGGTGACGTTATGTCAACAATGCTTCTTGGACAGGCAGTAGCAGAGACAACAGGTTTGTATGGTCTGGTAGTTGCTTTGATCCTGTTATTCGCGAACCCACTTTACGCAAAGCTTCATTAATCAATGCAAGTGCCGGCAGCCGGTACTATTTTTCAATGGAAAAATGACCGGAAGATGGCGTAAGCATTTGGTGGAAGACTCTAGCGGAAAGGAGGCACTAACGTGAGCGGAGTAATTCAGGTTGCACTGAGCAGTGGACTGGGCGATTATATTTTTGGTTTAGATCCACAGTTATTAGTAGACTCAGCGATTACCATATTAGCAATGTTTTTTGTATTTTTGCTTCTGTCCTATCTGTTGTTTAATCCGGCGAGAAATCTGATGGAGAAGCGGCAGGAAGGCATTCGTGAACAGATGGAAACGGCAGCGCGCGAGAAGCAGGATGCAATTCAATTCAAAGCAGAATATGATGAAAAAATAAAAAATGTGCAAAAAGAGACGGATGAGATCCTGAGCGAAGCGCGTAAAAAGGCACTCAAGAAAGAAAGTGTCATGTTAGAAGAAGCGAGGGAAGAAGCCGCACAGATCGTTGCTCGTGCAAATCGAGAAGTTGAACTGGAGAAGAGCAAGGTCAAGGATGAAATGAAACAGGAAATCATTAATGTCGCAACGGCAATGGCTGGTAAAATCGTTGCATCTTCTTTGGACGAAAGCAAACAGTCACAGTTGCTTGCAGACACTTTGGAAGAGATGGGTGATGAGACATGGCTAAGTTAGTATCAAAGACATACGGCGAAGCCTTGTTTGAGGTTGCCGTGGAAGAGGGAACGATTGATTCCACTCTGGAGGAAGTGCAGATCGTGCTTGATGTGATCGAAGCGAATGAGCAGTACATCAAGCTGCTGACACATCCAAAGCTTCCGGTTGAGCAGAAAGTCTCACTGGTAGAGCAGGTGTTTGCTGGCAAAGCATCCGATACGCTGACAGGATTCATGGTCACTATCGTTGAAAAAGGACGTTTTTTGGAAATCGAAAAGATTTTGACGTATTTCATTGATAAGGTTCGTGAATACAAAAAGATCGGCGTGGCATATGTGATATCGGCTGTCGAACTGTCTAAGGATGAGAAGCAGGAGATCGTGCAGAAATTATTGAACACGACATCTTATGTGGAGTTCATCATGAACTATTCTGTGGATGCATCCCTGATCGGTGGCGTGGTGATCCGTATCGGAGACAGAGTGGTAGACAGCAGTATCAGATCAAAGCTGAATCGAATGGCAAAAGAGTTGTCGCAGGTTCAGTTGACGAATTAGAATAAACAGAAAGAAGGTGCGAGTGTATCATGAATTTGAGACCTGAGGAAATCAGCTCAGTCATTAAAGAGCAGATTAAAAACTACAGTACCAAATTTGAAGTAGCAGATATAGGTACTGTAATACAGGTTGCCGACGGAATTGCCCGTATTCATGGCTTAGAGAAAGCGATGCAGGGTGAACTGTTGGAATTTCCTAATGAGATATATGGCATGGTATTGAACTTGGAAGAAGATAACGTAGGTGCGGTTCTTTTGGGTGACCATAAAAACATCAATGAAGGCGACACCGTAAAGACGACAGGTCATGTTGTTGAGGTGCCGGTTGGAGATGCCATGCTCGGACGTGTAGTGAATGCGCTGGGACAGCCGATTGATGGCAAAGGACCGATCAAAACCGATAAGTCCAGACAGATCGAGCGTGTGGCATCCGGTGTTATCGCACGTAAATCCGTAGACACACCGCTTCAGACAGGTATTAAGGCGATTGACTCCATGGTACCGATCGGAAGAGGACAGCGTGAGTTGATCATTGGTGACCGCCAGACCGGTAAAACCGCGATCGCGATCGACACGATCATTAATCAGAAAGGACAGGGCGTAAAATGTATTTACGTAGCGATCGGACAGAAAGCGTCAACGATTGCCAACCTTGTGAAAAAATTAGAAGAATATGGAGCGATGGATTATACCACGATTGTTGCAGCAACAGCGAGTGAGTTAGCACCGCTTCAGTATATTGCACCATATTCCGGATGTGCAATTGGTGAGGAATGGATGGAGAACGGCGAAGATGTATTGGTTGTGTATGATGACTTAACCAAACATGCTGCGGCATATCGTACACTTTCCTTGCTGCTTAAGCGTCCGCCAGGACGTGAGGCATTCCCTGGAGATGTATTCTATCTGCATTCCAGATTGTTGGAGCGTGCAGCGAGATTGTCGGATAAGCTGGGCGGTGGTTCATTGACGGCATTGCCGATCATTGAGACGCAGGCAGGCGATGTATCCGCCTATATTCCAACAAATG